>Ga0272446_1001959_pt1 | contig 29062 bp, 27 predicted proteins | sample YNPCB0061_FD_194587 | JGI IMG/M metagenome (GOLD analysis project Ga0272446, IMG submission 194587) | Hot spring microbial mat communities from Yellowstone National Park, WY, United States - YNP-CB-006-1 | ecosystem: Environmental > Aquatic > Thermal springs > Hot (42-90C) > Sediment | place...
CGATGACTAGCAACCATGAACTAAATGAGCGGGGTATCCAAAAGCTTCGCACCATGATTGAGGGGCTGGACGACATCACTCATGGCGGCTTGCCCATTGGCAGATCGACCCTAGTAAGTGGCACATCGGGTACTGGCAAAACCCTATTTGCCATGCAGTTCCTCTACAACGGCATTGTGGGGCTGGACGAACCGGGCATATTTATCACTTTTGAAGAGTCCCCCGCCGATATTATCAAAAATGCCTACAGTTTTAATTGGGATTTACCCGCCCTGATGGAACAAGGCAAGCTGTTTATCCTCGATGCTTCTCCTGACCCTGAAGGGCATGAGGTGGTGGGCGATTTTGACCTCTCTGCCCTAATTGAGCGGATTCAATACGCCATCATCAAATATAAAGCGAAGCGAGTGGCGATCGATTCCATCACTGCCATTTTCCAACAGTATGAATCGCTGAGTATGGTGCGGCGAGAAATCTTTCGCTTGGTGGCACGACTGAAATTGCTGGGAGTTACCACGGTGATGACCACAGAAAGGGAATCAGAATATGGAGCGGTGGCACGGTTTGGTGTAGAAGAATTTGTTTCCGATAATGTGATCATCTTACGCAATGTGCTGGAAGGAGAAAGACGACATCGCACAGCGGAAATTCTCAAACTCAGAGGTACAACCCACATGAAGGGAGAGTTTCCTTTTACTATGACCAAATCGGGCATCAATATCTTTCCTTTGGGAGCGATGCGCCTCACCCAAAAATCTTCCAATGCCCGTGTTTCCTCTGGCATTAGCACCCTAGACGAAATGTGTGGTGGCGGCTATTTCAAGGATTCCATCATTCTCATCACTGGGGCGACGGGTACGGGTAAAACCTTGATGGTGAGCAAGTTTTTGGAAAATGGTTGTCAAAATGGTGAGCGGGCGATTCTGTTTGCTTATGAAGAGTCTCGCCAACAGTTGACCAGAAATGCTTCCTCTTGGGGCACAGATTTTGACCGCTGGGAAAGTTCAGGGATTCTCAAGATTATTTGTGTCTATCCTGAATCTCTGGGTTTGGAAGATCATTTACAAGTAATTAAATCGGAAATTGCTGATTTTAAGCCTTCCCGTATTGCTATTGATTCCCTTTCCGCTTTGGCAAGAGGGGTGAGCAACAATACTTTTCGGCAGTTTGTTATTGGCTTGACGGGTTTTGTGAAGCAGGAAGAGATTACTGGGCTGTTTACTAATACTACTGACCAGTTTATGGGTTCCCATTCCATCACTGAATCCCATATTTCCACGATTACAGATACGATTATTCTGTTGCAATATGTGGAAATTCGGGGGCAGATGTCTCGGGCAATCAATGTGTTTAAGATGCGTGGTTCTTACCATGACAGTCGGATTAGAGAGTATGTAATTACAGAGCGGGGTGCAGAAATTAAGGATTCCTTTGCGGGATTTGAACGCATTCTCAGTGGTTCTCCCACCCGTGTTCCCATTGATGAAAAGCATGAATTAGCCCGCATCATTCGTAATGTGCAGGAGGAGTGAGCTCATCCCCGTGCACCTCAATGGCATCGGTAACGATCGCCCCGCAATTCTCGTCAAACTCACTGATAGTTCGGGAAATGTGGGTTGGGGAGAATCTGCACCCTATCCGCAGTTCGGCACTGAAAGCTATAGCGATTGCTGGGCAGTTTTGCAGAAACTCACAGCATTGTGGGTTGATGGCGCATTCACTCCAGAGTTAGAAGTGCAGTTTACCCAATATCCTGCTTCATGGCATGGCATGGAGCTGGCTTGGTTGCACCTCTTGGCACAGGAGCAAAATGTAGGTGTGGCAGAGTTGCTCAACCCCAACTATCTGACCCGCATTCAATTAAATGCAGTGATTGGCAATGCAGACCAAGAAGAGACTAAAGCGCAAACTGCCAAATTGCTAAGTCAGGGATTTCGCTGTATTAAGCTCAAAATTGGCGATCGCCCCTTTGCTGAAGACCTGGAGCGAATTTTAGCTGTCCAACAAGCGGGGGGAAAGGATTTGCAGTTGCGCTTGGATATAAACCAAAAGTGGACAACTGCTGTGGCGATCCAGAACCTAAAGATTTTGGCTGAGTTGCCAATTCTGCAAATTGCCTATGTGGAACAGCCAGTCTCCGCCAGTGATATTGACGCTTTGGCAGAAGTCAGAAAAAACAGCCCCATAGCGATCGCAGGAGATGAAGCTATCCGTTCTATGGCACATCTCAATCAAGCGATTCAACTTCAAGCAATGGATTATGTCATTCTCAAACCTATGCTCATTGGTGGTATCATCAAAAGCTACAATATGGGGCTAAGAGCAATAGCCGCAGGGCTGAAGCCAATAGTGACTAACAGCTTTGATGGCTATTGGGCGTGGTATGGCTCACTGCAACTCGCCAGCGCCCTACAGATAAAGGAACCCTGTGGCTTGAGTGTATATCAGAGTTATAGTTTTGGGCACACCTGAAAGTGAAACTTGTCGCTTCACCAGAGAGTTTTCTTGCTGAAACTCATTGGCGCAATTCTCTACCTTAAGCATTTGCCTAAATCCCCCATATTTCCTTGCAAAAAACCAAAAGTCTTGCTCTGAGCCTAAAAAGCCTTATGGGGATGGCGAGACTCGAACTCGCACGACTGATAAGGTCAACGGATTTTAAGTCCGTAGCGTCTACCATTCCGCCACATCCCCGCATTGTGTAGATTTGCGTAGAATCATTATTTTATACCGTTTACCACCATACTTAATTAAAAGTTTTGGTATATTGGGCTACCAATAATTAGAAAGTGTGATTTTGATCACAATTATTCGTGATGTAGAACACAACTAGGCGTGGGGTGTCATCACTGTAAAAGTATCAAAAAACACAGATATTAAAATCCTATAGATTTGAGGTTGCAGTATATGTTGGTCATCTCCAAAATCCACACCAAAAAGGTGCAGTTGCAGACCCCGTGGGGCACAGAATCTGCCGTGAAGTTCATGGGTCAGCATTTTATTCCCACGCAAAAATTCGCTAATCTTGATGATGCCATCAAAGCCTGTCGCCGTGATCTAGATGCGGGGCTGTTCTCCATTGTGGTCAAAGACAAAGAAACCCAACAAGCCGCACTCTGTTGCTCCCTGCCAGCAGAAGTTGCTACACTCAGTGCATGAACTATTGGCTGTTGAAGTCCGAGCCTGATGTTTATGCCTATGCTGACCTAGAGCGAGATGGGCAGACGGTGTGGGATGGGGTAAACAATAATCTTGCCCTGAAGCACATCCGCTGTATGCAAATTGGCGATTTAGCACTGATTTATCACACGGGGGACGAGCGGCGGGCAGTGGGGATCGCTGAAGTGATTAGCCAACCCTATCCCGACCCTAAACTCAGTGATCCCAAGCGGGTGGTAGTGGATATTAAGCCTATTAAGCCGTTGGTTCAGCCTGTCACTCTGGCGCAAATTAAAGCTGATGGTGGTTTTGCTGATTTTGATCTCCTGCGCCTTGGTCGCCTGTCCGTAGTGCCAGTACCTCCACCTTATTGGCAGAGAATTTTAGAAATGGCGCAGACTGTTTTGGTTTAATTCTTCTTTCTTAAATTACCAGAATAAAAGTTTTGGGTGCGGTGCCTCCTTGCTGGAAAATCCCTAACCCCAAGCAAATCTTGCCATTACTTGTTTAGGAGTAGGAATTTGCCAAATTTCTTAAATTGACAGGTTGTCTTTTGACAGATAGCTAATTCCTACAGTAATCGTGGGAATTATGTCTGCCCAAGGGTTGGATTTATTCTTTGCTTTTAGTCTAGGTTTTCTGGGCAGTTTTGGGCATTGTGTGGGCATGTGTGGCAATTTGACTCTTGCCTTTGCTTTGTTAGATCGCCAGCCCAGTGTGCTAGCTAAACTGCGCTTCCATGGTCTGCTGAATCTGGGACGCATTGCTAGTTATGCTTTGGTGGGCAGTGTTTTGGGCAGTGTGGGTGCTCTGACAGCGGTGGGCAGTGGTTGGCGACAGGCGATCGCCATTGTAACTGGCATTTTGTTATTGGGTCTAGGCATACAACAGGTAATGCCCCAGAACAAGTTTGCTATTCCCCTGTTCCACCCCGTAGCGCAAAAGTTGTGGCATGACAGGTTGGGGCGTGCTATGCAAGCGGTGGCGCAACAACCTCTGCTCTTGGGACTGCTGTGGGGGCTGATTCCCTGCGGCTTTCTCTACACAGCGCAGGTCAAAGCCTTAGAGGCGGGGGACTGGTGGTGGGGTGCTCTGCTGATGCTAGCTTTTGGGGCGGGGACTATGCCTGCCATGATTGCTAGTGGCGTGTGGCTCAGTAAACTGGGGAGCGATCGCCGATCGCAGTTGTATCGCTTGGGCGGCTGGCTAACTATTAGCATGGGTTTGCTCACCCTGATCCGCACAGATGCCATGTACGACATCTCGGGATATGTGGCTTTGTTGTGCCTGTGGCTGGTGCTTACCGCTCGCCCCCTGAGGAAACTTTTGCCTTGGCTGTTGCCCTATCGCCGCGCCTTGGGGGTGGGTGCTCTCGTGCTCAGTGTGGTGCATAGCTTGATGATGCTCGACCATGCCTTTGGGTGGGACATAGAGGCGGTGTGGTTTTTATTGCCCATACACCAGTGGGGTCTCTGGTTTGGGGTGATGGCAGTAGGGCTGATGTTACCAGCGGGACTGACTAGCTTTGATTGGGCGCAGAAATGGTTAGGGCGGTGGTGGGGCTATCTGCACCTGTTGGCTGTCCCTGCCTTGGGTTGTAGTGCTATACACATTGTGCTGTCGGGCAGTAATTTTTGGGGTGGGTTGAGCGATCAGCCCTTGCCGACGGTGTTCTCATTGGCACTGCTGATCCTCTGTGCTGTGGGACTATTGCTAAGATGGCAGAGGGTTTGGCAATGGTTTGGTTTGGAGCAACACTATGGAAAAACATCTCTGGCTGGCGGCGATCGCCAGTAGTCTGTTGTTATCAGCCCACACGGTTAATATAGACCGTCAAGCGGGTGTGGCAGGCACATGGCACATTGAGCCAAACCATAACCCTAGGGCAAATCAGCCCACGCGAGTATGGGTGGCGTTGACCACAAGAGGGGGCAAACCAATTCCCTTGAACAGTTTGCAGTGTCGCATGGCGGTTTTTAATTTGCCACGGCGCAGGGGTGATGTGCCTCTTCAGCAGTACCCCGTAAAACCAGTCAATGCCGAGCGCTGGAGCAATATCCCAGGGGCAGATGTGGTATTTCCTAGGGCGGGCAGGTATCAACTGCAACTAAACTGCACCAGCACCACCCAAGCCCCTTTCCAGCTCACCTATGACACCACCGTCAGATAGCGGTACTGTCTGCCTCCTAGGTAGAGTGGGTGATTTTATTAACAGCGCAGGTCAGACAATGTCAGCGCCCGATCAATTAAGCTCTGGGAGACAATCCCCTCCCTGATGCTGGGGATCATGGGCTTGCCGTGCAGAACTGCCTCCGCAAACCGCTCCAGCACTGCCTTAACAGGGGCAATCCTGCCATCGGGGTAGGTCTTAGCAAACTGATAGCTGGCAGGCAGTTCCAAGCATTGCCAGCTCTCCTGTCCCGCCTCCCCCTGAAACACTTGGAAGCCATGCACATAATCCTTGAGGTTGCCACTGCCGATCGCCAAAGTAGCGCGATCGCCATAGACCGTCAACCAATGCCCCACCCCGTGATAGGCAACAGTGCTGATATTGGCATAGATGGGCGTACCATCCCCCAGCTCTAGCACCAAATTACAGGTGTCATCGCTATCCACGGGTTGCAGTACTGCCTCCGCATCAGGGCGAGACTTAATCGCCGTACTCAGATGCGCCGAGACCAGTTTTAGGTCGCCAAACAGCCAGTGCAGGTAATCAAAACTGTGGGAAGCCAGCGCTCCCAACGCCCCGCCGCCGCAAGCCCTCTGGCTATACCAATTCCAGCGACGGTGTGGATTTGCTCGACCCGCCACTAGCCATTCCAGCAAAATCAAGCGTAGCTGTCCCGCCTCCCCCCGCCTCAGTAGATCGTGGAAGAATTGCCAGTGGGGTACACAGCGAAACTCAAAATCTATGCCAATCACCAAACCCCGCTCCTCCGCCAACCGCTGGAGTTCCTCTGCCTCTGCCACACACATAGTCACGGGCTTCTCTAAAAAAACATGCTTACCCGCCAACAAACAGGCTTTGGCTTGGGCATAGTGCAGAAATGGCGGCGTGGTGATACTGACCGCCTGCACCTCGGGTAAATTCAACAAGTCCTCTAGGCGATCGCCATAGTGGGGCACAGCAAACTCTTGGGCTGACTGCTTCGTCCGCTCGAGGTCGCGCCCGCAAACGCCCACCACCTGAAAATGCTCACTATCCCGCAGGGCTGGGAGATGCACCGCACTGCCAAACCCCGTACCCACCACCACCATGCCAATTCGGTTGTGCATTTTACCTTGAGAAAGAGCAAGTAATAGAACTAATAACTAGGCTTCACCGTGAACTTAGTATTGGTCAGATTAGCATTCTGCATCAATGCGCCATCAAAACAGGCTTGGTCAATGTATGCCCATGTTAGATTAGCACCTCTCAAATCTGCACCCCGCAAATCCGCACCCCTTAAATCTGCCCCCTTCAGATTAGCTTTACGCAAACTAGCCCGAAAGAGGTCAGCATTACGCAAATTTGCCCCAGATAGATCGGCTAGGCTCAAATTAGCCCGACACAATTTAGCACCAGACAGATTAGCATTGATCAAATTAGCACCGCTCAACTCTATTTTGTGCAAGTCCTTACCGTGTAGGTCGATCCCTGCCAACTCAGCATCGGCAAAGTCTCGCTTGCCTTCTCGATAGAGCTTGAGTAATTCTCCTGACAGCATTAGCCTTCCATAATATCCAAATCCATAGCGGCGGAACCGCCCCGTTCTAATTCCACCAAAAGATTACCCAACTGCCGCCATACAAAATAAGCAATACCAACCGTGATTGGTAGTGCCACGGAGTATGCCAGCCCCGTAGGAAAACCAAATATCTCTAGCCCGCATGCCATAAACACACCAATGCTAATCCCCATGCCCAAGTAAGGAACTTGAATTTCTACCCCCTTCAGGCTCAGCATCACAGCCGAGGAATGATGGTCTGACCATGCCAAAACAAGATTGCGTAGGGTCATCTCAAAGGACTTGCCGCAAGCCAAACCTGCTAGCAGAGAGGCTATGCATAGAAAGTATGGGGGGTCGGTGGGGAAATAGTAGCTAATTGCAGAAGGCATCAGTCACACAGTATGGAATTATCCAAAGATCATAACAGACTCAGCCTAAAGCGATACTAGAGAATAGCTAGCTTGCTTCGGGGAAGGAGTTGACATGAGATTGGGGAATCCAGTCCAGCAAGCCGCTGAATTGCTTGAGGTCAATAAAGCTCAACTGCAGTAGGATCATCAGCAATGGTCCTTCTTGGCGGGCTTGCATTCTTTTGGCAACAGATAACTGCTCTTGGTTGACCACTGCTGAAGCCAACAGGTAGTTTTCTAACTCACTTTGAGATTGGTCAATTGATGAATGTGTAAGCTGTTGATCCATAACTGCCACGGTGATGCACACATTGAGTAGTAGGTTAGCGCAAAGGTTTATAACACGCAATCTCTAATTAAGGTTAATTTTTATGTTTATTAAACTTTTTGGGGCATGGGCAAACCAGCCAGTGATTTATTGAAGGCATAACTGACAAGCTATGACTAATGCTGACCCATGCCATTTAGCAGGCGATCTTGTAAAATATGATTTACTAACATGTAAGTAACATACTATTAACATAGAGTTTATTCCTGACAGAGGTGAGTCGGTTATGTCCACTCAAACTATTGAACGCCCATCAGTATCAGCAAAAATTGCCCCCCGCTATCGGGTTTTGCTTCACAATGACGACTTCAATAGCATGGAATATGTGGTGCAGTCCTTGCTGGAAGTGGTCAATGTGCTGACTCAGCCCCAAGCTGTAGATATTATGCTGGAAGCGCACAACAACGGGGTGGCTCTGGTTACTACTTGCGTTTTAGAGCATGCTGAATTTTATTGCAATGGTTTGTGTAGCAAAGGATTGACTAGCACTATTGAGCCAGAATAGTCCTGTTTTTTGGCGTATTTTTTGCTTTTTGGGCATTCTCCTGCTGGTTACTCTCCCTGTTACCGTGCCTCTGCATTTATGGTTGGGGCAGTCTGCTGAACTTGGCTTGGTGATTTTGCTTTATGTAGCTTTTGTGCTGGAGGTGGGTTGGTGGGGGCGTAGAGTGTGGGGGCAGTCTGCGCCTTACAGATACTATGGTCTGACTTGGAGTTCTCCCAGCTTTAGGGAGTTCCTGCTGGGCTTGGCGATCGCTCTGGGCAGTTTTAGCGCCTTACTGCTTTTGCAAGTGGGGTTGGGTTGGTTAAGGGTGCAGGAGGTTGATCTATTGCCAGCGATTGGCAGTGGAGCGCTTACAGCTTTAGGGGTGGGTTTTGCGGAAGAGTTGCTGTTTAGAGGGTGGCTGTTGACTGAACTGGAGCAGGACTTGTCCCTAAGTTCTGCCCTGTGGGCAAACAGCCTAATTTTTGCCGTTCTACATTTCCTGAAACCTCTAGAAGTAATCATGCAGACATGGGTGCAATTCCCAGGGCTAGTGCTGTTGGGCATGATTTTGGTGTGGGCGCGCAGGCTGACAGCGGGCAGGTTGAGCATGGCGATCGCCTTGCATAGCGGGCTAGTTTGGGCTTATTACATCGTCAATACTACACAGTTGATCGTACCTAATGGCACCGTGCCCGATTGGCTCACTGGGATTGGTGGCAACCCCCTAGCGGGACTGATGGGGTTAACTTTTTTGGCGGGCATGGCGCTCATGGTGCGATCGCAACTGTCCACAGGCGGCAGAAGCACTTAATCCCCTTGTCTGGCGGATGCTGTTGGCAATATGCAGTTTTTCGAGGGTTTGGGCAAAGTTCCGCACAGCTTGAAGGGTAGGTCGCTGGTACTCCGCCTCAGCGATAGGGTTGTAGGGGATTAAATTGACATGGCACTGAAATCCCCTCAACAACTGCGCTAGTTCCTCAGCATGGGCGGGGGCATCATTTACCCCAGCGAGTAACGTATATTCAAAGCTAATGCGCCGACCAGTAATTTTCACATAGTCTTGGCAGTCAGCGATCAACTGCAGCAGAGGGTATCTTTTGGCGGTGGGGATCAACTGCTGGCGCAGTGCTTGATTCGGGGCGTGCAGGCTGACCGCTAAGGTAACTTGCAGATGGGCTTGAGCAAATGCTGATATTTGTTGGGGTACGCCTACCGTAGAAACCGTCATGTGTCGTTGACCGATACCGACATCCCCATTGAGGATATGGATGGATGACAGCACATTACGCAAATTGAGCAGTGGCTCACCCATACCCATAAACACCAAGTGGGTTACACGGCGCTGGAAATCAGTTTGCACTGTCAGCACTTGGTCGATGATCTCATGCACTGCTAGGTTACGCCGCCACCCCCCCTTGCCCGTAGCGCAAAAGTCGCAAGCCATAGGACAGCCGACTTGGGTAGACACACAGACCGTGAGGCGATCGCTGGTGGGAATGCCCACCGTTTCTATGGTCAGCCCATCTTGCAGTTGTAGTAAATACTTAACCGTGCCATCGGGAGCGGGACTGCGCTGAACCATCTGCGATCGCCCGATCACCTCATCACTAATTAACTCCCGCCACGCTTTGGGAAAGACAGAGATTTCTGCAAAACTACTTATCCCCCTGCGATATAGCCAGTCATGCAGTTGCTGTGCCCGATACTTGGGCTGTCCTTGAGCGGTTACCCAGTCCGTCAATTCCTGTGCCGTCATTCCCAAAAGTGTCATGTTTTGTGCTTGCTTAATCTTGTCAGTTCAGGTTAGCGACTCTAAAATAATGCTATATGATCTTTACGGTGAAATAGTAGGCAGAGGTGGGCACTGTTCGGTTTTTTAGAAAATAGCCATACTAACATATTTTCAGTTGGTTTAACTACAATCTAAAAAAAGCGAAACTGCACCGAATTAGTGAAGGCATCTCCTACAATGTGAGGCAGTGAAATAGCAAGGGAAAGCAAAACATGAAAAGGTTATACTTACTGGGCACAACGGCACTGATTGCCATAGTTGTAGCCGCCTGTGGCGAATCAACTCCCATAGAATGTAATATTTCCACCCGTGAGGATTTACGGCAGGGGAAAATAAAGTTAGCCCAATTCCCCGCAGGTACTAATTGCGATGAGATGAAGAAGCTGGCGGAGGAAGGCAAGCCCCTGCCTACCATTGGTTCAGTAATCGCTAAAGATGACCCCGCCGCCAAACAGCCTGAACCACCCAAACCCCCTACCTTTGACAATACTTTTGTCCCTGCTGAGGGTGAAGATTTACTGCCCTCCACCGACAAAAAGGCTAGGGTAGAAGAGCTAAACAGTGCTTTGCCCAAGACGACGGATCAGCGTGATCCCTTTGCGGCGATCGCAGGTACAGTTCCGCCTCTCCCCGTTCTGCAACGCCCTGCCCCCCCGCCATCTGAAGTTAATGTCGACCCTAGTGCGGCGGACAAAAAACCCGAACCCCCAGACACCAGCGCCGCTGTGGGTGTGAGCGTCAAGGGAGTGATGCAAATCGGCGCTAATGTTTTTGCCATTGTGTCGGTGCCTGGGGAAAAAGAACCGCGCTATGTCAAAAGTGGCGAAACTTTGGTGGATGGCAAGGTAACTGTTTCCAGCATTGATGTCAGCTCTGAGCCAGCTAAGGTGATCCTAGAACAAAATGGCGTACAAGTGCCAAAGGAAGTCTCCATCAATCCTCCTAACCCCCTAGCACCTCAAGGCAATCCTCCTAGAACCTAATTGCAGATGGACAGCCAGCTAGCGATCGCCTACTTGTCTGCTTTGATTATTCTGCTGTCGGTGGTGGCGGCTTTGGTGATCAGGCAGATTATCAAAAATCGTCGGCAGGAGCAGATCATTGCGGAACTGCAACCCAAGCTACAAAAAGAGCGAGGGACAGGCACAGAGCATTACCAGTTGGGGGCAGTATATTTGCGCAAAAAACTCTACGCCAAGGCGATCGCTGAACTGCAAAAAGCCATCAAAGAACCTGATGCCCCCCTACCCGAAGCCTACAATGCTTTGGGTTATGTTTACTTTTGTCAGGAACAGTACGATCTCGCCATCAAGCACTATCGGGAAGCGCTGGAACTGCAACCCCAATACATTGCCGCCTTGAATAATTTAGCTCATGCTTACGAAAAGAAGCGGTTAATTCCTCAGGCGATCGAGATGTATGAACGCACCTTGAGCTTAGACAGCAAAAATGACATTGCTAAGCGGCGGCTAGCATCCTTAAAAAAAAGAGTTTAGGCTATAAATCATCAAACAGCGGGGCTAGTTATCTAACTGCTTGCTATAGGTCAAGGAAATCCAAACTATTACACACAGCATTTGCACAGGTAACAAATTTAGTAGTTGACATAGTCCCCACAGCTAAAGCTAGGGGCTTTACAGCGTTTTTTGGTAATTGGAAAACTTTTAAGATCAACTAAGATCAACTTAAGTGCTCAGCTATCTTGATTCAAAGATAAAATCGCCATGAACGCCTCTTGTGGCACATCGACTACGCCAATAGATTTCATGCGTTTTTTGCCTTCCTTTTGCTTCTCTAATAATTTCTTTTTGCGAGTGATGTCGCCACCGTAGCATTTGCTTAGCACATTTTTTCGCATTGCCGAGATATTTTCCCGCGCCAAAATTTTCGAGCCGATCGCCGCTTGAATGGGAATTTGGAATTGATGACGGGGGATCAAGTCTTTTAGCTTGCTCACCAGACTTCTGCCGATGTGATATGCCTTTTCGCGATGCACGATACAGGCAAGGGAATCCACAGGTTCGTTGTTTACCAAAATATCCAACTTCACTAAATCATTGGGGCGATAGCCGATCAGATGATATTCCATGCTGGCATAGCCCTTGGAACGAGATTTCATCTGGTCAAAAAAGTCGGTAACAATCTCAGCAAGGGGCATTTCGTAGATCAAAGTGGCGCGATCGCTAGTGATGTATTTCATATCCTTAAAAATCCCTCGCCTTTGCTCGCACAGTTCCATCAGTGTCCCGATATAGGGCTGTGGTGTCATTAGTTCCAACTGCACATAGGGTTCTTCAATGCTTTCCCGTTCGTGGGGGGCAGGCAGTTCGCTGGGGTTATCTACTGTGATCACATTTCCCTTGCTGTCTGTAACTCGATAGACCACCGTGGGGGCGGTGACGATCAGGTCGAGGTTGTATTCCCGCTCCAGGCGCTCTTGCACAATTTCCATGTGCAGTAAGCCCAAAAAACCGCAACGGAAGCCAAAGCCCATGGCATCAGAGGTTTCTGGTTCGTATTGCAAGGCGGCATCATTCAGTTTTAGCTTAGTAAGGGCTTCTTTGAGGTCGGGGTACTGGTTGGCATCGGTGGGGAACAACCCACAAAATACCATCGGTTTGGCTTCGGCATAGCCAGGCAATGGCTCACTGGCAGGGCTGATCGCTGAAGTGATCGTGTCTCCTACGCGAGCATGGGCAACGGTTTTGATGGCCGCAGACAAATAGCCAACTTCCCCTGCATGGAGTTCACTGACAGGCACTTGGGAGGGGGCAAGAATGCCCAACTCGTCGATCTCGTATTCTTGATCGGAAGCCATAAACTTGATCTTGTCACCCTGTTGCACCTTGCCGTCCATCACTCGGAAATAGACCACTACGCCTCGATAGGCATCGTAGTAGCTATCAAAAATTAGGGCACGGAAGGGTTGGTCGACTGTATCACGGGGTGGCGGGATCAACCGTACGATCGCTTCGAGGATTTCGGCAATGCCAATGCCCTCTTTGGCTGAGGCTTTGACAGCGCTGGAGCAGTCCAAACCGATCAGGTTCTCGATTTCTTGGGATACTCGCTCTGGCTCAGCGCTGGGCAGGTCGATCTTGTTGAGCACTGGCACGATTTCCAGATTGTTTTCTAAGGCGAGATAGACATTGGCTAGGGTCTGCGCCTCTACCCCTTGCGAGGCATCTACTACTAGCAGTGCCCCTTCGCAGGCGGCGAGCGATCGCGATACCTCGTAGCTGAAGTCCACATGCCCAGGGGTATCGATCAAATTGAGCACATAGGTCTGCCCATCTTGGGCGGTGTAGTTCATGCGGGCGGCTTGCAGTTTGATGGTAATGCCCCGCTCCCGCTCCAGTTCCATGTTGTCCAAAAACTGTTGCTTCATGTCCCGTGCCGTAACTGTTCCTGTAAATTCCAGTAGGCGATCGGCAAGGGTGGACTTCCCGTGATCGATGTGGGCAATGATGGAGAAGTTGCGAATGCGGGATACAGGTGCGTCGGTCATAGGGATCAATCTAAGCTAATCCCTAGTTTAGCTTGAGTTTTGGGAATTTAGCGGGGATGCTGACGGCGTTTGAGCTGAAACTGCACTCCAAAAATTTCAGTGTAAAATTATTAATGTAAAGTTATGCCAACCTTAAATCTTAAATTTTCTCCTGTTTAATCCGCAACTGCTGTATAACTGGCACAACTATTAAGTTAAGTGTGAGTAAAATCATGGGCGATCCTCATCATGATTGATGCTGTAATCATCGTTATTTTTATCTTGGGTGGAGCGGGTACTGGCTTTCATGGCACTGACCTGCTACCTGCTAGCTTTTTGGCGCAAACCAATGTCCAGAGCCTGCGCTGGCTCATGTTAGGGTTTGGTGCATTTGCGGGGCTGATCTTGGGTCTGCTGGTGCAGAATGGCTACCGCAGGTTGGAATCCCAGGTGCGCTCTATGCCTGTAGAGACTTTGCTGGGCAGGGCTTCAGGGCTGGTGATGGGACTGCTGTTGGCAAACCTGATGCTGTCGCCGCTGTTTTTGATTCCCATTCCAGAGGATTTTTCTTTCATCAAACCGCTTGCCGCTCTACTGGTCAGTATTATCTTTGCCTATTCGGGGATGACGCTGGCGGATACCCATGGTAGGGCGTTGTTGCGGTTGTTGAACCCTAACAATATGGAGAGTAGCCTGCTGGCAGAGGGCACTTTGCGTCCCGCTAGTACCAAAATTTTGGATACCAGTTCCATTATCGATGGGCGGATTCAGCCCCTATTGCATACGGGCTTTTTGGAGGGTCAGTTATTGATCCCCTGCTTTGTGCTCCAAGAATTGCAGACTATTGCTGACAGTGCCAATGATCAAAAACGGGTGCGGGGGCGGCGTGGTTTGGATATTCTCAATAGTTTGCGCAATGAGTATGGCGATCGCATTACGATTCACCCTGCGGACTACGAAGATTTGGCGACGGTGGACAGTAAGCTGGTGCGCCTAGCGCAGGAATTGAATAGCACTTTGATCACCAATGACTTTAACCTGAATAAAGTTGCCAGTTTCCAGCAGGTGTCGGTGCTCAATATCAATGATTTGGCGCAGGCGCTCCGCCCCAATTATTTACCGGGCGATAGCCTCAACCTCAAGGTACTCAAGGAAGGGAAGGAGCCGTCGCAGGGGGTTGGCTACTTGGAAGATGGCACGATGGTGGTGGTGGAGGATGGGCGCATTTATATCGGCAAGCAACTGCCTGTAACCGTTACCAGTGCTTTGCAAACTTCGGCGGGTCGCATGATTTTTGCCCGTCCTGAGGTGATCGCCACAGTCTAGCTGTTTTACCACGATTAGTTGCGTGTTACCTTTCTTTGGTATTGGTTTTCTCAGCGGTTTCAGTTTGTGGGAGTTGGCAGTACCCCCCTTTGTCTTGCTTGGCTCAGCGATCGCCAGTGTAGGGTTGGGCAATCTGGTCAGCCAGTCCAAGCTGAACTATGCTGTGGTGCTGGGTAGCACTTGTCTGCTCATCTCTGCCCTGCTGTTTGCCGATCCTGTGTCTCGCTTGTGGGTGAATTCAGCATGGTGGGTGTGGGCGTGGGGCTGTGTGGGGTTTGACTTGTCTCCCAAGAAAGGCAAAAACAGTTTACCTAAGGGGGCGATTGGCATCGGGGGTCAGGCGATCGCCAGCTATACTGTGTGTGCCAGTGGGTTATTTTTGCTGAGCGGATTGAGTGAGGCAGAATTTTTGACCAGCGATTTGGGGCAGTTTGTGCGCCTCCTATTGGCAAATTGCCTTTTTTTGGGTGGGATCGTTAGCTATGGCGGCTGGCAGTGCCACAGGCAGGACAACAGTCGTAAATTACACCTCCACCTTGAGGGCATCTGGTCGCTGGAGGCGGACTATGTCATCGATCTCAGTCGCTATAGCCGCATTGATCGCCTCAAAATTATTGAAGTGGAGGACATTCACTGGTTGCAGTTGGCGGGCTACAGTCGGGAACTCACCCTACCGCTGACCCTGACGGGTAATCCTGAACTGGAAAAAACACTGCAAGAGACCTCGGGACTTGCCAAGAGCGATCGCCGTCAGGATAGTTTTGCCTTAGCAGATATTTTGCTTCCGCAGGGGGCAAGCATTTTTGCAGGATTTGTTTTGGCGGTGTTGGGCATTGCTCTAATGTGGTCATTGCCCATCACCCTTGCCGATCAGTATGCTGTGCCGTTGTTGTTTGCTACTGGCTTAGTTAGCCCTACTTTGGGCAGAATTGTCTTGCACCTTGTCGCTCCCAACTATCTTGAGTCCGAGCCGTGTCAGCGGTGGCTACTGCACAGTTGGGAGTTAGGTTTGCTGATCTGGTTGGGTCTGCTGTGGCTGGTCTATCCCCATGCGATCGAGCCTTTTATAGGCGTGAGTTTGGCTGTTGGTGTATTGGGCACAGCGATTTGCCTGCTGGCACTGGTGCGGCGCACACCCATTAGCCATGAAGTTAAGGTTTAGGCAGTGCATTCCCAGATCACCTGAGGCTGACACACATGGAGATCGGTTGGCAATTCAGCCAGTTCCCGAATGGTCAAGCCATTAACAGGATGTCGCCAGTCTGGGGCAATTTCTTGTAGCGGCAACAGCACAAAGGAGCGATCGCCCATGCGCGGATGAGGAACACGCAGTTGGGGCAGGTCAATGATCTGGTCGTCGTAGAGCAGTAAATCCAAATCCAAAGTACGGGCAGACCACATAGAGCGGCGTTCCCGTCCAAACTGCTGCTCCACCCAGAGCAATAAAGACAGTAAGTCTGGGGGTCTGAGGGTGGTTGTCAAAATGGCACAACCATTGATGTAGTCGGGTTGGGGGGGAGTGTGGGGCAGGGTAATTGCCTTAGTGCGATACCAGCGGGAGGACTTGATCAGCCTCACCATTGGTTGACGGTCCAGCACCTCAAGGGCGGACTGCACAATGCTTAAGGAGTCGCCTAGGTTACTGCCAAGAGCGATCGCCACTATAGAATTCATGCGGCTCAGTCCAGAATAGTGCGCTGGAGTTTTGCCCCGAGTTCCCGCAATTTCTGCTCGATATTTTCGTAACCCCGATCTAGGTGATGCAAACCTTTGATGGTAGTGGTTCCCTGCGCTGACAAGCCCGCCAATACCAATGCCGCCGAAGCCCGCAAATCCGTAGCCATCACTGGCGCACCAGATAGGGCAGGCACTCCCGACACCACCGCCACATTGCCTTTTAGCTTGATATTGGCACCCATGCGATTTAGTTCTGCCACATGTTGCAAACGGTTCTCAAATACCGTCTCGGTGATCACACTATTGCCCTCGCACAGGGTGAGCAGTGCCATAAACTGCGCCTGCATATCCGTAGGAAAACCGGGGAAGGGCAGAGTTTCTATATCTACCCCCTTGTAGCTCCCCCCGCCGATGATAGTTAGGCGATCGCTACCCTCCAGAACTACCCTAACTCCTACCTCTTGCAGTTTTGCGGTGACCGCCACCACATGCTCAGGGATCACGGGGGCAATGCTGATGGTAGAGCCAGTAATCGCGCCAGCCACCATAAATGTTCCCGCCTCAATGCGATCGGGGATCACGGAGTAACAGGCTTGGTGCAATTCGGGGACACCATCGATGGCAATAGTTTTGGTGCCTGCCCCTGCAATTTTTGCCCCCATGGCAATGCAGAAATTTGCCAAATCGACGATTTCAGGCTCCTGCGCCGCATTTTCAATAATGGTTTGCCCTTGAGCGAGGGTAGCCGCCATCATAATCGTTTCTGTTGCCCCCACACTGGGATAGTCGAGATAAATGTGCGCCCCTACTAGGCGATCGCCCCGCCGACAGTAAGCCTCTACAATGCCATGCTCAATCTGCACCTCTGCCCCCAATGCCTGCAAACCCCGTACATGCAAATCTACTGGTCTCGCCCCAATGGCACAACCACCGGGGAGCGGCACTCGGGCACGTCCAAACCGTCCCAACAGCGAACCAATTACAAAGAAACTGGCACGCAATTTACTCACCAGCTCGTAGGGTGCGGAAGAATGCCCGATCTGCTCAGCGCTGATTTTTAGCGTGTCCCCCTGCCGCACTACCCCTGCCCCTAACGCTCGCAAAATAGCGGTCATGCGCTCTATATCCACTAAGTTAGGCACATTACTGATCTCACAGCCTTCCCCAGTCAGCAGAGATGCCGCCAATAAAGCCAGAGCCGAATTTTTGGCACCACTGATGCGTACCTGCCCCGCCAAACTCACCCCACCAACAATTTGCAGGACTTCTGCTTCAGATTGATTGCCCTCAATGTCTGAAGACAAGGCAGGAGAGGGAGAACTAATTTGATAGGTCATGCGTAAATCAAGGTCTATGCGCTAATTTAGGCAATCATACTACTGCATAGCCTGATTTTATGCCAGAGAGTGCTGGCAAAAAAAACAGCCAGCAAAGCTGACTGCTAGATGATGTATTGCGGGACTGCCCTTAATTAGCCACAGTTGCAACCCTTGTGACCACAGCCTTTAGTCCCCGCTTTATGCCCTTCGGCACAGGCAGAACTGCAATAGTATTTGTTGTCCACCTCAATGGCAGACTCCACAGACACAACGCACAGACAACCAGCACAGGCACACTTCATCAAAGTTACTGACATACGCTTGACCTCTTAAATAGGTGAACATAATTATATTATATGAACATATATTCATGTGTCAATAGTTTATTTCAATTTGGGGTATCTCCTCGGCGATCGCCAAGCAAAACGGCTAAATTAACCAGCGCATAACCTTGTGTATGCAGATACTGCTTTATCTTTAACATTCTTTAATTGCGCTATTCCGTACTCAATTTGTCCAATTTCTGCATATTTCTTGAATACTGATAGTTCTAAAGAATAGGAGCTATTGATAAGCATCTCCCCATAAGTTCCAGTATTTGCGAAATCTTGCCTTTGGCAATCTGTGCCATTGGAACGACTGCTTTTCAGCTTATAGTCATACTTAATTACAACTGGTTCTTGCGCAGAACTCGGAATGAGAGTTGCACTTTACGCATAGCAAAACTCTTGGTGGGCAATGATTTCCAGCTTTGTCTAAAATTTAATTCTCTCCATAGAGCGGATATGTACCACCGATGCAATTTAGCCTCGCATGGCAAGGATAGATTCCTCATTACACTCCCCAGTGGCAAATTAGCTACAGATTGAGATGGCATTGGCTAAAAATTGCGGAGGAATACTACAGGTTTTGCGCCACACTGGCATTGGTGTTAGTATGGGGTGCATGACAATTCTCCAAGTAAACCAACTTCAGCTTAACTTCCGTACTGATTCAGGCACGGTTTCGGCGGTCCGTGATATTTCCTTTAGTTTAGAGCGTGGGCAAACGCTGGGCATTGTGGGCGAGTCTGGCTCTGGCAAGTCGGCAACCGCATTGGCGATTATGGGTTTGCTCCCGCCAACGGCAAAGGTATCTGGAGAAATTTTGTTTGAGATGGAAGGGCAAACAGTGGATTTGCTGAAATTGCCTGCTCATGTTATGCGACGACTAAGGGGCGATCGCTTGGGGATGATTTTCCAAGAGCCGATGTCTTCCCTCAATCCCCTATTTACCTGTGGCAGTCAGATTGTGGAAGCGATTTTGCAACATCAAAAGGTCAGCAAACAGGAAGCAATCAACAAAGCGATTCAGTTGTGTCAAGAGGTCAATCTCCCTGAGCCAGAAAAGATTATCCATCGCTATCCCCATCAACTCTCAGGAGGGCAAATCCAAAGGATCATGATTGCCATGGCGATCGCCTGTAATCCAGACATTCTCATTGCCGATGAACCCACCACCGCCCTAGATGTAACCGTTCAAGCTACCATTTTGGAACTGTTGCAGTGTATCCAACAGGAACGGGGTATGGCACTTATTTTTATATCCCATGATCTAGGAGTGATTTCGCAAATTGCCGATCAGGTGGTGATTATGTATCGCGGGCAAATCATGGAACAAGGGGCAGTAAATAAGATATTTGTCAACCCCCAACACCCCTACACCAAAGGACTGATTGCCTGCCGCCCGCAACCCGAATTGAATTTACTCTTCCTTCCCACCGTAAGCGATTTTATGGCAGAGGAAAACGGCACATTGATTTCCAAAAACCCTCCCCAGTTACAAGAGAAGCCGCATAAAGTGCCATCACTAACCGAACCACTGCTCAGAGTAGAGGAGCTATCCGTATCTTTCCCAGTGAGAAATCTATTTGGCATCGTGGAAGATCGCAAAATTGCCGTAGATGGAATCAGCTTTGATGTATTTGCAGGAGAGACTTTGGGCTTAGTAGGAGAATCGGGATGCGGCAAGACGACCACAGGCAGAGCGATTCTGCGCTTGCTTGAACCCCAAGCGGGAAGAGTATTTTTTGATGGCAAGGAGGTCACAGCTCTGCCTCCTAGTCAGCTTACTAAACTGCGGCGCAATATGCAAATTGTATTCCAAGACCCGTTTAGTTCGCTTAACCCCAGAATGTCCATCGGACAGATTATTATGGAACCTCTGCTGATTCACCGCCAAGAGTTATATCCAACCAAGCAGGATCGCCTTGCTAGGGTGAAATATCTATTGGAGCGGGTGGGGATTGACCCCCAGTCCATGTCGCGGTTTCCCCATGAATTTTCGGGCGGACAGCGGCAGAGAATTGGTATTGCCCGCGCTCTGGCACTCAACCCCAAACTGATTATTGCTGATGAGGCGGTCTCTGCTCTCGATGTTTCCGTCCAAGCTCAGGTGCTCAATCTCTTGAAGGAATTGCAGAGGGAGTTTGAACTGACTTATATTTTTATTTCCCACGACCTGAGTGTGGTCAAGCACATGAGCGATCGCATTATGGTGATGCAAAATGGCAAAATCGTGGAACTGGATGACGCTGATCGCATCTACTACCAACCGCAAAACCCCTACACCCAACAGTTGATCAGAGCTATTCCCAAAATTCAGAGTTTAGCAAGCTAGGGGCGTTCGCCTCAGGAACAGGGAGTCCCAAACCCTCTGCCATTGTGGAAAATCGGTTGATGGGGTGTGGAAGTCAAAATTTTGTTCTCACCAACTAGGCAAGACAGGGCATAACCATCCCTAGCCAAGCCAAGCAAATCAGCAAATTGACAAACTGTGCTTAAAATTGCCACCCCAGCCAGCACCAAAGCTCCGCCAAGGCTAAGCGTAGTAAAAAGCTGGTAAAAAGAATGTTCCACAGGGTGGATTATTTTAATTTTTGCTATGTTATAAATTTCAACAGTGGCAAATCTGCCACAGCCTAGTTTGACTTTATTTTATTGGTTATTTTGGGGGGATTTATGCATAGACTATCACTGGAAAAAGAGTTCGAGCATGAGTTGTTCGTCAGGCAAATTCAGGACATGAGCCTAGATACCATGAAAAAGCTCATTGCTGACTTGCACATTCTCTATCTCGGTCAGCAATCCATTATCTCTGATATGCTGAAACAACCTGTCAAATTAGAACGATAAAGTTGAGCGATCGCCCCAGTTACCCTACTTATCAGTCTCTTTTCAGCGCATTGCAAGGCGTTGAGATCATAGACCAACCGCAACAGGTTGCTAGATTATCCCTTGATTACTATCACTTTAGCCCAGTGCTGACTCCCTTACTGCAGAACCGTAGGGCTGATCTGGTACTGCGCCCCCAAACAGTTGAGCAGATTATTGCTATCTGTAGCATTTGTGCTCGGCATCAAATTCCCTTGACCGTGCGTGGGGCGGGAACGGGCAACTATGGACAGTGCATCCCCTTAGCGGGGGGGATCGTGTTGGACATGACCCAGTTATCTGCTATTAAAAGCATCAGCAACGGCATTGCTAGGGTGGAAGCGGGAGCCAAACTGTGGCAGATCGAAAAGCAAGCCCGTGAGCAGGGCTGGGAATTGCGGATGTTTCCCTCCACCATCAAAACTGCGACCATTGGCGGCTTTATTGCGGGGGGCAGTGGCGGTATTGGTTCACTGCGCTATGGGCAGTTACGCGATCGCGGCAATTTGCGATCAGCCACCGTGCTCTCTCTGGAAGTCGAGCCGCAAATTATAGAACTGCGAGGGTCAGCGGTTCAGCAGATCAACCACGCCTACGGCACTAATGGCGTAATCACTGAGTTGGAAATTCCATTGGCTCCTGCAGTGGACTGGGCAGAAGCGATCGCCACCTTTTCCGACTTCATGACCTGCGCTCGATTTGGGCAGACCCTCGGCAATAGCGATGGCATTCTGTGCCGCATGATCAGTGTCCACAGCGATCCCATTCCCCAATACTTTACAGCCCTGAAAACCTACTTACCAGACTCCTGCCACTGCGCCCTAGTGTTGGTTGCGGCATCTGACTGGGAACCGTTTGCCGAACTGGTGGCTGAATTTAAGGGTAAAATTACTTACCAAAAAACTGCCCAAGAAGCGCAAAGAGGGGTGAGCCTCATTGAGTTTTCATGGAATCACACTACCCTGCACGCCCGCAGTAGCGATCCGCAAATCACCTACCTGCAAAGCCTATTTGTTAACGATCCCCAGCTTAACTTAGTACAGCACATGGCAGAAAAATTTAGCGGTGAACTATTTACCCACCTAGAATTTATTCGGATGCAAGGGCAGGTAATCCCAGCAGGCATTCAACTGGTGAAATACACCACCCCACAACGCTTACAAGAAATTATTGACTACCACGAAGCCAACGGCGTACTCATAGCTAACCCCCACACCTATATTCTCGAAGATGGCGGCATGAAGACAATTAACCATGAGCAATTAGCATTCAAGCGCAAGGTTGATCCCCACAACTTGATGAACATCGGCAAGATGAGATTTGCTACTACCATTGGCTGAGGGGATAACCGAACCCTAAAAAGATCATAAACTTAGCAAAAAGCTATATTTTAGGTTAAAAGGCATTCCATACTGTTTCTGCCATGTCAAAACTGGTCATAGTCGAGTCCCCCACCAAAGCCCGCACCATCAGAAATTTTCTACCCGCAGGGTATCGGGTGGAGGCATCTATGGGTCATGTGCGCGACTTACCCCAGTCCGCCAAAGATATTCCCCCCGCCTACAAGTCCCAAGAGTGGGCAAACTTGGGAGTTCATGTCGAGGCAGATTTTGAGCCGTTGTATATCGTGCCAGAGGACAAAAAGAAAGTGGTGCGGGAACTCAAAGCGGCTCTCAAAGATGCTGATGAGCTAATCCTCGCGACAGACGAAGACCGCGAAGGCGAGAGTATTTCGTGGCATCTCACCCAAGTATTGCAACCCAAAGTACCTATCAAGCGCATGGTGTTTCACGAGATCACCCCTGAAGCTATTCGCAAAGCCCTAGAAAATTGCCGTGATGTGGATGAAAATCTGGTTCATGCCCAAGAGACCCGCAGGATTTTAGATCGCTTGGTGGGTTATACCCTCTCCCCCCTGCTGTGGAAAAAAGTAAAGTATGGACTGTCGGCGGGACGGGTGCAGTCGGTGGCGGTACGCCTTGTGGTCAATCGGGAGCGGGAACGCCTCGCCTTTCGCTCTGCCAACTACTGGGACCTAAAAGCCACACTCTATGCGCCTAAGCAATCCTTTCCTGCTCAACTGGTGAGCGTTGCTGGCAAACCTGTCGCCACTGGCAAGGACTTTGATCCCCGCACTGGTCAGCTTCTGCCCAAGAGCAAAGCCCTGTTGCTAGATGAGGCATCCGCCCATGCCCTAAGAGATCGCCTGCAAACTGCGGTGTGGACAGTTAGCCACACTGAAGAGAAACCAGTTACCCGCAAGCCCTCCCCCCCATTTACCACCTCTACCTTGCAACAGGAAGCGAACCGCAAACTGCGCCTTTCGGCACGGGAGACTATGCGTACCGCTCAGGCTCTCTATGAACAGGGTTACATTACCTACATGAGAACCGACTCGGTGCATCTGTCTGAGCAGGCAATTAAGGCGGCACGGCAGTGTGTGCGGGCGATGTATGGCGAAGAATATCTCAGCCCCAAGCCCCGCCACTACGCTACTAAGTCCAAAAATGCCCAAGAGGCGCATGAAGCCATCCGTCCCGCTGGGGAGACATTTCGCACGCCACAGGAAACGGGACTGAGTGGACGGGAGTTGGCGCTCTACGACTTGATCTGGAAACGCACCGTAGCTTGTCAAATGGCAGATGCCAAGCAAACCCAAATCTCGGTGCAGATTACCGCTGATGATGCCCTGTTTCGTGCCTCTGGCAAAAGAATCGATTTTGCAGGTTTTTTTCGTGCCTATGTGGAGGGGTCGGACGATCCAGAGGCGGCGATCGACAGTCAAGAGGTGCTGTTACCTGTACTTAAAGTGGGCGATCGCCCCGAGTGCCAAAAACTAGAGGCACTCAGCCATGACACCCAGCCCCCGCCCCGCTACACCGAAGCTACTCTGGTCAAAACCCTAGAAAGTGAGGGCATCGGTCGCCCTAGTACCTATGCCAGCATCATCGGCACGATTGTAGATCGGGACTATGTCAAATTTCAGAACCAAGCATTAGTCCCCACCTTCACCGCCTTTGCCGTGACCGCCCTGCTGGAGGAGCATTTCCCTAACTTGGTAGATACTAGCTTCACTTCCAAAATGGAACAGACCCTCGATGATATTTCCACTGGTAGCGTGGATTGGCTCCCCTATCTGCGGGAATTTTATTTAGGTGAGGAGGGATTGGAACGCAAAGTCAAGGAGCAGGAGTCAAAAATAGAAGGAGAATCGGCTAGAACTATTCCCCTAGAAGGCATGGAGGGGGTAAGGGTCAAAATCGGCAAGTTTGGAGCCTATTTGCAAACTGAAGAGGGGGAAACCTCAGTTAAAGCCAACATTCCCCTAGATTTTACGCCTGCCGACTTAGTTCCCGACAAAATCGCCATGCTCTTGAAGCAAAAATTGGCAGGACCCGATCAGTTGGGTATTCACCCTGAGACGGGGGAACCGATTTTTGTCCTCACTGGGCAGTATGGACCCTATGTGCAGTTGGGTGAGGCAACTGAGCAGAATCCCAAACCCCGCCGTGCTTCTTTGCCCAAAGGAATCACCCCTGAAACTCTGACTTTAGAAATGGCGGTGAACCTGCTGAAATTACCCCGCCTGTTGGGTACTCACCCCGAAACGGGGCGCAAGGTGGAGGCAAACAATGGCAGATTTGGACCATTTATTGTGCATGACAAGGGCAAGGAGGGCAAAGATTATCGATCGCTCAAAGGGGATGATGACCCCTACACCATCACCTTAGAAAGAGCTTTGGAGCTACTGTCCCAGCCTAAAGTGAGCAGGATTGGCTCTGCCAAAATTCTCAAATCTTTGGGCACACACCCTGAGACTGGGGAGGAGTTAGTGATCTGCGAAGGCAAGTATGGAGCCTATCTGAAGCACGCCAAAAGCAATATCACCCTGCCCAAGGGGACAGATATTGATAGTTTTGACTTGGAACAGGCGATCGCTTTAGTAGCTGATTCTGCGCCAAAGCTGAGCAAATCGGCAAGGACTGCCACCAGCACCAAAGCCAGCAATGGCATAAAATCCCCTGCTAAATCCAGCGCTAAGACAGCAACTAGGCGATCAAGGGCGACAGGTAATGCTAAAGCCGCCTCTTGAGGTAGCCAACTACCAGAAAATCTGGGGGAATGCTGTGCCATGTAACCTGCTCTAGCTCAATAGCAGAGGTCATCAGCGCATTGCCTAAATCGCCCACTGGGGTAAATCCCCTCACCCCACCGATGATCTTGGGGGCGATAAACGCATAGACCTGTTGCACCGCTCCTGCGGCGATCGCCTTTGCACTCAACCTCCCCCCACATTCCCACAGCACCGTGTTGCACCCTCTTTCTGCCAACTCTGCCATCACCGTTAACGGATTACAAGGATCAAGAGCTGTTACTGCCACTCCTTGGCAGAGGAGAAAATCCAGCAATTCCTGCTTAGTTTCTGGGATTGCACCTGTAAATATAATGGTTTTGGCAGACGGGCTGACCTGCCACAGTTGCCGATCTTGAGGCAAATCAAGGCTTTGAGATAGCACCACCCGCAGAGGATTATGCTCAGTCAAGCCGTGCGTAGTCAGGGCAGGATTATCGCACCGCAGAGTATTGCCACCAACAATCACTGCATCGCAGTGCGATCGCAACTTATAGACCTCTTGGCGAGATGCGGGACTAGTAATCCAAAAGCTGTGCCCCGTATCGGTAGCGATTTTGCCATCGAGGGTCATGGCATACTTGAGAATACCAAAGGGGCGATGGTGTTTGACCCGAAATAAAAAAGCCTCATTTAACTGCTCACACTGTTGTTGCAATACGCCAGTAATTACCTCAATGCCAGCCGATCGCAGGCGATCGCACCCCTGCCCCGACACTCGGGGATCGGGATCAATACAACCCACCACCACCCGCTTGATGCCCGCTTCAATGATTGCCTCAGTACATGGGGGAGTGCGCCCGTAATGATTGCACGGCTCCAAATTCACATAAAGCGTACTGGAACTCAATAAATCGGGAAATCTGCTCTGAGCATCACGGATGGCTAACACCTCAGCATGGGGCTGTCCCGCCTTAGCATGATACCCTTCGCCAATTACTTGATCTGCATGCACAATCACACTGCCCACCAGCGGATTGGGTGCAGTTTTGCCCCGTGCCATTTCCGCAAGAGCAATACATCTCGCCATCCATTTTTCATCTGCTTGCATCGCTACTGCCTGCTAGTTTTGCTGATTTGGGCAACCATCTCGACATTAAAAAAGTCCAAGTTGCACTTCACTAATGATGCCATGTTGCAAAACTCTTTCTGGGATATGGTTTCCAGTGTCATGACTCAGTGCCAACTCGCAGAAAAGTTTTAGAAATCTGCCATCTCTAATTTCATTCCGCTATCAAGCCTAATTGGGCTGGAACTTGGCTCCCCTCTCCCACAAGAGAGGCAGAGGGTGAGGTTGCACAAAAAAAGGAGGCGATGCCCGCCTCCACAATCTGAAGTTTACTGATAATTAGCTAGATAGACAGGCGATTAACTATTAGTAGTCAAAATCGCCACCGCCCATACCGCCACCAGCAGGAGCGGCTGATTTCTCTTCGGGTTTGTCAACCACGATGCACTCGGTAGTCAAAATCATCCCCGCAATGGAAGCGGCATTTTGTAGAGCGCAACGAGTTACCTTAGCGGGGTCAACGATACCAGCGGCGAACATATCTTCATATTCACCAGTCATGGCGTTGAAGCCCACATTGAACTCTTTCTCTTTGACACGCTCGGCAATGATGGCACCGTTGTAACCAGCATTGTCAGCAATGCGCTTCACAGGAGCTAGCAGAGACTTGGCTACGATCATAGCGCCCGTCAATTCCTCAGCTTTGAGGTTAGCCTTTGCCCATGCTTCCAGTTCAGGAGCAAGGTGAGCATAGGTAGTACCACCACCGGGCACTATACCTTCTTCTACAGCGGCTTTGGTGGCGTTGATGGCATCTTCTAAACGGAACTTCTTATCTTTCATTTCCGTTTCTGTCGCCGCACCCACCTTGATCACGGCAACACCGCCAGCCAGTTTTGCCAAGCGCTCTTGCAGTTTTTCCTTGTCAAAAGAAGAGTCGGTTTCTTCGATTTGACGGCGAATTTGCTCGCAACGGGCTTTGACAGCGGCTTCGTTGCCTTCAGCGACAATGGTAGTGCTGTCTTTGGTGACGGTGACACGGCGGGCTTTACCCAGTTGGTCAATGCGGGTGGCATCCAGTTTGAAGCCAGCATCTTCGCTGATTACTTGAGCACCAGTTAGTACCGCCATATCTTCTAACATGGCTTTACGGCGATCGCCAAAACCGGGGGCTTTGACAGCGCAGACATTCAGCACACCACGCAGTTTGTTCACCACCAAGGTAGCCAGCGCTTCCTTCTCGATGTCTTCGGCAATGATCACCAGCGGACGACCCGCACGGGCAACTTGCTCTAGCACAGGCACGAGGTCTTGCACGAGGGTAATCTTCTTATCGGTAATCAGCACGAAAGGCTCTTCGATGGAGGCTTCCATGCGCTCAGAATCGGTGACGAAGTAGGGAGAGATGTAGCCCTTGTCAAAGCGCATCCCTTCGGTAACTTCCAATTCGGTGGTCATGGACTTGCCTTCTTCAAGGGAGATCACCCCTTCTTTACCGACTTTATCCATCGCTTCGGCGATCATCTGACCTACCGCATCATCATTACCAGCGGAAATTGCCCCCACCTGAGCGATCGCTTTAGAATCTTCTACAGGACGAGAGTGAGCGGCAATCTTATCCACGAGGAAGTGGGCGGCTTTGTCAATACCCCGCTTCAGGGCGATGGAGTTAGCACCAGCGGCAACATTGCGCAGACCTTCCTTGACCATGGCGTGTGCCAGCACCGTAGCCGTAGTGGTACCATCGCCAGCGGCATCATTGGTCTTGGAGGCGGCTTGGCGGATCAGGGCTACACCAGTGTTTTCCACATGGTCTTCCAGTTCAATCTCTTTGGCGATGGTAACCCCATCATTGATGATTTGGGGAGAACCAAACTTCTTCTCCAGCACCACATTGCGACCCTTAGGACCGAGGGTAACCGCTACCGACTCAGCGAGAATGTCCATACCTCTCTCTAAGGCACGGCGCGCATCTTCATTGTAAATAATCCGTTTTGCCATAATTGTTTCCTCCTACAAATTAGGCGACGATCGCCAAAATATCTTTCTCAGCCAACAGGACATAATCATCATTGCCCAGTTTGATGTCTGTGCCTGCATACTTGGAATACAGCACCTTGTCGCCCACTTTTACTTCGAGGGGCTGACGCACACCCTTGTCATCCAGCTTGCCAGGACCAACGGCGGCTACTTCCCCTACTTGGGGCTTCTCTTTGGCGGTGTCAGGCAAAAAGATGCCACCCGCTGTCTTTTCTTCGCGTTCGCTCACTTTGATGAATACCCGATCGCCCAGAGGCTTCACGGTAGAAACATTCAAAGACATGGTTGCCATAGCAATCTCCAGTAAAAATTTAAGGATTGTGTGTGGGAATAGACCGCAAGTGATGTTTAGCACTCTCAGGTCTTGAGTGCTAATTTAGCGAGAAATGCGTACCCAAGTGGAGTGTGGTTTACCGTACACTTATTTACTTGCCAGCACGGCTTGGGCGGATTGTTTCCCCGACAAGGTTGCGCCCTCCATGCTGTCGATGTAATCCTGCATGGTATAGCTTCCTGCCAAAAAGAAATTGGGAATAGGTGTTGCTTGCGAGGGGCGATAGCCGTCCATGCCCGGTGCCTCACGATAAAGCGAACCCGCCACTTTCACCACACTCGACCAGATTAAATTCATGTTTCTGGATTGGGGATGAATTGCGTGGACTTGCTGGAGGGTATGCGCCACGATCGCCTCATTGCTCATGGACATAAACGGATCGCCGGGGGTCAGCACCAACTGCAATAGCGAGCCTTGTCCTGCCTTACGGTAGTGGGTGGGGCTGGTGATTGCCAAGTCGGCGTAAGTAGAAAAATCCACCTTGACGGCATAGAGCAAGTTATCGTAGTCAGTTACCCAATCGTCAAAGCGCAACTGTACGGTTACTACAGGCACAGCAGTTAGCTGATAGATGCGATCAAAAAAGTCCCAACTGCGCCATTCTGGGGGGATTAACTTTTGCACCCCAGGCACATCCACCGCACAGACATAGCGATCGCAA
>Ga0272446_1001960_pt1 | contig 29053 bp, 29 predicted proteins | sample YNPCB0061_FD_194587 | JGI IMG/M metagenome (GOLD analysis project Ga0272446, IMG submission 194587) | Hot spring microbial mat communities from Yellowstone National Park, WY, United States - YNP-CB-006-1 | ecosystem: Environmental > Aquatic > Thermal springs > Hot (42-90C) > Sediment | place...
CGGCATTTGCGCAGATACGCAAATCGCTCATGCCAGAGACGGAAACAGCGCATTGCGGAGGCGTCCGCATCATCCGGTCAGCCACCGCCTGCGCGGCTGATCTGGTCATAGGCCCGCAGCGCATCGGCGCCATACACGGCCGCCGCCCCACCGCCCATGTAGAGGGCGAGCGCAACGGTCTCCGCCACCTCCTGGCGCGTCGCTCCGTGCTTGTGTGCCGCGCGCACGTGATAGGCGACACAGCCGTCGCAGTGCACGGCGATACCGATCGCCAGAGCCATCAGCTCCTTCGTCCTGGCATCGAGGGCATGGGTTGCGGTCGCTGCCATTCCCAAGGCGGCGAAGCCCTTGAGTGCGTCAGGAATCGCCTGCCGCAGCAGGCCGACGCCGTCCGCCACCGACAGCTTTCCACCACAGCTCTCGCCATATCGGCTCCAACCCGGTGTCTCGCTGACCAAGGGCGGTACAGGTGCAGGTGTTCCAGGATGCGCCACTCGGCATCCGGCACGTCGGTCGCGGAACGAAATCCCGAGCGGCAATGCTGCCGACTGTGGTTGCGGTCCACCCGGCGTGCCAATCCAGCTTGGTCTTGACACCCCGCTGGAAGCACGACCCGCCGTGACTATCCAATCGTCATTCCACCCGCATTCCGAACCAGCCTCTGAGCCTCAGCCGCGCCCTGCTCCGGCGGGATCGAGCAGGCCGCGGTCGAGGATCGCGATCGAGGAGCCGGCCGCGGCGATCGCCCCAGCCGCCTCGAGGGCGGCGAGCGCGCGCGAGAAGCTCTCTGGCGTCATGCCGAGGTTGCGCGCGAGCATCGCCTTCGGCGCCGCGAGCTCGATCCTCTCGCCGGAGGCCCCGCGCGCGCTTTCGGCGAGCCAGCGCGCCACGCGGGTGCGGCTGTCGTGCAGCTTCAGGTCCTTCATCTGCTCAATCAGCCCGAACCAATGCCGCGCGAGCATCGTCAGCACCGCCTGGCCGAGCCCTGCGTCGGCCGCTATCGCCTCGGCCAGCGCGGCGGCATCGAGCGCGATCGCCTCCGAGGCGATCGCCGCGACAGCGCCGACGGGCGAGACATGCCCGAGCAGGACGGGCGGAACAGCGACGAGGTCGCCACGGCCGAGCAGCGAGATCACGGTGCTCTGCCCGCCTTGGCCCGAGGCGGTGAGCGCAACGCCGCCCGAGAGCAGGAGATGCACCGCGCGCGGCCGCTCGCCCTCGGCGAGCAGCACCGCCCCCTTGGCGAATGCCTTGACGGCGGGCTCGGCCGGAAGCCGCGCGAGCACCGCCTCATCGACCGCCGCGAAGGGCGGCGCGGCGCTGAGACGGGCGAGGAAGGCAGCCTCCGTCATGCCCGTCGCTTAGGGGATGCGCTGCGGCGACGCGTTGATCCGGATCAACCGCCCCGGAGCCGCCCTGGCTTCAGCGCGCCGCCGCGCCATACACCTCGCGCGGCAGCCACAGCGCGAGTTCGGGGAACTCGAACACCAGGAAGACGGTGAGAAGCTGGATCGCGACGAAGGGCAGGACGCCGAGATAAATGTCGCGGGTGGTGACGTCCTTCGGCACCACGCCCTTGAGGTAGAAGAGGCTGAACCCGACCGGCGGGGTGAGGAACGAGGTCTGCAGCATCACCGCGAAGACGACGACGAACCACACCGGGTCGAAGCCCAAGCCCCGCACCACCGGCGCGACGAGCGGCAGGAAGATCAGGCTGATCTCGAGCCAGTCCAGGAAGAAGCCGGCGACGAAGGCGACGCCAAGGATGAACAGGATGATGCCTTCGGGACCGAAAGGAAGGCTACGCAACACGTTCGCGATGAACTCGTCGCCGCCGAGGTTGCGCATCACGAGCGCGAAGGCGCCGGCGCCGACGAAGATTGCCATGATGAAGGCGGTCGTGCCCGCCGTCTCGTAGGACACCTCCTTGAGGCACCTCCAGTCGAGCCGGCGGTTGAAGGCGGCGAGCAGCATCGCGCCGAAGGCGCCGACGCCGGAGGCCTCGGTCGCGGTCGCGATGCCGAAAAAGATCGTGCCAAGCACGGCGAGGATCAGGAACGCCGGCGCGAACATCGAGGCGAGCGCGTCGGCGACGACCCGCCACGACATCGGCGGCGCGTCCTCGGGCGGCGGCCCGCTGCCCCGCACCACGTTGGCGAAGACGACGACGTAGAGGATGTAGAACACGCCGAGCATGAGGCCCGGGATCATCGCTCCCATGAACAGGTCGCCCACGCTCATCGCGAGCTGGTCGGCCATGATCACGAGCATGATCGAGGGCGGGATCAGGATGCCGAACGTTCCGGAGGCCGCGATCACGCCGGAGGCGAGGCGCTTGGAGTAGCTGTAGGCCAGCATCAGCGGCATCGAGAGGGTGGCGAGCAGAACGACCGAGGCGCCGACGATCCCGGTCGAGGCCGCGAGCAGGATGCCGATGCAACAGACGGCGATCGCAAGCCCGCCCTGGAGGCTGCCGAACAGCCGGGTGAAGGCCTGCATCAGGTTGTCGGCCACGCCTGAGCGGTCGAGCATCAGCCCCATGAAGACGAACATCGGCAGGGCGACCAGGACGCTGTTCTGCATCTGCGCCCAGAACCGGTCCACGATCACCGAAAAACGCGCCCAGGATGAGAGCAGGTAGGTGTCGAGGTCGGCGTAAGCCGCGCCGTAGACGGCGATCACCACGAACCAGAACGAGACGCCCGTCAGCACCCAGGCGATCGGGTAGCCGGTGAAGATCAGAACGATGAAGGACGCCATCAGCGCGATGACGAGCCATTCGTAGGTTTCGAGCATCCACGCGGTTCCCTTGGCGGCCGCTCAGCCGGCGCGGTGGCGGAACAGGTAGTTCGCGACCCGGAGCACGCGGGCCAGCGCGGCGAGCAGCAGAAGTGCGAAGGCGCTGACGATGAAGCTCTTGATGATCCAGCGCGCGCCGAGCCCGCCGGGCGAGGGCGAGACCTCGTTGAGCCGGATCGAGCGTTCGACGAACGGGATGCCGTGAAGCACGACGAACACAGCGAAAGGCACGAGGAACAGAAGCGTTCCGACGAGCTCGATCCAGGCCTTGTGGCGCAGGGACAGGTGCTCGGCCAGCACGTCGACGCGCACATGGCTGCCGCGCACCATCGCGTAGGGGATCGCGATCAGGAACCCGGCGGCGTAGAGGTGCCACTGCAGCTCCGTCAGCGCCGTGCCCGGGTTTGGGCCGAACACCATCGCCATCAGCCGAGTCACCGGCGGCGCGTAGCGCTCGAGCACGCCGATCATGATGACGAGCACGAGCAGCACCCAGGCGAAGGCGAAGACCTTGCCGATGCCGAGCACGAGGCGTTCGAGCAGATCGGCCGGCGGGCAGGGCGGAAGACCGGCGAGGTAGCCGCGCGGCGTCTCCCCCTTGGGCAGGCCAACGAACTGGGTCATGCCTTCCCCGTCGCGGCGCCGCGATCGAGGCCGGGTGAACCCGCCCTGCCTCGCCCGGAGCTCAGGCCGACGCGATCACCGCGCCGGCCAGGATGCATCGTGGCCCCGTGTCCGACGCGCGATCACTGCGCCGGCCAGTCGCGCGGCAGGTAGCCGAGCTGCTTCCACGCCGCATGCTCGGCCTGGAAACGCCGCATGCTGTCGAGCACGGTCTTGAAGTCGGCGTCGCGTGCCGCCTGCTCGTTGAGCACCTCGTTCGTCCGTGCATGAAGCTCGCGCAGCACCGGCTCTGGCAGGCGGGAGATGGTCACGCCCTCGCTGCGCAGCCGCACGAGCGCAGCCCCCTGGAGCGCCTCGGCGCGCGCGATGGCATAGGCGACGCCCGCCTGGCAGGCCGTCTCGATCATCGCCCTGGTCGGCTCCTGGAGCCGGTCCCACCCCGCCTTGTTGACGTAGAGGAACTGGTTCGTGGTCGGCTGGTGCCAGCCGGGGAGATGCAGGAACTTCGCCACCCGGTGGAAGCCGAGCTGCTCATCGACCGTGGGCAGGCTAAACTCGGTGCCGTCCAGCACGCCGCGTTCGAGCGCCTGGTAGAGCTCTGGGCCCGGGATGAGCTGCACCGAGGCGCCGGCGCGCTCCCAGATGCGCCCACCGAGGGCGGCGGCGCGGAAGCGCAGGCCACGCACCTGGTCGAGGCTGGTGATCTCCTGGCGGAACCAGCCCGCACCCTCGGGCGCGATCGCGCCGCAGAAGATCGGCACGACGTTGTGGCGGGCGTAGAGACGTTGTGGCGGGCGTAGATCTGCATCAGGAGATCGCGGCCGCCGTGGAACCAATACCAGGCGCTGAACTCGATCGCCTCCATGCCGAAGGGCGTTGCGCCGAACAGCGCCGAGGCGGGGACCTTGCCGATCTCGTAGCCCATCCAGCTGTAGCCGGCCTCGATCTTGCCCTCGCTCACCGCATCGAACACACCGAGCGCTGGGATGACGGTGCCCGGCTCCTGCACGATGAAGGTGATCCGCCCGCCGGACATCCGGTTCAGCTGCTGCGCGACATAGGGGAGCGTGTCGCCGCAGATGCGGCGGAAGATCGTATTGAGGCTGCGTTCAGCTGCTGCGCGACATAGGGGAGCGTGTCGCCGAGCGCGGTGAGGTTCGACCCGAAGGCGATGGGAATACCCCAGCGAAGCCGCTCCTGGGCCTCCGCCGGCGCTGACGCGAGGCCCGCGGCCACGAGGGCCGCGGCGCCGAGACCGCGCGCGGCACGCGACATGCTGATCATTCCAGGTGTCCTCCCTCTTGTTCGTTGCAAGCTATGTGGCACGGCAACACGGCCGAGGGCAATGGCGAGTTGCGTCCAAAAATGGCGGGACCGGTCGAGCGCCCTTGGCACGATGTCATCTCGGCCGGGAAAACCTCCGCGCGGTGGGATAGGTCAGTGGCGCAGCCGGCTGCCGCGTGCGGGCGCCCCCGACCGACAGGCTCCCGACCGGCGATGCCACCCGCGGCGGATCGATCGCTAGCCCACGGCCTCGAGGGCGGCGATGTCGAGCATGCGTTCGAGCACCTCCGGTTCCTGCGCGCCGGCGATGGCGTGACGCTCGCCGAACACGAAACAGGGCACGCCGTTGATGCCGAGCCGGTGGGCGCGGAGATTGTCGGCGTGCACCGCATCCGCGCCGAAGCTCGCCGGGCCATGAATCGCCGGGTCTCCGGTCAGCCCCGCCTCGGTCCAGATCGCGGCCAGCGTCGCACGGTCGCCGATGTCGCGTCCCTCGCTGAAATGCGCGGCGAAGAGCGCGTCGACGAGCGGCGCAGCGCGGCCCTCGGCGGCGGCCAGCCGCACGAGCCGGTGCGCCTCGACGGTGGCCGGTGTGCGGCCGATCCGATCGAAGCGGAAGACGAGCCCCTCGCCGCGGCCGACCTCGGCGATCGCGGCGTAGAGCCGCCGCGCCCGCTCCTCGCCGCCGAACTTGCGCTGCAGGTATTCGGCGCGCGCCATGCCGCGCGAGGGCATGTCGGGGTTCAGGAGGAACGGCCGGTAGGTGATCTCAACGGTAAGGTCGGGCCGCCGCGCGACCGTGCGCGCGAGCCTGCGCACACCGATCCAGCACCAGGGGCAGACGAGGTCGAAGACGACGTCGATGGCGAGCCTCACCGGCCGCGGCGCGAGCATGTTCATGGCCTGAGGATAGACGCCGCCGCCGCAGCGGTCACGCGCGCGACGCACGCCCGAGCGGGCGGTCGGTGGCGGCACGTCCGTCCATGCGCGATCGCTTAACCGTTTCCGGCCACACTCGGGCCGGGTTCGGCTCACCCTTGAGGAAGGATCACCGGAATGTCTGCTCGCGAGGCCCGCCGCCGCGCCGGAATCGGCGCGCGGATCAACGCAGCGATCGCAGTGATGGCGCTGGTCACGATCGCCGCGGTCGCCGTCGGCATCGCCCAGCTCAGGACCTATGACCGCGTTCTCGCCGCGGTGAAGAACGCCGGCGAACGCGCCGCCATCGCCGAGCGCGTCAACGGCCTCGTCTATGCGGTCGTGATGGACAGCCGCGGCATCTACATGGCGGCCGACACCGAGCGCGCGAAGCCCTTCGCCGCCGGGATCCGCCGCTTCCTCGCCGCGCTCGAGCGCGACGTCGCCGCCTGGGAGGCGCTGCTTCCGCCGGACCAGCGCGGTGGCTTCGCCTCCGTGAAGTCCGGCGCTGCCGATTTCGTCCGCCTCCGCTCCGAGCTTGCCCGCCTCGGCACGGAGGTCTCGATCGCCGAGGCGAACCGGATCGGCAACAACGAGGAGAACCGCCGCAACCGCCAGGCCTTCAACGCCGCGCTCGAGGCCGAGGCGAAGCGCACGCTCGCGGAGCAAGAGGCGCTCGCGGCCGAGGTGTCGGGCCTGTTCGCGCGCACGGCGCTGTGGCTCGGCGGCGGCGTTGCCGCGGCGCTTGCGCTGATCGGGCTTGCCGTGACCGTCGTGGTGCGGCGGACGATCGCCGCCCCGCTCGGGGCCGTGACAGGCGCTCTCTCTTCCCTTGCTGCGGGCGAGACCAGCACTGCCGTGCCCGGGGCGGAGCGCGGCGACGAGATCGGCACACTCGCACGCACGGCGGAGCGGTTCCGCGAGGCGCTCATCGCCCGCGCCGCCGCCGAGCGGGCAGCGGCCGAGGAGGCCGAGCGCCGCGAGGCCAGAGCGCGGGCGCGCGACGCCGAGATCGACCGCTTCGCCAAGGCCTCGGCGGAGGTGATGGCAGGTCTCGGAACGGCGGCGGGCGCGCTCGGCGCCGCCGTCAGCGGCATGCGCGCGGTGGCCGAGGCAACCGCGTCAGGCTCGAAGGCCATGGCCGGCGCCGCCGCCTCTGCCTCGGCCAATGTCCAAACTGTCGCCGCCGCCGCCGAGGAGCTCTCGGCGAGCATCGGCGAGATCACCCGCCAGGTTGCGGAGGCAGCGCGGATCGCCGGCCGCGCGGTCGAAGAGGCGCGGAAGACCGACGGCACCGTCCAAGGCCTCGCCGAGGGCGCGCGCCGGATTGGCGACGTGGTGCGTTTGATCAGCGACATCGCGGGGCAGACCAACCTGCTCGCGCTGAACGCCACGATCGAGGCCGCACGCGCTGGCGAGGCGGGGAAGGGCTTCGCCGTCGTCGCCTCGGAGGTGAAGAGCCTTGCTTCCCAGACCGGGCGCGCGACCGAGGACATCAGCGGTCAGATCGAGGCCATCCAGGCAGCGACGGCGGAGGCTGTCACGGCGATCGGCGCGATCAGCAGGGTGATCGGCGAGATCAATGCGATCGCCTCCGCCATCGCCGCGGCCGTCGAGCAGCAGGGCGCGGCGACGGCCGAGATCGCGCGGAACGTTCAGGAGGCCGCCGCCGGCACCGCGCTCGTCTCCCAGCGCGTCGCCGCGGTCGAGGAGGCCGGGGCAGGCGCGGAGCGCCAGGCGGCGACAGTGGCCGATTCGGCCGCCGCCGTCTCCGAGGCATCGAGCCGGATGCGCTCCGAGATCGAGGCCTTCCTCGGCCGGCTCAGGGCAGCCTGAGGCTCCGTCGCTGCCGGAGGCCGGCGGCGCGCGTCGGCTCCGCCCTGGGCGTCAGCGCCGCCAGGCGGGACGGCCGAGATTGACGTCGCTCGGCGAGGTGACTGCCCCGGCGGCAGCGCCGAGCGCTCCGCCGATCACAGCGCCCTCGAGCAGCGTCGCACCGGTGACGGCGCCGACGGCGAGGCCTGCGCCGGCGCCGATCAGGCCGCCAGATACCGCACGGTCGCCCGTCGTGGTGCCGCAGGCGCCAAGGATGAGCGCCGCGCCAAGCGCAAGGAAGGGAAGCGTCCGCATCATCGATCTCCCGTGATCGCGTGAACCAGCTTTGCAACGTGGTCACGCTTCGTGGCAGGAAACAGGCTGAAGTGATGGAAGTTTCATGTTTTGCCTCACGATGCCGAGAGGCAACGGGGCCGCTTCCGCCCCCGCGCGCGCCGGTGCAAGATCGCCGCGCCGTGGAGGGAAAGAGGCCGTGGAGGGAAAGAGTCAGCGAGGAGGCATCGCACGCGATGGGCGCTTCATTCGCCACGGAACGAAAGCTGTTGTCGGAGGACGAGCTCGGCCCGGTCGAGGCAAGCCACTATCCGGCCCTCGAAGGGCACGACCATGCAGCGCTCGTCGCTCTGGCCCGCTGGCTGCGTGACCGGCACAGCCGAACGCGCGACATCATCCGAAGCCGCCATCGCGCGCGCCGCGGCAAGGCCGAGCCCCGCGGCACCGCGACCGAGAGCGCGTCGGAGCGTGGGCTCGCCGCCAAGAAGCAGGTGTTCGCGCGCGGGCTCAAGCGCGTGAACGCACGGCTTGCCCAGCTCGCCGACGCCCGCCGACGCGAGGAGGCCCGCGCCGCCCTTGACGCCGCGCTCGCCCGCCGCCGTGCCGCTCCGGTGCATCACCCCCCGGGCGGGATGACGGCCGGCAGCGGCATGGCACCGCGCGCGAGCAGCCGCCGCCGCGGCATCATCACCGGCGGGCGAATCGGCAGCGTCTCGCAGGCAGGCAGGGTGGCGCAGGCCGCGCGCGACGGCCGGCCCGGCCCCTGAACACGCCCCGCCGACGGCGCACCGACCGGCCAGCCAGCCTGCTCCTGCGCTGGGCGAAGCGGCTTGCCCTGATCGTCTTCGGCGGGCTCGTCGCCTTCGTCATCGTCCGCGTGGTGGACAGCGAGCGCGGGCCGCCGCTCGAGCTCTGGCACACCGTCATCCCGGACGAGCCGCGCGCCGCGGCGATCGACCGGATGGACTGGGCCGAGTGGCTCGCCGCCGAGGAGGCCGTGTTCGCGACGGTGCGCCGCGAGGTGGTGGAGAAGCTGCCCGGCAGCGCGCGGCGCGACGACAACCGCTACTTCGAAGACAGCCCGGTCCACCCCGCCCGCTTCGACCGGGACTGGAACCGGAGCTACGTGCTCGAGCCAGAACGCGCGCCGCGCGGCGCCGTCGTGCTGCTGCATGGGCTGACGGATTCGCCCTACACCCTGCGTCACGTCGCCGCACTCTACCGCGACAGGGGCTTCGCGGCGATCGGCCTGCGCATGCCCGCGCACGGCACCGTGCCGGCGGCGCTGACCGACACGGTGTGGGAGGACTGGGCGGCGGCCACACGGCTTGCGATGCGCGAGGCGCGCCGCCGCGCTGGCGAGGGCGCTCCGGTGCACATCGTCGGCTTCTCGAACGGCGGCGCGCTCGCGCTGATGCACGCGCTCGCCGCGGTGGACGACCCTGCCCTGGTGGCGCCGGAGGCGATCGTGCTCATCTCGCCGATGGTCGGAACCTCCGCATTCGCGCGGTTCGCCGGCCTTGCCGGCCTTCCCGCCTTCCTGCCGGCCTTCGCCAAGGCGGCATGGCTGAGCCGACTCCCCGAGTTCAACCCGTTCAAATACACCTCCTTCCGCGTCAACGCCGCACGCCAGACGCACCGTCTCACCCAGGCGCTTCAGGCGCGCATCTGCGACCATGCTGAGGACGGGCGGATCGCGCGCCTGCCGCCCGTGCTCGCCTTCCAGTCGATGGTCGACTTCACCGTCTCGACGCGCGCCGTCGTCACCGCGCTGTTCGCCTACCTGCCGGAGAACGGCAGCGAGCTCGTGCTGTTCGACCGCAACCGCGCGAGCCACCTTGGCCCTCTGCTGCGCCCCGCCTATGACACCTTGGTCGACCGGATCGTTCCGGCGGCGCCGAGACCGTGGCGCTTCGTGCTCGTGACCAGCGCCGAGGGCAGCGCGGCGGCGGTCGCGCGCATCACCGATGCCGGCACGACCGGGGAGAGGATCGTGCCGCTGGCCGCCAGCTATCCGCGCGACGTCTTCTCGCTCTCCCACGTCGCGCTGCCCTTTCCCGTGAGCGACCCGCTCTATGGCGCGGCGCCCGAACCGCCCGGCGCCTACGGCGTCGAGCTCGGCACGCTCGGCGCGCGCGGCGAGGTGGGCGTGCTGATCGTGAGCCTCGACACGCTCGCGCGCATGAGCTGGAACCCCTTCCACGACGAGATGATGGCGCGGATCGCCGCGCTCATTCCGCCCGCCCGCTGACCGGGCGATGCGGCGCATGCTCACGCTCTCCCTGCTCGCGCTTGCAGCCCTCCTCCTCGCGGCGCTGGCCTGGGCATGGACGCCCGACCGGCCGCGCTGGCAGCTCGAGCGCCGCTGGCTCGCCGACCCGGCGGACATGGTCACGATCGGCGGCCGCACCCTGCATCTGCGCGACAGCGGCCGAGGCGGCGCGGACGCCGGCGGCCCCGCGATCATCATGCTGCACGGGTTCGGGGCGAGCCTGCACACCTGGGAGCCCTGGGCCGAGGCGCTTGCTGGCCGCTTCCGCGTCATCCGCTACGACCTGCCGGGCTTCGGCCTCTCCCCGCCGCGGCCGGGCGGCGACTACGGTCTCGGCGCGGACATCGACGACCTTGCGGCGGTGCTGGACCATCTCGGGCTTGCGCGCGCGACGCTCATCGGCAACTCGATGGGCGGAAAGGTCGCCTGGCACTTCGCCGCCCGCTTCCCCGACCGGGTCGAGCGGCTCGTCCTGATCGCGCCGGACGGCTTCGCCCGGCCGGGGCAGCGCTACGGCGAGGCACCGCGCGTCGGGCCGGCGGTGGCGCTGATGCGCTTCTTCCTGCCGAAGCCGCTGCTCAAGGCCAACCTAGCCGCCGCCTATGCCGACCGCGCCGCTCTCTCGGACGCGACGGTGGCGCGCTACCACGACATGATGCTCGCCCCGGGCGCGCGGGCGGCGATGATCGCGCGCTTCCGCCAGGCCGTGCTCGACGACCCGGCGACGCTCCTGCCGCGAATCACCGCGCCCGTGCTGATCCTCTGGGGCGATCAGGACAGGCTGATCCCGGTCGCGAACGCTGAGGACTATCTACGGCTCCTGCCCGATGCGCGGCTCGTGCGCTTCCCCGATCTCGGCCATCTGCCGCATGAGGAGGCACCGGCGCGGTCGCTCCCGCCCGTCGAGGCCTTCCTCGCGCGGTAGCGTCCCGGCCTCCGTCCCGAGCGCGGCGGGCGGTGCAACAAAAGTTTGACGCATCGAAGGCCGGGGCCTAGCCCTAAATCCCGCAGCGAGGATCGCCGCAGGACCGCGCGAGAGGGGTGCCGATGAGCGACGAGAGACCGCGCCACGACCCGCTGCCGCGCGTCTGGGACCCTGACGACCGCATCGGCGACATGCTGAAGGGCCAGTGCGGCCTTGTCGTCGGCATCGCCAACGAGCAGTCCATCGCCTTCGGCTGCGCCGCCAAGCTGCGGGCCTTCGGGGCAGAGATCGCCGTCACCTACCTCAATGAGAAAGCGGAACGTTTCGTCCGCCCTCTGGCCGAGCAGCTCGGCGCCGCTCTCTGCCTGAAGCTGGACGTCGAGCAGCCGGGCGAGCTCGAAGCCGTGTTCGAGGCGATCCGCGCGCGTTGGGGCAGGCTCGACTTCGTCGTGCACTCGATCGCCTACGCCCCGCGCGAGGACCTGCATGGCCGGGTGATCGACGTCTCGGCCGAGGGCTTCGCGCAGGCGATGCGCGTCTCCTGCTGGTCCTTCCTGCGCATGGCGCATCTCGCCGAGCCCTTGATGGACCGGGGCGGGGCGCTGATCACGATGAGCTACTACGGCGCCGACAAGGTGGTCGAGAACTACAACATCATGGGCCCGGTGAAGGCAGCGCTCGAGGCCTCCGTCCGCTACGCCGCGAACGAGCTCGGGCCGAAGCGCATACGCGTGTTCGCGATCTCGCCGGGGCCGCTCAAGACGCGCGCGGCGAGCGGGATTGCGCATTTCGACGAGCTGATCGCGATGGCGCAGGAGCGTGCGCCCGTCCAGCGGCTGGTTGACATCGCCGAGGTCGGCCGCGTCTGCGCCTTTCTCGTGGGGCCTGCCGCGTCGGGCATGACGGGGGATACGATCTATGTCGATGGCGGCCTGCACAACGTCGCCTGAGGCGGAAGGCAAGCGCATGCGACGGGCGATCACGGCGGAGGAGGCGGCGGCACTGGTGCCGGACGGGGCGAGCGTGATGTTCGGGGGCTTCATGGCCGTCGGCACGCCGGAGCGACGCTTCGACGCCCTAGTCGCGCGCGGGGCGCGGGGGCTGACCGTGATCGGCAACGACACCGCCCGCCCCGGCATCGGCGTCGGCAAGTTGATCGATGCGGGCTGTGTGGCGCGCGTGATCGCAAGCCATATCGGCACCAACCCGGTGACGCAACGGAAGATGATCGCGGGCGAGATCGCGGTCGAGCTCGTGCCGCAGGGAACGCTCGCGGAACGGATCCGCGCCGGTGGGGCGGGCCTTGGCGGCATCCTGACGCCGACCGGCGTCGGCACCGTGGTGGCCGAGGGCAAGCGCGTGATCGAGGTGGACGGGCGCGACTACCTGCTCGAAACGCCGCTGCGCGCCGATGTCGCCCTGGTGCACGCCTTCGCGGCCGACCACATGTTCAACCTCACCTATCGGCTGACGGCGACCAACTTCAACCCCGTCATCGCGCTTGCGGCCGACCTCGTGATCGCCGAGGCCGACGGCATCGTCCCTGTCGGCGTCATCCCGCCCGACGAGGTGCGGACGCCGGGAATCGTCGTGCACCAGCTCGTTGGCTACCGCGCCGCAGGATGGCGCCGCTGATGGACGGCAAGGAACTGATCGCCCGACGCGTGGCGTGCGAGCTCAAGGACGGCATGCTGGTCAATCTCGGCATCGGCCTGCCCACGCTCGTGGCGCAGTACGTGTCGCCCGGGCTGCACGTGGCGTTCCAGAGCGAGAACGGCATCATCGGCTTCGGCGCTCCGCCGCCCGAGGGCATGGAAGACCCGAACCTGACCGATGCCGCCGGCGGGTTCATCAGCGCGCTGCCCGGCGCCTTCTCCTTCGACAGCGCGACCTCGTTCGTGCTGATCCGCGGCGGGCATCTCGACATGACGGTGCTGGGCGGGCTGCAGGTCGACGCGAAGGGGCTGCTCGCGAACTGGATGGTGCCGGGCAAGCTCGTCCCCGGCATGGGCGGGGCGATGGACCTCGTCGTTGGTGCGAAGCGCGTCGTCGTCGCGATGCAGCACGCCGCGCGCGGCGAGGCGAAGATCGTGCCCAAGCTCACCCTGCCGCCGACCTCGGCGCGGCCCGTCAGCCTCGTCGTCACCGACCGTGCCGTGATCGAGCCCTCGCCCGAGGGGCTCGTGCTGCGCGAGCGCGCGCCGGGCGTGACGGTCGAGCAGGTGATCGCGGAGACGGCTGCCGCGCTGATCGTGCCCGACGACGTTCCGGAGATGCTCGCCCTTGCCGCCTGAGGCGGGTGGGCGCTTACGCCGCCTGGTCGCGGCGGCCGTTGGGGATCAGAGGACGGAGGAGTGCGTGCGATGGTGACGATGACCGCGATGTCGCCCGTGCGGGGCGAGGGCGCGCGAGCGATCCCACCGGAGGCGACCCCGGCCCGCGAGCTGTTCGCCCGCGGCGCCGAAACGCTCGCCCGCGCGCTCGACCAGGCGCGGGTTCTGGCCGATGTCGGCCGCCAGCACGCGACAGGCCTGCTCGCCTCGGCGATGGCTGTGGGGGAGGGGCGGGCGCCGCTCGATGCGCTCGCCGGGCGCGGTCCGGCGCAGCTCGCCTCAGAGTTCCAGGACTACCTGATCGACGCCGCCCAGCGCGGCATCCTGTTCTGGGACATCATGCGCGAGGCCGGCAACGACTTCGTCCGCCACGAGGCCGAGGGCTGCCCGCCGGTGCTCGTGTTCCGCTACGAGGTGCTGCTGGACGGGCGCAGCCTCGAACGGCCGGTGAACTACGCGCTCGTGCGCATCCTGCCCGAGCCCGGCATGCCGGAGACCGACGCGCGGCTGCGCCCCTTCGTCATCATCGACCCGCGCGCGGGCCACGGCGCCGGCATCGGCGGCTTCAAGTCCGACAGCCAGGTCGGCGTCGCGCTCAGGCGCGGCCACCCGGTCTATTTCGTCATCTTCTACCGCGACCCCGTCGAGGGTCAGACCATTCTCGACGTGACGGCTGCCGAGACGCTGTTCCTCCAGCATGTCGGGGACCGCCACCCCGACGCGCCGAAGCCCGTCGTGATCGGCAACTGCCAGGGCGGGTGGGCGACCATGATGCTCGGCGCGGCAGCACCCGAGCATGTCGGCGCGCTGGTGCTGAACGGCGCGCCGCTTTCCTACTGGGCGGGCGAGCGCGGCAAAAACCCGATGCGCTATCTCGGCGGCCTCGCCGGCGGCTCCTGGCCGGCCGTGATGCTGGCCGATCTCGGCAATGGCCGGTTCGACGGCGCCAACCTCGTGCTGAACTTCGAGAGCCTCTCGCCGGGCAACACCTGGTTCCGCAAGTATTTCGACGTCTATGCCCGCGCCGACACCGAGCGCGAGCGCTTCCTCGAGTTCGAGCGCTGGTGGGGCGGCTTCTTCCTGTTGAACGCGGACGAGATCCGCTGGATCGTCTCGAACCTGTTCATCGGCAACCGCTTCGCCACGGGCCAGCTCTCCGCGGGGCGGGGGCACACGTTCAACATCCGCAACGTGCGCGCCCCGGTGATCGTGTTCGCCTCGGCCGGAGACAACATCACCCCGCCCGGCCAGGCGCTGCGCTGGATCGCCGACATCTACCGCGACGAGCGCGAGATCCGCGGCCGTGGCCAGACGATCGTCTATCTATTGCACCATCAGGTCGGCCATCTCGGCATCTTCGTCTCGGGCAAGATCGCCAAGAAGGAACATTCGGAAATCGCCACGACGCTTGAGGTGATCGAGGCGGTCGCGCCCGGCCTCTACGAGATGCGGATCACCGGTGCGGAGGGGCGCGCCACCGCGACCGAATGGCACGTCGAGCTCGTCGAGCGCACGATCGAGGACATCAAGCGCCTCTCCGGCGATGCCGGCAGCGAGGAGTTCCCGGCCGTGGCCAAGATCTCGGCGCTGAACGAGACCGCCTATGACGTGCTCGTCGCGCCGCTGATCCGCGCCGCCGCGACCGAGGCCGCGGCCGAGCTTCGCCGCAGGCTGCACCCGCTCAGGCTTCGCCGCTCGCTCGTGAGCGACCAGAACCCGATGCTCGCGCCGCTCGCGACGGTCGCTGCGGCGGTGCGCGAGAACCGCCGCAAGGCGGCGCCCAACAATCCGTTCCTTGCCTTCGAGAGCGCCTGGGCCGGCACCGTCGAGCGCATGTTCGACTTCTGGCGCGACTGTCGCGACGCAGCGATCGAGATCGGCTTCCACGCCCTCTACGGCGCGCTCGCCACAGCCGGGGTCGCCGACAACGTGTCGGACGCGGCCGATGCCGATGCCGCGCGCGCCTCGGTCTCGCCCCGCGCTCCGCTGCTTGAAGCCGCCGCCGCGCGCGTCGCCTCAGGAGGATACGCCGAAGCGGTGATCCGCATGATGATCCTCTTGGCCGACGCGCGCGGCGCCGTGCGCCGGTCGCGGCTTGCGCGCGCGAACGCTCTGCTGACGGGCGAGGCACCCTTCGCCGCGATGTCGGCAGCGGAACGTTCCGCGATGATCCGCGAACAGACCGCCATCGTCACCGCCGACCGCGAGGCCGCTCTCGCCGCCCTGCCCGCGCTTCTGCCGGAGCGCGAGGACAGGCTGCGCGCGCTCGCCGCCGTCGAGGGCGTGGCAGGGCCTGAGGAGGAGCTCGGCGAGCGGGCACGCGAGATGCTCGGTCGGCTTCGCGCAGTGCTCGACGTCGCGCCGGCTGCCACGCCGGCGCCGGTCGAGGACGCAGCGGCTGGCTGAGGTGCGGGCATGCGCGATGCATGCCCGGCCCCGGCCGGCCCAGCCTGCACTGCCTTCCGCGAGGCCGAACGCGTGCTGCTCGCGCGGCGCGCCGGCGCGCCCGACATCCCCGCCGCGCTCGAGGCAGCGCTCGCCGCCGTGCCGGGTGCCGCACGCGCGGGCTTCGAAGTCGCCGCGGCGCGGCGGATCGCCGCGGCCGCCGAGGCCTTCGGTGCGGCACTGCCCGCCGGCTCAGAGCCCGCCTATCACGACAGGCACCACCAGGCCGAGACGGTGCTGGTGATGGGCTGGCTCTGTGCCCGCGCGCTGGCGGCCGGAAGGCTCACGCCGGAGGAGGCGCTGGTCGGAATCGCCGGCATGGCGGCGCATGATCTCCGCCACCCAGGACGGCCGAATCGCTGCCGCAACGAACTCGAGCATGCGGCAGCGGCGGAAGCGGCAGCGCTCGCCGCCGCCGCAGGCGCCGCGCCCGGCTGGTGCGAGGCGCTCCGCGGCGTCGTGCTCGCCACCGCCATGCCGCAGCCCGGGCCGACCGAGAGGGTGCCGCTCCTGCACCGGCTCGCGCACGAAGCGGACATCTACGCAAGCGCCCTGCCGCAGCTCGGCCGCAGGCTCTCGCGCGCGATCGCCGATGAGCTGCGCGCCGCCGGCGAGCCAGACGCCGAGGTGCCGGCGACGCATGCCGGCCGCCTTGCCTTCCTCAGCGCCATCCCCGAGCCGACGGAGGAAGCCGCCGCGCTCGGCCTCGGCTGCGCCCGCGCAGTGCAGTTCGCGGCCTATGCGCGCTGCGCCGCGGAACTCGGACTGCCGCCGACCGCTGAAGCCGGCGCCGCGGCGCTCGACCGGCTCGATCGCGCCGCCGCCGATGCGCGCCTCGATGCCGCGCTCGCCGGAGCGGCGGAGCGGTGAGCGCCGAGCGGCAGGTGAGCTTCACGCTCACGCTGCTCGCGGCGTTCTCGCTCGTCTTCGTCACCGCGATGGCGCTCGCGGTGCTTGGCTACGAGCGCGCCGGCGCCCGCGCTGCGCTCGCCGAAGCCGAGCGGAAGGTGGCGGAAGCGACGGCTTCGGGCGCGGCGCGGCTCGGCTTCGCGCTGCGGCTCGCGGAGGGTCAGGCGGCGCTGCCGGCGGCGCGGTCGCGGCTTGCACTCCTCGGCGAGGGCGCGGGCGAGGAGGCGGCTGGCCTCGCCGCCCTGCTTTCGGCCGAGCCGGCCGCGCTCTCTGTGCGGCTCGCGCGTCCCGACGGCACGCTGCTCGAGGCGATCCGCGCCGCCGCGCTGCCGAGCGCGCTCGCCTTCCCCGGGGCGGCGATCGCGCTGCGCCACGTCCCGCCCGGCGAGCCCGGGCGCCTCGTTGGGGAGAGCTGGCGCTTCGTCGCACCCGACGGGACGGTGACCGACGAGATCCTCCGCGCCCTGCCGAGGGAGCAGCCGCCCGTGCCAGACCCCTCCGGCGTGCCCGGCCGTCTTGTCGTATCCCCGCTCGCCGTCCTCGAACCCGCGGGCATCATCGGCTTCACCGTTTCGCGCACGGAGGCGGATCGTTCCGTCCTCGTCGTCGCCTATGCGCGCGAGGGCATCGCCCCGCTGGTCGCCTCCGCGCGGCGCGGCGCTGCCTCGCTTCCTGTGCCCTTCACGGCGACGGGGGCCCTCCTCGGCCACCCCGTGCTGGAGCGCGCCGTGCCCGGCGACGGCCTCGCATCGGCCGGCCCGGCGCCTGCCGCGCTCTGGACCGCGTGGCGTGACGGATCGGTCTCGGACCGTGTTCCCTTCCACATCGCCGCGCCGGCGCGCCACCTCGCCTCGGTCGCGCGGATCGAGGGCGGCTTCTCGCCGCCCCTTCTCCTCGGCCTCGTTACGCCGGAGGCGGAGGTGACCGCGCCGGTGCGCCGGGCGGTCGCGGAGGGGCTCGGCCTCGCTTGCCTCGCCTTCCTGGGCGGGCTTGCCGCGATCGCGGTGATCGCCGCGCGCATCGCCCGCCCGCTCGCCGCGCTGACGGCCGAGGCGAACGCGATCCGCGCCCTCGACCTCGACGGCGAGGTGAGCGTGCGGTCGCGGATCACCGAACTCGCGCGGCTCGCCGCCGCGATGGACAGGATGAAGCGCGCGCTCCGCCAGTACGGCGCGTTCGTTCCGGGCGAGATCGTGACGCGGCAGGCCGAGGCGGGCGCCGCTGCCCCTGCGATCGCCGAGCGGCGGTCGGTCACCGTGCTCTTCTCCGATGTCGAGGGCTTCACCACGCTCGTCGAGCACCTGCCGCCAGAGACGCTGATGAGCGCGATGAACGCCTATTTCGGCGCGGTGAGCGAGGCGCTGTCGCGGCATGGCGCGACGATCGACAAATACATCGGCGACAGCGTGATGGCGCTCTGGAACGCGCCGCGGCCCGACGCGCTGCACGCCTACTGGGCCTGCGAGGGCGCTCTCGCCGCGCGCGCCGCGGCGCACGCCCTGGCCGAGGGCGCCGCCGAACGCGGCGTGCCGCCGATGCGCACGCGCTTCGGCCTGCACACTGGAGAGGCCGTGGTCGGGATCGTCGGCTCCCCCGACCGGATGTCCTACACCGCCATGGGTGCGACCGTGAATCTCGCCTCCCGCCTCGAAGGCCTGAACAAGCATTACGGCACCGAGATCATCGTGTCGGAGACGACGGCGCGCGCCGCCGGCGAGCGGTTCCTGTTCCGCCCGCTCGACCTCGTGCTGGTCAAGGGAGCGACGGAGCCGATCGCCGTCTTCGCGCTCGTCGGCCGCGCTGGCGCTGCACCCGAGGCGCTGCGGCGGCATGCGCGCTGGTGTGGAATGGTCGAGCACGATCGCGCCGGAAGGTTCGGCGAGGCGCGTGCCCTGCTTGCCGACGCGGCTGCACCGGACGATCTCGTCGCGCGCCTCTATGCCGCGCGTCTCGCCGCGGTCGGGGATGCGCCGCCACCGGGCTGGTCGCCGGTCGAACGCTTCGAGGTGAAGTAGCATGGTGGGCGAGGACACACGCAAGGTGAAGCTCGCGCTGCAGGGCGGCGGCTCGCACGGCGCCTTCACCTGGGGCGTGCTGGACGCGCTACTCGCCGACGGGCGGATCGAGGTCGAGGCGATCGTCGGCACGAGCGCTGGCGCGATGAACGCAGCCGTTCTCGCGCACGGGCTCGCCGAGGGCGGGCGGGAGGGCGGGCGGCGGGCGCTCGCCTCGTTCTGGCAGCGGATCGGTGCGCTTGCCGCCGCCTCGCCGCTACAGCCGACCTGGCTCGACCGCCTGCTCAGCCCCGGCAACATGGACTTCTCCCCCGCCTGGCGGCTCGGCGACCTGATGACACGGCAGTTCTCGCCCTATGAGCGCAACCCGGCCGACATGAACCCGCTGCGCGACCTGATCGCCGACCTCGTCGACTTCGGACGGCTGCGCGCGGGCGAGGGCCCGCCGCTGTTTGTCTGCGCGACCAACGTGCTGACGGGGCGCTTGCGTGTCTTCGCCCGGCACGAGATGACGGCCTCGGCCGTGATGGCCTCCGCCTGCCTGCCGCTGCTCTTCCAGGCCGTGGAGATCGACGGCGAGCATTTCTGGGACGGCGGCTATTGCGGCAACCCGCCGATCTTTCCGCTGATCTACATGGGCGGCGGCCCCGACATCCTCATCGTGCAGCTCAACCCGATCAACATCCCCGCCGTGCCGCGCGAGGTGGGCGCGATCATCGACCGCGTGAACACGCTCTCCTTCAACTCGTCGCTGATGCGCGAGATGCGGATGATCCATTTCGTGACCGGTCTTATCGACCGCGGCGAACTCGCCAACGGCAACCACCTGCGCCTCTTCATCCACATGATCGAGGCCGAGGCCGAGCTCGCGCGGCTCAACGCGAGCTCGAAGCTGAATGCGACCTCCGCCTTCCTCGCCTATCTCTTTGATCTCGGCCGCGCCCGCGCGCAAGCCTTCCTCGCGGAGCATTTCGACGATCTCGGGCGCCGCTCCTCCACCGATGTCGCGGCGAAGTTCCTCTGAGCCACGCACCACTCAGGCGGCGGCGATGCCGGCGAGCGCGGTCGCGGCGACCACGGCGAGCACGGGCAGTTTCCAGAGCACGAGCCCGGTGAAAGCGGCCAGGGCGATCGCGACATCCGCAGGGCCCTTGACCGCCGCGGTCCAGATCGGGTCGTAGAGCGCGGCGAGCAGGATGCCGACGACGGCGGCGTTGACGCCCCGGAGCACTGCCTGCGCGTCGGACCTGGCGCGGAACTCGTCCCAGAACGGCAACATTCCGTAGACGAGCAGAAGCCCCGGCAGGAACACGGCCGCGAGCGCGATCGCCGCACCGGCGATGCCCGACGGCGGCAGGCCCTGCGCCGCGCCGAGGAAGGCGGCGAATGAGAAGAGCGGGCCCGGCATGGCCTGGGCGACGCCGTAGCCGGCGAGGAAGTCGCCGGCGCTGATCCACCCAGGCGGGACGAAGGAGCGTTCGAGCAGCGGCAGCACCACGTGGCCGCCGCCGAACACGAGCGCCCCGACGCGATAGCACGCCTCGGCGAGAGCGAGCGCGTGGCCGGCCCCGGCGGCAAGCGGCAGGGCGGCGAGCAGCGCCACGAAAAGCCCGAGCGCGGCAAGCCCCGCGCGGCGGCTCACGCCAAAGCCGAGGCGCTGCTCCCCACCCGGCGCGCCGTCGCGGCAGAGCGTGATCCCCGCCGCCGCACCGGCAAGAATGGCAGCGATCTGCGTCACGGCCGAAGGCAGGAGCAGGGAGACGATCGCTGCGGCAACCGCGATGGTGGCGCGCGTCCGGTCGGGGCAGAGCGTTCCCGCCATGCCCCAGACAGCCTGCGCCACCACCGCGACGGCGACGAGCTTGAGCCCGTGCACGACCGCCGCACCGGTGCCGCTGCCGGCGAACTCGACGCTATAGGCGGCCAGCACCATGATGGCCGCGGACGGCGTGGTGAAGCCGAGCCAGGCGGCGAGCCCGCCCGGCAGCCCGCCGCGCAGCACGCCGAGCGCGAAGCCGGTCTGGCTCGAGGCGGGCCCTGGCATGAACTGTGCGAGCGCCACGAGGTCGGCATAGGCGCCCTCGCCGATCCAGCGCCGCCGGGTGACGAACTCGGTGCGCAGATAGGCGAGATGGGCCACCGGCCCGCCGAACGAGGTCAGGCCGAGCCGCAGGAAGACGAGGAGGATCGCAAGGAACCCCTCGCGCGGCGCGCCGGCGGCGGCGGACGTGGCCTCGGCGTCTGGTGCGTCGGTCACTGCCCCCTCCTGTGTCGCCCGCGTTATCAGGCCTCCCCGCGGCTCGGGCAATCGCGGCTGATCTGCAATGTCATGGTCCTGTCATCAAGGCAGTGCGCGTGCTTTGCTATGTCACCCTCAGTCGCTTCGGGCCGCGATCACGCGGGACCCGTCATTCGGGGGAGAGAGAATGCGTCGTCGCTTCGTTGCCCTGGCGGTGCTCGCCACCGCCGTCGCTCCCGCGCTGCCAGCGCGCGCGGAGGGTGAACTCGTCGTCTACTGCACTGTCCAGGAGGAATGGTGCCGGCCGATGATGGCCGCCTTCGAGCGTGCGACCAGAATACGGATCGCGATGACGCGTCGGTCCTCCGGCGAGACGCTGACGCAGATCCGCGCCGAGCGCCAGAACCCGCGCGGCGACGTCTGGTGGGGCGGCACGGGCGATCCGCACCTGCAGGCCGCCGAGGAGGGGCTGACCGAGGAATACCGCTCGCCCAACCTCGCTCTGCTTCACCCCTGGGCGGTGAAGCAGGCGGAGCAGTCGGGCTTTCGCACGGTCGGCATCTATGCCGGCGCTCTGGGCTTCAGCTTCAACACGCGCGAGGTCGAGCGCCGTCGCATCGACGCGCCGCGCTGCTGGGCCGACCTCCTCAAGCCGGAATTCCGCGGCGAGGTGCAGGTGGCGGACCCGAACACCTCCGGCACCGCCTACACGATGCTCGCCACCTTCGTGCAGCTGATGGGGGAGGAGCCGGCCTTCGCCTTCCTCCGCCAGCTCCATCGCAACATCAACCAGTACACACGCTCTGGTGCCGCACCGGCACGCGCGGTCGCGACCGGCGAGACGCTGGTGGGCATCACCTTCCTTCACGACGCGGTGACGCAGAAGGTCGGCGGCGCTCCGGTCGGGATCGTCGCGCCCTGCGAGGGCACCGGCTACGAGATCGGCTCGATGAGCATCATCAAGGGTGCGCGCAACCTCGAGAACGCCCGCCGATTTTTCGACTGGGCGCTGACCGCCGAGGCCCAGGCGATCGGCGCCGAGGCACGTGCCTACCAGCTGCCGTCGAACCGCGACGCGCCGATCCCGCCCGAGGCACCGCGCTTCGAGAACATCCGCCTGATCGACTACGACTTCGCGAAATACGGCAGCGCGGCGGAGCGCACCCGGATCCTCGCGCGTTGGGACCGCGAGGTGCGCGCGGCGCAGCGCTGAGCGTTTGACCAGCGGGCGTCTCGCCTTCGCCGCTTCCGGCGGCGCGCTTGCGGCGCTGTTCGTCCTGCCCTGGCACGCGGGCACGGCGGCGCCGTTTGCGCTGATCGTAGCGGAAAGGCCCTGGGCATGGCCGGGCGTCGCTGCGCTCGTCGCGTCGTCTGTGCTGGCCGTCCTGCCGCAGGGCCGTGGCCAGGCGATCGCCGGCCTTGCCGTCGCGGCGCTTACGCTCCTGCTGCTCCAGGGAGCGGCCGTCGGTCTGCCGGCGACGACTTGGGGCATCGCGCAGGCGCTTTTCGGCGAAGATGCGCGGCAGCCCGGCTTCGGGCCGGGGGCCGCGGCGGCCCTCGCGGCGGCGACCGTCCTGGTCGCCGTGGGGCTTTCACGCGCGCGCGCCTTTACCGGCGACGCTGCGGTTGCGCTGATCGCTGTGGGCGGCGCTGTTTCGCTCGCGCTCTTCGTCTTCCTGCCGATCCTGCGCATTCTCGTCGATGCCTTCGTCGAGGATGGTCGATTCTCGGCGGCGGTGGCGGTCGCGCGGCTCGCAGCACCCGACGCTTGGTCGCTCGCCTGTGTCGCGGGCGGTGGGCGCTGCGGCGTCGTCTGGAACACCGTTCTGCTCGCTGCGCTCACGGGCGTTCTCTCGACCGTGCTTGGGCTCGCGCTCGCGCTGCTCGAGACGCGCGGCAGCCTCCGGCGAACGGCGCTCTTCCGCGCGCTCGCGGTGCTGCCGCTGATCACGCCGCCCTTCGTCGTATCGCTGAGCCTGATCGTTCTGTTCGGCCGCACCGGGCTCGTGACGACCGCGCTGTGGGAGCTGTTCGACATCCCACGCACGCGCTGGATCTACGGCCTGCCAGGCGTTCTGCTCGCGCAGCTCCTCTCGCAGACGCCGATCGCCTTCCTCCTGCTCTCCGCGGCGATCCGCGCGCTCGCGCCGAGCCTCGAGGAGGCGGCGAGCACGATGGGTGCGCGGCCCGCGCGGATCTACGCGACCGTGACGCTGCCGCTCCTGCGGCCAGCGCTTGCGAACGCCGTGCTGCTCGGCTTCGTCGAGAGCCTCGGCGATTTCGGCAACCCGCTGGTTCTGGGGGGCGAGTTCGACGTTCTCGCAACCCGGATCTTCTTCGCGATCGCCGGCGCGCGCCATGAGCCGGGGCGGGCGGCGGCGCTTGCGATCCTGCTGCTCGCACTCACGCTCGGGGCGTTCTGGCTGCAGGAGGTGTGGGTCGGGCGGCGCCAGTATGTCACCGTCGCCGGCAAGGGCGATTCGGGGCTGCCGGCGCCGCTGCCGCCCACGCAGCGGCGGATCGCTGGCGCTCTTGCCTACCCTTGGGCAGCGTTCACCGGCATCGTCTACCTGATCATCCTGTTCGGCGCCTTTGTTCACGACATCGGCCGGTTCGACCTCACCTTCACCTGGCGCAACTTCATCGAGGGCTTTGCGGTCGAGCGCACGCCGTTCGGGCTTCTGTTCCGCGGCGCTGCGTGGGACAGCCTGTTCACCACGCTCGAAGTCGCCGCAATCTCGGCGCCGATCACGGCGATCGTGGGCATCCTTTTCGCGTGGCTGTTCGCACGCACCGACTTCCGCGGCAAATCCACGCTCTCCTTCCTCACGCTTCTGACCTTCGCCATTCCCGGAACCGTCGTGGGCGTCGCCTACATCACGGCGTTCAACGTCCCGCCCATCGAGATCACCGGCACGGGCTTGATCCTCATCATCTGCTTCGTGTTCCGGAACATGCCGGTCGGCGTGCGCGGCGGGCTCGCGGCGCTCGCGCAGATCGACCGCTCGCTCGACGAGGCCTCGGCGACGATGGGCGCGGATGCAGCCACCACGCTCCGCCGCGTCGTCCTGCCGCTGTTGCGCCCCGCCCTGGTCGCCGCGCTCGCCTATGCCTTCGTGCAGGCGATGACGGCCGTCTCCGCGGTGATCTTCCTCGTCTCCGCCCGCCACAACATGGCGACGGTCTATATCGTCGGCCGCGTCGAGGCGGGCGAGATCAGCCTCGCCATCGCCTACTCCTCGGTGCTGATCATGATCATGCTCGCCGTCATCCTCGTGATCGACCGGGTGGTGGGCCGAGCGCGGCTTGGCCGCCGCGCCGCGGCACCGCTCGTCAGGGTCGGCGCGTGATGATCCGCTTCGAGAACGTCTCGAAACTGTTCGGCGCGACCCGCGCGGTCGACGACGTCTCCGTCACGCTCGCCGAAGGCACGCTGACGACGCTGCTCGGCCCCTCAGGCTGCGGCAAGACGACGATGCTGCGCCTGATCGCCGGCCTCGAACTGCCGAGTTCGGGCAGGATCGAGATCGAGGGGCGCGACGTCTCCGCTATGCCCGCCGCCGCGCGGCGCGTGGCGATGGTGTTCCAGTCCTACGCCCTGTTCCCGCACATGACGGTCGCCGAGAACGTCGCCTACGGGCTTTCGGTCGCCGGCGCGCGTCGGGCCGAGGCGCTGGCGCGTGCGGCGGAGATGCTCGCGACGCTCGGGCTCGACGGCCTCGGTGCGCGCCAGCCCTCGGAGCTTTCGGGCGGGCAGCAGCAGCGGGTGGCGGTGGCGCGCGCGCTCGTGCTGCGCCCGCGCGTGCTGCTGTTCGACGAGCCGCTCTCGAACCTCGACGCGCGGCTGCGTCGGCGCGTGCGCGAGGACATCCGCGACCTGCAGCGGCGGCTCGGGCTGACCGTCGTCTATGTCACGCATGACCAGCAGGAGGCGCTCGCCGTCTCCGACACGGTGGTGGTGATGCGCGCTGGGCGGATCGCGCAGATGGGTCCGCCGCGCGCCCTCTACGACGCGCCGGCGGACGCCTTCGTCGCCGATTTTATGGGCGAGGCGAATGTCGTCGAGGCCGTGGTCGAGCCGCTCGCGGAGGGGCATGCGCGGTTGCGCTTCGGCAGCGCCTCGCTCACCGCCGCCGTCGCCGGGGCGCGTGCGGGCCGCGCTCGGCTTGCCGTCCGGCCGGAGGCGATCACGCTCGCGGCAGCAGGGGCGGAGGGGCTGCCCGGCAGCGTGCGTCGCGCGGTGTTCGCGGGCAGCCACATGGAGTACGAGGTCGAGACCGAGGCCGGGTCGCTCTTCCTTATCGGGCCGACGTCGGGGCAGGGCTTCGGCGCTGGCGAGGCGGTCACCGTGCGGTTCGCGCGCGCCATCCCGCTCGATGGCGCAGGCCCGGGCAGCGACGGGTCCTGAGCGGCGGCCGGGCGCGCCGCTCACTCGAGCGGGCGGGCGAGCCAGACGAGGCGCGTGCGCGCGAAGCCGAGGCGGTCGTAGAAGTCGAGCGCTGCGGCATTCGTCTCGTCCGCGAGCAGGGCGAGCCTGACCGCGCCCTTCGCCCTCGCCCAGGCCTCGGCGGCCTCGATCAGCCGCCGCCCGAGCCCCGTGCCGCGATGCCCGGCCGCGACGATGACGTCCTCTATCCCGGCCGAGAGCCCGCCGCGCGCGGTCGAGACGGTGAGCTGCACACTCGCCATGCCGACCACGCTCTCACCCGCGCAGGCGACGAGCACGGCCGCCTCGCCGCGCGCGAGCAGGAGTGCCAAGCCGCGCTGCTGCACCGCCGGGTCGATCGTGAAATCGGCCTCGATGGCGAACAGGGCGCCGAGCAGCCCGACCATGGCCGGGATGTCGCGCTCCGTGGCAAGGCGGATCGTCGTCAGGGGCACGGCTTTGGGGGCCAGGGGCGCAGGCGCCATCCGGCCCCCCGCCCTCCTTCACCGGGCGAAGGTCACGGCGAGCGCGGCGGCGGCTGGCGCTGCTGCTGGCCGGCCTGGACGCCGCGCTGGAAGGACTGTGCGTTCGAGCGCCTGTGGTCGTCGTAGAGCAGCCCCCCGGCCGCGCCCGCGCCGGCGCCGATCAGGGCGCCCCAGCCGAAATTGCCCGACATCGAGCCGATCAGCCCGCCTGCGGCGGCGCCGCCCGCTGCGCCGAGGCGCGTGCGCGTGCGCGTCGGGTCGGCGCCGTTCTGGCAGGCGCCGCGCCGGCAGCGCGAGCGCCAGCCGGAGGCCCGCCATCGCGATCGTCCTGGTCCTTGGCATGCGCGCTCTCCTCGAGCCGCCGCGTCAGCCGCGCGGGCAGGGATAGGGTGCGAACAGGAAACGGAACACCCCCTCGACGGCGTGGGCCGACATCGCTGCCGGGTTCGCGTTGCCCCAGGCGACGAACCGCCGCAGCACCTCCGACGGGAGCGGCGAGGGAGCGGGCACGCAGAACAGCGGCGCGGCGTTCGCCGGCGTCGCGGCGCGGTGATAGTCGAGCGCGCCGCGGCCATAGCCGTGGCACCAGCCGAGCGCCTCGGCGTGCTGCGGGTCGGTCGCCGGCGTGGTGCAGAGACGGACGAGGTCGCCCGTGGTGCGGATGGTGCAGCTCTCGGGCGTCACCCGCTGCTGCGCGGCGGCGGGCAGGGCGACGGCGAGAGCGGCGGCCACGGCAACGGTTGTTCGCATTAGCGAGTCCTCTTCACGCGGGGCCGGAGGGGCCTATACCCATTCGGCCGGAACACGCATTCCCCCTCTGGTCACGGCGCGAGGACCGAGGGGCGTGCCTTCACGGGAATGCGCAGATAGCGCACGCCGTTGCTCTCGGCCGCCGGAAACCGCCCGGCGCGGATGTTCACCTGGATCGAGGGCAGGAGCAGCAGCGGGGCGGGGAGGGTCGCGTCGCGCGCGGTGCGGAAGGCGACGAACGCCTCCTCGGTCGTGCCGTCCTTGACGTGGGGGTTGTGCGCGCGCTGTTCGGCAACGGTGCTCTGCCAGGCGTAGCGGTCGCGGCCTGGCGCCTTGTAGTCGTGGCACATCCAGAGCCGCGTGTGCGGCGGGAGCGCGAGCAGGCGCTGGATCGACCGCCACAGAGCGCGCGCGTCCCCGCCCGGGAAATCGGCCCGCGCCGTGCCGTAGTCGTGCATGAAGAGCGTGTCGCCGACGAACACGTCATCGCCGATCCGGTAGGCGATGTCGGCCGGTGTGTGGCCGGGCACGTGCATCACCGCGACGGTGAGCGAACCGAGCGGGAAGGTCTCGCCGTCGCGGAACAGCAGGTCGAAGTCCCCGCCGTCCGGCTTGACGTCCTCGGCGTCGAACACGGGGCGGAAGATGCGCTGGACGTCCTTGATGTGTTCGCCGATGCCGATCTGTGCGCCGGTGCGCGCCTTGATGTAGGGCGCCGCCGTGAGGTGGTCGGCGTGGGCATGCGTCTCGAGGACGTAGCGGATCGCAGCACCCTCCTCGGCGGCCGCGGCGAGCAGCGCATCGGCAGAGCGCGTGTCCGCCTCGCCCGAGCGGTTGTCCCAGTCGAGCACCGGGTCGATCACCGCGCCCTCCTTCGTCGCTGGGTCCCAGACGAGATAGGAGACGGTGTTGGTCGGCTCGTCGAAGAAGGCGCGTTGTGAGGCCTGCGCGGTCGCCTCCCTGGTCGTCTGCATGGTCTCCTGGCCCTCCGGTCTTTGCTTGCTTATCTTCGATGCCACGAACATAATGTCTTTCCAGACCACCGCAACCATAGCCGGAGGACGCGTCCCATGTCGCTCCCGACCATCTCTCCCGACCGTGCCGCGGCCTTGCTGCGCGAGGGCAAGGCCGTTCTCGTTGACGTGCGCGAGGCCGACGAGCGCGCCTTCGCGCATGTGCCCGGCTCGCGCCATCTGCCGCTGTCGCGGCTCGGGGCGGAGCGGCTCGAGGCAGCGCCGGGGCGGGTCCTGGTGTTCCACTGCCAGTCCGGCGCGCGCACGGCAGCAAGCGCCGCGGCGCTCGCCGCCGAGGCAGCGGGGTGCGAGGCCTGCGTCCTCGAGGGCGGTCTTGTGGCCTGGCAGAAGGCGGGCCTACCGGTGGTGCGCGCTGCCCGCGCGACCCTGCCGCTGATGCGCCAGGTGCAGATCGCGGCGGGCAGCCTCGCGCTGGCCGGAGCGGTGCTCGGGGCGCTCGTCTCGCCGGGCTTCTACGCGCTTTCCGGCCTCGTCGGAGCAGGGCTTGTGATGGCCGGGATCACCGGCTTCTGCCCGATGGCGAACGCGCTCGCAGAGATGCCCTGGAACCGCCGCCCTGCCTGAGTCTCGCCGCAGCGCATGACGAAACCGCCCCGCGCTGGTAAGGGGCGGTCGTCACACAGGGGGAGGAGGGGTCATGCGCCTCGAAGGCAAGGTCGCGATCGTCACCGGGGCTGCGAGCGGCATCGGCCGCGCCATCGCCGCAGCCTATCTTGCCGAAGGCGCGAAGGTCGCGATCGCCGACCTCAGGCGCGAGGCGGCCGAGGACGTCGCTGCCGCGCTCGACCCGACGGGGGAAAGAGCGCTCGGCCTCGGCATGGACGTCGCCGACGAGGCAGCGGTCGAAGCCGGGACGGAGGCGACGGTGGCGCGCTTCGGCAGGCTCGACATCCTTGTCAGCAACGCCGGAATCCAGATCGTCGCGCCGGTCGTCGAGTTCGCCTTTGCCGACTGGAAGCGCATGCTCGCGATCCATCTCGACGGCGCGTTCCTGACGACACGCGCCGCGCTGCGCCACATGTACCGCCAGAAGGGCGGCAGCATCATCTACATCGGCTCGGTCCACTCCAAGCTCGCCTCGCTCTTGAAGGCGCCCTACGTCGCGGCCAAGCACGGCCTCGTCGGGCTTGCGCGCGTCGTCGCGAAGGAGGGGGCGGAGCATGGGGTGCGCGCCAACGTGATCTGCCCGGGCTTCGTGCGGACGCCGCTCGTCGAGAAGCAGATCCCCGAACAGGCCGCGGCACTCGGACTCACCGAGGACGAGGTGGTGAAGAAGGTGATGCTGAAGGACACGGTGGACGGCGAGTTCACCACCCTAGAGGACGTCGCCGCGTGCGCGGTGTTCTTCGCGGGCTTCGCCTCCAAGGCGCTGACCGGGCAGTCGATCATCGTCAGCCACGGCTGGTGCATGGAGTGAGGGGAGGGCGGGGGCAGCGCCAGCCTCGGCCGGCCGCGCGCGGCGCGAGGCCGTCGCACGCCGGCGCGT
>Ga0272446_1001961_pt1 | contig 29045 bp, 32 predicted proteins | sample YNPCB0061_FD_194587 | JGI IMG/M metagenome (GOLD analysis project Ga0272446, IMG submission 194587) | Hot spring microbial mat communities from Yellowstone National Park, WY, United States - YNP-CB-006-1 | ecosystem: Environmental > Aquatic > Thermal springs > Hot (42-90C) > Sediment | place...
CGAAAGGACGGGCAGGTAGCGAAAGGCAGAAGTTCCTGCGCTACGCCGAGAATGCCGGTCACCCTCTCTCTGCTATGGGATTGGGCAGCCGCTTATGAACGCGAAGCGTCATGAGCGGAGCATTCACGCCATTCCGACTGCATCGACACCTGCGATAGATTAAAGGCGGTTAGTCTTTTCAGCCGATTTCGACCATCTAAAATCTAAATCGTTTAACTGAGCGCAGCCAAAGTCTAAAATCTTGCAAATCTGTGCCATGCCAACCTCGATCGAGCCTATGCCGCCCTATGCCGCTCTCATTTTTGACTGTGATGGCACCGTTGCGGATACCTTACCCCTCCACTACCAATCCTGGGCGGATACAGCCCGCATTTATGGTATTGAGTTAACGTCCGAGTGGTATTACCAGCGGGCTGGGCTTTCTTCCCTAGAAATGGTGAAGGTGCTCAACCAAACCTTTGACTGCCAGCTTGATCTTGAGCAGGTCAAAGCAGAAAAACATCGTCGTTATCAGACATTTCTGCATCTGGTGCAACCGATTGAGCCGGTAACCCAAATTGTTGAACAGCACTGGGGTAAAGTGCCTCTGGCGATCGCCTCTGGGGGAAGCCGCGCCATGGTTGAAGCAACCCTGACCCAGCTTGAGTTGATCCACTGCTTTGAGGTAATTCTGACTATTGAAAATGTGGCCGAGGGCAAGCCCGCCCCCGACCTGTTTTTATTGGCCGCGCAAGCTCTAGGAGTTTTGCCGAAAGATTGCATTGTCTATGAAGATAGCGAGATTGGGTTAGAGGCAGCCCGCCTGGCGGGGATGCGAGCCATTGACGTGAAACCAGTGTGGCGATCGCGTTTGTCCCAGGTCGATGACATGCACCGCTAATCTCCAGCCGATTGCCTTCAGAGCGATTTCCTGATGCCCAGCGTCTCTCGATGCTGACTTCAGGAGGTCAAAATTTCCCCCTTTCCATGAACCGTTGCCCCCTATGCCAGAGTTGACAGTGTCTATTGCCACCAGTATCTGCTGGAGGACTACGCTAAAACTAAAAGCATGCTGTTTCTCTCGAAGCTGATCCCCCTTTTCTTTTACCCCTTGGGTCTGGCCTGTTTGCTGCTGCTGTTGGCCCTGGTAATGCTGTGGCGCAGGCGGCCTCGGCTGGCTGGCATCCCTGTGGGGCTGGCTTTGGTGCTGTTATTCACAGCCAGCAATGGTTGGGTAACGGAGGGGTTGGTGCGATCCTTAGAGAGCCAGCATCTCCCCCCAACAGAGTTGCCTACCGCCGATGCCATCGTTGTATTGGGGGGTTGTACACGCTCTGCCTTTGCGCCCCGCCCCTGGGTTGATTTGAGCGAAGAGGGCGATCGCGTGCTCCATGGTATTCGTCTCTATCAGCAGGGCAAAGCCCCCAAACTAATTTTGAGCGGCGGTAGAATAGAGTGGCATGGGGGCGGCCCTGCTGAATCAGAGGATATGGCCGCTATTGCAACAGCCTTTGGCGTGCCGGCCATGGCGATTTTGCAAGACCCGACTTCGCTCAATACCTATGAGAATGCCGTGAATGTGAAGCAGATTCTGGATCAGCAAGGAATGCGGCGCATTCTATTGGTTACCTCGGCTCTGCACATGCCGCGATCGCTACAGATCTTCCAAAAGCAAGGAATTGAGGCAGTTCCAGCGCCTACAGATTTTCTGTATACCCAGGATGAACGCCAGTTCCTCAGTAGTACCCCCCAAGCAACGATTCTGAATAGTCTGCCAGAAGCTGAGCGTCTGCGCACTTTCACCCGCGCCCTGAAAGAGTATCTGGGGCTGTGGATTTATCGCCTGCGGGGTTGGGCCTAGGTTGACACTGAAACTCTACCCTGGTCTAATCTCATTGCTCTGTTTGCTCGATTACTGATTGACCTATGACTGACTGCCCACCCAGCCCACTGATCCAAACAATGACCCCGATGGCACGTAATCCAGTTTTACTCATCCATGGCATCTGGGATACGGGTGCGATTTTTGCCCAGATGGCTCACCATCTCACCCAGAGGGGCTGGTCGGTGCACACCATTGACCTGGTGCCCAATAATGGCGATGCCCCCCTGGAACATCTAGCCGAGCAGGTTCATCACTTTGCCCGGCATACCTTTGGCACCCAACCCTTTGATCTGGTGGGTTTTAGTATGGGCGGTATTGTCGGACGCTATTACGTTCAGCGGCTAGAGGGCATTAACCAGGTGCAGCGCCTGGTTACCCTATCCTCTCCCCACAACGGTACCTTTACGGCCCACGGCTATTTTCGCCCTGCGGGGGAGCAAATGCGAATTAATAGTCCCTTCCTCCGAGATTTAAATCGTGACCTAGGGCAGTTGCAGCAAATTGACTTCACCTCGATTTGGACACCCCTGGATACGATGATTTTGCCTGCTAGCAGTTCGGTGCTGCCAATAGGGCGACTGATCAAGCTATGGATCCCCTTGCATGCCTGGATGGTCTCTGATATTCGCGGAATTCAAACCGTGGAACGGGTACTGGCTAAACCCTTCCGAGGTCAGGAACAGCTAGGTTATGCCTCAAATCCCAAGGCTTTGAGGGCGATCGCCTGAGCCTGGGGCATTTGTCCATAGCTAAACACATAGGGCAAGTCAGCGGGCAATTCTGGGAGAAATTGCTCTAACACATAGGGGCTGCCGTAGACCACTAAAGCCTGGAGTTGATCCGATTGCAGCAAGAAGTTCAGCCAGAGTTGAATCGTGTGGGCTAGACCGGCGCTGCCACGAAAAGGATTGCCCCGAATAAAAAGCTGTAGTAGGGTTGGAGACCAGTGCTGAGCATCCACCATATTGAAAGGAAAGGCCGGAGAGCAATGATCCACCAGTTGCAGTTGATAGCCCTTTTGCTGAGGTAGGGCGATCGCCGGGCTGTTGTGTCTGAGATAATCGCAATCTGTTGCCTGGTCTAGCAGGATGAGGTTGCGGAAGTTTTCACGCCATTTCGAGTGGTTCAGGCGCGAGTGTTGAGGTTGATAAACTCGCAGAGCGTCGCGCACAATATTACCCACTAGGGCGCGGCTGCCTGGCTGTGCTAGCGCTGCAACAAATGGGGCTGGTTCCAGACCGTAGGGCACCTGCTCCCAGCGATGGGAAAAATCCGCCTTGAGGGATGGGGCGACCACTCGTTGTTTCGCCCGCCAGATCCGCTCAACTGAAGCGCGAATACGCTCAGGGCTAATCCGGCCTGCCGCTACAGCATTACGAATTGCCATGATTGCGCCCTCTGGGTCAAGGGGCATGAGCACGATATCAGCACCAGCCTCAACCGCTAAAACGGGGGCTTCGTTGGCTCCATAGCGATGGGCGATCGCCCCCATAACCAGCGCATCCGTCACAATCAGGCCCGTAAATCCTAAGTGCTGCCGCAATGCCTCGGTTAAAAGCCGGCGGGACAAGGTAGCCGGAAATTGATTGTCGAGGGCGGGAATTTTTAGGTGGGCGCTCATCACCGCATCGACGCCCGCCGCGATCGCCGCCTTAAAAGGGAGAAGTTCGACGGTTTGCAAGCGCTCCCAATCATGGGGAAGGGTCGGGAGATCCAGATGCGAGTCGATCGCGGTATCGCCATGACCAGGAAAGTGCTTTGCAACCGTTAACACCGGGTATTGCTGAGCACCGCGAATAAAGGCCGTTGTTAACTGGCCCACTAAGCTTGGAGATTCTCCAAAAGCGCGAACATTGATAACTGGATTATTGGGATTGTTGTTGATATCTACAACGGGGGCTAACACCCAATTCAAGCCAACGGCCTCGGCTTCCCGGGCGATCGTCGCCCCCATCTGCTCTGCATATTGGGTTGCCCGTGCCGTATCTGTCTGGGCAATTTCAGCCAGAGCCATTGGTGGCGGAAACCAGGTAGCCCCACTAAACCGCTGCCCAACCCCTTCTTCTACGTCCGCTGCTAGCAACAGCGGAATGGCTGCCCACTCCTGCAATTGCTGATTGCGCAGGGCTAGTTCGGCTGCACTACCTCCCACTAAAATCACCCCACCAACCCCCAACTCTGTAACCCAGTGCTGCAGCGTGACGGTTGGCGGTTCCCAGGCAGGATATTGGATCTGATGATCAAATAAAAAGCCAGATGCCCTTACCACTACCATTTGGGCAATCTGTTGGTCGAGTGAAAGGGTATCAATATCTGGCAACATGGGAGCTCGGTAGATTAGGACACACGGTCTAGGTTACAGATAACTGGCTGAATTTCCCAGAGGGCGCATCCCATCTTTGCGATTGCTTAGCGTTGCAGTTCCGGGGGGGCAATATTGGCTGGCAGAGGCATTGCCTCCGTTGTCGCAGGGGTCGCACGTTTGGTAGTTTCCCCTGCAATGGGTGCAACAACTACGGCAGGGGTTTCTGTCGGGGTTTCACTCACGGGGCGTGTGCTCATCCGATAGGAGACCCAACTCATTCCCCCAGCCAACAATGCCGCATAACCGACATAGAAGTAAGCAGGGTGAACATGAATTCCTGTCATCCTGGTTTGGGGCTTTTGCCAGCTTGGCAGCAAGGTTTGGGTAATATCTAGCTGGGGCAAAGAGTGCACCAGTTCTTTGCCATCTAGCCCTACCATATCCCCGATCTGGCGAATAAACCCCTGGACATAAACGGCTTCTGGTAACCGCTCCAGTTGTCCATTTTCCAGTGCTTCAAGCTGATGCATGGGAATTTGGGTGCGGAGATGGATCGAATCTAAGGAAATTGATTTTGCAACCCGACATTGGTGCAGTTGCTGGCCAATGTGCTGCACTTGAGCTTCCCAGGCTTGGCGGCTGGCCAGGGCCAATTTTTCTCGCTTGCTCAAACGCTTGTTAGCCTCAACGGATTTAGTTGCGACAGGATTGGTTGAAGCACCAAGAGTTGTAACTGCTGCTGGGCGTCTGGATGCGGGAGGAATTGGCGGCGCAGGGGGCGCATCTGGGTTTGGGCGGGGTGAGGGGGAAGCAGCGGCCACTGCTTCGGTAACTGGCGGGGCTACGGGAGCAACAGGCTCCATCTCAACCGTCACTGCAGAGGGATGCGTTACAAGGTTGCGCGCTGTTGTCCGAATAGCTTCGCGGGCGATCGCCTGCATCATCCGTTGAATTCGATGGCCTAGATCGGTCGGCAATGTTTGTAAATTGGCAGCAATACGCTGATACAAGTCACTGTGGCAGAGTTCTGCTTCAATCTGGTTGAGGATTGCCTGAAATTCCTCATTGGCAGTTGTTCTAGGCAAAAAACTGCTGCCTGGCTTTACTTCAGTTAATGTATAGGTCACGCTCACAATCCCCTTGCGAATGAATCTAGAAAATACAGTCCAGTCAGCTTATAGACAAATCAACGGCTCAAACCCGTTAAGTTAGGGTCGCTGACTGATATCCGCCAGCTCATCCAAATTCAGCGTCAGGATGGCAGCGGCCTACTCTGCTGAACAGTCATTCGCAAAAAGTTACTTAACATCCGGACAATCTTTCAACAGCACGCCCAATCAAGTTAAGCTCAGCCCGGAAGTAGGCAAAACCCTAGAATTTAGAAGCTTGCGTAGAATACTAGAAATCCTGGGCACTCTATGGGGAACTTTTAGTGTTGGCTCTGACCTGTTCTATGGGCTGTTAACCTGACAATTCTTGTTTTGGTGAATGGGCATAGGTTGAGGGTCGCTGTTTCGCAGTGCAACATGCAACGCAGAGCGACCGCCAATCAAGAGAAAATCTGCTGATCAAAATGCCAGATCTTCTAGTTGACTGACAGTTTTTTTCTCCCAGGCGGTTAAAACCACAGTGAGGCAACCAAAACCCGCCTTCGCGGGTGACGGAAACCTAGATATACCAAGGCCGCGTTGGCGGACTTTGGTCGTTTAGGTGCGAGTTTAGTCGCCAGCCGTGAGCACAAAGTATCAAGGGGGGTAATCGTTTTGTCAGGCCATCAATCAGTTCTCTGTCTACCGGGCTATGTATAGCTTTGGTCAGAAAGCTTAGGACAAAAACTAAGCGCTCAAACATTGATACTGGGTAGGCTTCCTGACTCGCGATCGCGATGTTTCTCACGGCGATCGCCATACATCTCCAACCCTGGAGCTGATTGAACCGGCTCTGATGAGTTGAAACCCGACAAAGCATTTGTCGAGTGGGTTTGTTCATTTGTGTGCTTCCTCAAATCCAATTCGATACTAACGGTCTACCAGACCTTAACCTTAAAAATGCCGATCTTGAAAAGAGTCAATCACTCACAGCCTTTTTAAATAACAACCAGGGCCAGAGAGCCGATTTCCCGAAGAACTGATGGGTGTCATTAAATGGAAAAAGCATGGTTGGATGAGAAAGAATGTTCTACTAATGGGCGATGCTAACCTGATTGCTCAGCCGAGCGGTAGAATTCTCAGCTTGGGGGAGCGAAACGCTCAAATCCTCATTGATTTTAGATAACCGGAAATCCACTTATGTTTAAATCTGTACTTAAAACCCTAATTGAGCAAGGATTTTTACCTATACTCAACAGCCGTCGAACCGTGTTACAGGCTTTGGTATGGATCGGGCTGTGCTTTTGTTTTGCCAGAATTGGCCTATCATTAGCTGCAATTAATGGTAATGCGTCGCCCTTTTGGCCTGCTGCTGGAGTTGGGTTGGCCGGTGTTTTGCTAGGTGGCTACCATTTTGCGGTTGGTTTTTGGTTGGGTAGCTTTCTTTCAGAACTTACCAACCAGCCTCTGACGCTTACCAATACGGTAGTTGGGGCGTGTTTAGCACTCGGTAATTGCCTAGGTATTGTACTGGCAGCCATTTGGATTCGTCGCTGGGTGGGGTTGAGATCACCCCTTGAGCGGGTCAGTGATATTTTTCGGTTTGTGCTTTTTGCTGTAGTGTTGAGCCCAGCCATTGATGCCAGTGTTGGTTCCCTGACCCTATCCCTATCTGGTAAAACCCCGTGGGCTATTTTCACAACCCTCTGGTCTACCTGGTGGATCTCAACGGCGATCGGAGTGCTCGTTTTTGCGCCCCTACTCCTGGCCTGGGCTAGAGGCGCAAATTCCCTGAGGCAGCTCCTGGAGCAGCGCTGGCTCGAAGCGATGGCGTTGATTTTCCTGGTTGTGGTGGTGAGTCAGATTAGTTTTGGGGGGGGCTATCCCATCGTTTATATGCTGATTCCCCTTTTAGTGTGGGCCGCCTTTCGCTTTGGCCAAGCGGGGACAACCCTTTTGGTGGTGGTGATGTCGGTTCTTTCTCTGGTGGGCACCATTCGGGGATTTGGGCCGTTTATTCGGGAGTCGCGTTTAGAGTCGTTACTGCTTTCCCAGTCATTTGTTGGGGTATTGTCCTTAACCTGTCTGGTGCTACTGGCTGTTATTCATGAAAATCAACAGGGTAATGCCCGTTTAAAGCTAGCAAATAACCAGTTACAACAGGCTCAAGTTGCTTTACAAGAAGTGAATGAACAACTAGAAGTTAAAGTTGCTGAACGCACTGCTGAGCTGGCGATCGCCAATGAGGAAATCACTGCACTCAATCAGCGCCTCAGAGCCGAGAACCTGCGCATGAGTGCCGAGTTAGAAATTAGTCGCCAACTACAACAGATGATCTTACCTAAGGAACATGAATTGGCAAAAGTTGCCGATCTCGATATTGCGGGTTTTATGGAGCCGGCAACAGAAGTAGGTGGTGACTACTATGACATCTTGACCCAAAACGGTAGCGTTAAAATCGGCATTGGTGATGTGACGGGCCATGGCTTGGAAAGCAGTGTAATTATGCTGATGGTACAGATGGCTGTGAGAACTTTATTAGCAAACGGGGAAACGAATCCTAAAAAGTTTTTGACATCAATCAATCAGGCAGTTTATGCAAACGTTCAGCGTATGGATCTTAAAAAAAATCTGACACTTTCCTTGTTGGATTACAAAGATGGTTATCTGCAGCTAAGCGGTCAACACGAAAATGTTATCCTAATTCGATCAAATGGAGAAGTCAAACAGATTGACACAGAGGAATTAGGATTTCCCATTGGTTTGATTGATGATATCAGTGAGATGGTTAAGCAAATTCAAATACCGATTGATTCAGGTGATGTTATTGTTCTTTACACAGATGGTATTACAGAGGCTGAAAATCAGTACCGTAGATTCTATGGATTAGAGAAACTTTGTCAAGTTGTACAGCAGCATAGCCATTGCTCAGCCAAAGAAATCCAGCGGGCAGTGATTCAGGATGTCCAACGCCATATCGGGCGACACAAAATTTATGATGATATTACGCTGGTGGTATTAAAACGAAAATAGGAGGGCCATTCTCCCAAAGCGCTGACTTTTATCCAGAACCATGGCATCAATCGGTATTTCCAGTAAAAAGTCAGCGATCGTATCGAGATTGTAGTTTTTGCTCAAAATCCCAACTAAAAACGCTAATCTGGTAAAGAATGCTGCCTATCTTCGGGTTGAAGACAGCTACACTAAAGTGCCTTATTCTCTCTTACAAGTCTTCTTATGTTTGAAGCCCTTAGCGATCGCCTCGAATCTGCCTGGAAAAAACTTCGTGGGCAAGACAAAATTACCGAATCCAACGTTAAGGAAGCGGTGCGGGAGGTACGACGAGCGCTACTAGAAGCTGATGTCAACCTGCAGGTGGTCAAAGAGTTTGTTGCTGAGGTTGAGCAACGGGCCTTGGGTGTCGAGGTGGTTGCCGGGGTTCGCCCCGATCAGCAATTCATTGAAGTGGTGCACAATGCCTTGGTAGAAGTGATGGGGGGAGATCATGCCCCCTTGGCTGAAGCAGAAGACCCGCCTACGATTATTCTGATGGCGGGTTTGCAGGGCACAGGGAAAACTACCGCCACAGCAAAATTAGCGCTCCACCTGCGCAAAGAAAACCGCAGTACACTGCTGGTGGCAACGGATGTCTACCGCCCAGCCGCCATTGATCAGCTCATTACCCTCGGTAAACAGATCAATGTACCCGTGTTTGATCTAGGCAGCGATGCCGACCCGGTGGAGATTGCGCGTCAAGGGGTGATAAAAGCCAGGGAAGACGGAATTAACACCGTCATTATCGACACAGCAGGGCGACTACAGATTGATCAGGGGATGATGGCCGAGTTAGCTCAAATCAAGCAAACCGTCCAACCCCACGAGGTTTTGCTAGTAGTCGATGCCATGACGGGGCAGGAGGCTGCCAACTTAACTCGCACCTTCCATGAGCAAATTGGGATTACCGGGGCCATTCTCACCAAGATGGATGGGGATACCCGTGGTGGGGCGGCCCTTTCAGTGCGACAAATTTCTGGGCAACCTATTAAATTTATTGGGGTGGGCGAAAAGGTTGAAGCTCTGCAACCCTTCTATCCTGATAGGATGGCCTCGCGCATTTTGGGGATGGGGGATGTGCTGACCCTGGTAGAGAAAGCCCGGGAAGAGGTGGATATTGCTGAAGCTGAAAAACTGCAGGAGAAGATTCTCTCTGCCAAGTTTGACTTCACCGACTTTCTCAAACAAATGCGCCTGCTCAAAAATATGGGTTCCCTGGGCGGCATTATGAAATTGATTCCTGGGATGAACAAAATCTCCCAGGATCAGCTGGATAAGGGCGAAACCGAATTAAAGCGGGTTGAGTCGATGATTAACTCGATGACCGTCGAAGAGCGCAAAAATCCGGAGTTGTTGTCGAGTTCTCCCAGTCGTCGTCGCCGCATTGCAAAAGGGTCTGGTCATTCAGAGCGAGATGTCAGCGACCTAGTCAGCAAGTTCCAGAAAATGCGCAATATGATGCAACAAATGGGCAAGGGAGGGTTTCCAGGGATGGGGATGCCGGGGATGGGGATGCCGGGGATGGGCGGTGGTGGCATGCCAGGAATGGGAGTGCCGGGGATGGGGGGTGCTCAGCCTGGTTGGCGCGGCTATAGCGGTGGGGCGAACCCAGCGAAGAAGAAGAAAAAAGAGAAGAAGAAAAAGGGGTTTGGCACTTTATAACCTCCATTTTCTTGAGAACATTCTCCGGTCTAGGGTAAGGGGCGGCTGTAAAGCAAAGTTGGGTGTGCGATCGCACCAAGCTTGTCTATAATCAACGCCATTGTGAGCCCCTCTGAGTATGAGCTTTATCTCTCCTATCTACGCGCTGTTTTTGCTCAGCGTGACCCTGCTGTACTGGTTGGTGCAGTCTGTCTGGCTCCGCCTGTGGGTACTGCTGGCCGCCAGCATTGTGTTTTATACCACCCAACAGCCCTACTATGTGCCCCTGCTTGTGGCCAGCACCTGGATCAATTATCAGCTTGGGCGAGCGATCGCCCTGCCAGCCGATTGGCGCGACGATAACTGGCCAGTCGCTGAACGGAGTTGGCAACGGCGACGATGGTTCTTACTCTGGCTGGGGATTGGGCTGAACCTGCTATTGCTACTGGGGTTTAAGTATGTACCCTTCTTGGCCACCGTCTTGGCGGATTTGTTAGGTTGGGAAGCCCTTCCTCAGCAGGTAAACCGCCTCAATATTCTGGTGCCCCTAGGGATTAGTTTCTTTAGTTTTGAGTGCATTGCCTATCTTATCGATGTCTACCGTGGATCGCCTGCCTCCCAGGAGTTTCTGCGCTTTTCGGCCTACAAGCTCTTTTTCCCAAAATTAATCAACGGGCCGATTACCCGCTATGCTCCTCTGATCAGCCAGATGCAAAGTCAACAAACAGCTACGGGCGATCGCCTGGCAGAGGGGTTGTGGCTGATTGCCTGGGGGGCTACTAAAAAGGGGCTATTGGCGGATAACTTGGCGACCCCTGTCAACCTCATCTTTGAGAATGCGATTCGGGCGGGCAGTGGCGATTTGTGGCTGGCCACCATTGCCTACGGCTTCCAAATTTATCTCGATTTTAGTGGTTATGTTGATATGGCGCGGGGAAGTGCATTGCTGCTGGGGTTTGAGTTGCCCCTTAATTTTGATTTTCCCTATTTCAGTACCAGCATTGCCGACTTCTGGCGACGCTGGCATATGACCTTGGGCGACTGGTTGCGCAACTACCTCTACTTTCCCCTAGGGGGGTCGCGGCAGGGGTTAGCCCGCACCTGCTTGAATTTATTGATTGTGATGGCGATCGCCGGAGTCTGGCATGGGGCTGCCTGGGGCTTTATCGTTTGGGGCATTCTCCACGGGCTGGGGCTGGCCATTCATCGTCTCACCGACGCGCTTTCCCAGCGGTTGGTTTGGCTGCAGAGGTTTTGGCAGAGCTTACCCGGCGGCATCCTAGCCTGGGCACTGACCCAGGGAGTTGTGTTTAGCACCTGGGTCTTTTTCCGTCTGCCCAACTTAAACGATTCGCTCTTGGTCGTACAACGACTGGGCGGCCAGACCGCTGATGCCCAGTTCAGCCAAAAGGTGTATGTCGAGTCCTTAGGGCTCAGCCCCTTTCAACTGGGGGTGCTACTTTGGGCACTGGCCGTATGGATGGGAGCTGCCTATACCTTTGACCGAGTGCTGAAGCTACAACTGCGCTGGTACGTCAAGCTATTACTGGTGCCAGTTTGTTTATATGGTGTGTGGATATTGGCTCCCGAAGGAGCCTTACCCTATATTTACTTTGATTTTTAGGAGTGCGGTTAGTGCGGTTATCTGGCGATCGCGGGTACCGGAATGCTCAAGTGGGGATAAAGGGGATACCGTTGACAGAGCGTAGCTACCCGATGCCGACAATCCTGGGCTACCGTTTCGTCCTCTGGGTTCAGCAGGCAATCAGCAATAATGTTACCAATCTCAGTGAATTCAGCCGTGCCCATTCCACGAGTTGTCATCGCTGGAGAACCTAACCGCAAACCGCTGGTCACAAAGGGCGACTCAGGGTCAAAGGGAACCGTATTCTTGTTCGCCGTAATGTTGACCCTGCTCACCAATTGGTCGGCCATCTTACCTGTCATGCCAATCGAGCGCAAGTCTACCAGCATCAGGTGATTATCCGTTCCTCCAGACACTAGCTTAAAGCCACGGGCCTGGAGTTGGGCCGCTAGAGCACGGGCATTCTCAATCACTTGGCCAGAGTAGGTTTTGAACTCTGGCTTGAGGGCTTCGCCAAAGGCGACCGCCTTCGCCGCAATTACATGCTCCAGCGGGCCACCCTGGGAGCCAGGGAAAACCGCTTTATCCAGCTTTTTGCCAAGATCAGCATCGCCGGTCATAATCAAGCCACCACGTGGGCCGCGCAGGGTTTTATGGGTGGTGGTGGTGACGACATCACAGTAGGGTAGCGGATTAGGGTGATGCCCAGTGGCAACTAACCCTGCAATGTGGGCAATGTCTGCCAGCAAATAGGCCCCAACAGCGTCGGCAATTTCTCGAAACCGATCAAACCGAATTACCCTGGAATAGGCCGAATAGCCACAGATCAAGAGCTTGGGCCGATGTTGTTTAGCTAATTCCAGAACGGCATCGTAGTTGAGCTCTTCGGTTTCTGGGTCAACCCCGTAATGCTGCACTTTGAACCATTTACCCGATACGTTAACGGGGGATCCGTGGGTGAGGTGCCCACCGTGGGACAAATCCATGCCCATGATGGTATCACCAGGTTCCAACAGGGTGAGAAAGACAGCAAAGTTGGCTTGAGCACCAGAATGGGGTTGAACATTGGCATGGGCTGCGCCAAATAACTGCTTCACCCGATCAATGGCCAATTGTTCAGCACGATCAATCCATTCGCAACCACCGTAGTAACGCTTGCTGGGTAACCCCTCAGCATATTTGTTTGTCAAAACCGACCCCTGAGCCGCCATCACTGCCGCAGAGGTAAAGTTTTCACTGGCAATCAGTTCCAGGTGGTCGCGCTGACGCTGAAGCTCGGCGGCAATTATTTCAGCGATCGCTGGATCTGTTTCGGCCAAAAAGTGGAGATCAGTTCGAGTCACAGCACAAACCCCTTATGCTCAGTAGTTCAATCAATCGGTGATTTAGATATTGACCCATTCCAGAGCAAAGCCACTGGTTGCCAATGGGCAAGACGATGACCTGGAATGGATGAGGCTCAGATAGGCGAACCCATCGTTGCAGCTACGGATCTATTATTCTAGACCGAAGCGGGAAGGAACCCTGTCCATCTGCTCTGGTTTCATTGGGGGTTTACTTGGGAAACCCAACGACCTCATCGTCAGGGACTACTGCATGCGGTCAATGGTGCGGTATTGAATCGCTTCAGCTACATGGGCTGTTTGCAACTTTTCGTCGCCAGACAAATCGGCGATTGTGCGTGCCACTTTGAGGATGCGATCGCTGGCCCGCACCGATAGCCCCAACTTGCGAATGGCGTTTTCTAGCAGGCTGCGCGTAGCCCCATCCATTTGACACCAGCGCTGCAGATGTTCGCTTTTCATCTCGGCATTACAGCGCAGAGGCATGTTTTGAAACCGCTGGCAGGCGCGATCGCGGGCTGCCTGAACTCGTTGGCGCACCACCTGGGAAGATTCTCCAGTCGGTTGTTGAGTAATTTCTTCTGGCTTGAGGCGGTTGACCCCGACCTGCAAGTCAATCCGATCCATCAGCGGGCCAGAGAGTCGTGCCCAGTATTGTTCGCGAGCGCGGGGAGAGCAGGTACAGGCCTGCACCGTATCACCAAAATAACCACAGGGACAGGGGTTGGTACTGGCAACCAGGGTAAACTGGGCCGGAAAGGCGACCGACTGACGTGTCCGGGAAATCGTCACGCAGCCATCCTCTAGCGGTTGGCGTAAAAATTCCAACACATCCCGCTTGAACTCGGTCAGTTCATCTAGGAATAGCACGCCTCGATGGGCCAGGGAAATTTCTCCTGGTTTAGGGAAACTGCCACCCCCGACCAAGGAAGGCCCTGAGGCCGAATGGTGCGGACTACGAAAGGGCCGCGTCGCTACCAGGCTCCCTCGATTTTTGAGCAAGCCTGCAACAGAGTGAATTTGGGTCACTTCCAAAGCCTCGGCAAAACTCAAGGGCGGCAAGATCGAGGGCAGCCGGCGGGCCAGCATCGTTTTGCCACTACCGGGTGGGCCAACAAAGATCAGGTTATGACCTCCGGCAGCGGCAATCTCCAAAGCGCGGCGGGCATGAGCTTGACCTTTGACATCCCGCAAATCCGGTAAGTAGGGTGGTTGCCGCTCCAGTTCTTCTAGGGCATTGACCTGGAGCGACTGGTGTTGGCTAGGGTTGGTGAGAAAGTCACCGACTTCAGAGATATGCTGAAAGCCATACACTTTCAGGCCAGATACAACGGCTGCCTCACGAGCATTATCGGCAGGTACGACAATGCCTGTAATGCCGAGTTGCTTGGCAGCGGCGGCGATCGCCAATACGCCCGCAACCGGACGCAAGCTGCCATCTAGAGAGAGTTCTCCTAAAAACAGGTAATGCTCCAGTAGATCAACGCTGACCTGCTCAGAAGCCGCCAAAATTCCCACACTAATGGGCAAATCAAAGCTCGGCCCCTCCTTGCGCAAATCTGCTGGGGTGAGGTTTACCACAATTCGCCGCATGGGGCAGGCAAACCCCGCATTTTTGAGGGCTGTTTTCACCCGCTCTTTTGACTCCTGCACAGCGGTATCAGGCAACCCGACCACAACAATTGCCGGTAACCCTCCCGCCACATCTACCTCAACCCCAACCTTTACAGCATCGATCCCTAACAATGATGCACTCCAGACTCTAGCAAGCATGAGCGACCCAGATAATCTTCTGCTGTTAGCATGCCCGCGATCGCTATCCAGAAATTCAACCTGGGAACGCCGAGTGATCCCACCATTCCCAACCGATACAAAGGGCGGACTTCAACCAGGCAGCTACCACGCCAGGACTTAGACTCTAAACCTACCTATACAAGTAGATTCTTCAGGCAAGAATGCGCCAGTGGCAACGGAACCAAAGCGCCGTTTTTCTTATCCGTTTTCTATCTTTTGGCGGTAAAGTATACATACGAGCGAGTACTTTTACTTCTGTGGCTATATCGCTCATCCTTTGTGGCACTTACAGCTTGAGTCAGCGGCTGACCCCTCCGGGTTAACAGTGAGAAAAGTCGGTTGTATTGCTCGTTTCCCAAAGCAATCCAGAAGGCTAGATTTTCTTGAGAATGGGCTTTACCCATCACTTAGAGAAGGTGAGAGGGCATTTTCTGAAGCATCCTTACTCTGAAGGGTGCTGAAAGTCAGAAAAATAGGGTGCTTAGCGCTTTTGGTCAGTCTGCCAGTCCGCGAGTCGGCTGTTTAATTGCCTTACTTTTTCCCTTCTGCTTTTATCCGGTTGCAGATTGGGTTGTACTCAGTTCTTAGGTATTGAGTTCCTGAGCTTCGTTGTTGATGTTGCCTAGTTGATTTCATCGGGGTAGAAAAGCGTCTTCTCGCAATTCGATTATTTCCTTCTGCTTTCAGCTTTTATCCTGCTGCGTTGGGTCAGGTATACCAAGTTGCTGTCAAACCCTGAAGTCTGCTTCAGGTATGGGCCTTGGATCTTGCGATTGCGAGCCTGATGAAGTTAATTGGCAAACCCTTCAAAACGGTTTCTAAATCTGCTCAAATCCCCATGGCCCTGTTCGGTGCCAACGGGTGCCTCCTCCACTTCTGATTTCAAAGCGATGGCCCAAAAACTAGTATTGATCATTGCCAAGGAAAGCAATGTAAGAGAAGTGCTCCATGCCTGTTTACGAGATTTAGCGCACTGGCAGGTTTTGTCGGTTGCTTCAGCGCGCTGCGGCTATGAGCAAATGATTATCAATCAGCCTGATGCAATTTTGTTAGATTCCTTTTCTCTGGGGCAAAGCCATGGTTGGATTCAGCAATGGCAGCAACCTCTGCAGCCTGACCCCGTGATGGTGGTGCGTCAGCGGTCAGAAGGTGAATCGAAAGAGATTCAGGCTCTGCAGCGGTATGCCTGTCGCGCACAGATTCCAATCGTGTTGTTGACACCAGGGGCTCACTGGCTATCGCTGGCACAGTTACAAGAAATAGGAGTGATTGGAGCAATCTCCAAACCCTTCGACCCAGTTACGCTCCCGTTAGAGTTTTCGGCAACCCTAGGCTGGGGAAAGTAGAGAGGAATCGAGCACAGGAAACCGGATTGGACAAAGATCCAAAAGGTCTAGTTTTCATCTCACCCCTTCTCTCCGATAATGACTCCATGCAGATTTTTGTCACAGGTGGAACTGGGTTTGTTGGAGCCAATTTGGTACGGCTCTTGCTGCAAGAAGGCTATCAAGTGCGGGTACTAGTGCGCGCGACGAGTCGCTTGGATAGCCTGCAAGGGCTGGATGTGGATTGTGTAGAGGGTGATTTAATGGATCCAGATTTGGCGCGATCGCTGCGGGGCTGTCAGGCCCTTTTTCATGTGGCAGCTCACTACTCTCTCTGGCAATCGGCCCGGCCCCAACTCTACCGCTGCAATGTTGAAGGAACTCGTAATGTACTGTCAGCCGCACGGCAGGCTGGGGTCGATCGAACTGTTTATACCAGTTCAGTAGCCGCGATTGGAGTCAATCCCAACGCCGATCAAACCGATGAAACCTACCAATCCTCCCCCGAACAATTAATTGGCCACTATAAACGCTCAAAATATTGGGCCGAACAGGAGGCCATCCGAGCGGTTCAGGCCGGGCAAGATATTGTGATTGTGAATCCCACCAGTCCTCTAGGGGCGTGGGATAGCAAGCCCACGCCGACGGGAGACATTGTGCTCCGGTTTCTGCGGGGTCAAATGCCTGCCTATGTCAACACAGGCTTAAATTTTGTGGATGTGCGGGATGTAGCCTGGGGCCACTTGCTAGCCCTGCAGCAGGGTAAAACGGGCGATCGCTACATTTTGGGTCATCAAAACCTCACCCTGAGGGATCTGTTGCAAAAGCTTGCGACCATCACAGGCATGTCGGCACCACGATACCAAATTCCAGCCTGGTTACCTTTGGCGATCGCCTGGGTTGATGAAACCCTACTGGCTCCCCTGGGCAAATCTCCCTCTGTGCCCCTCGATGGGGTTCGTATGGCCACTCAACGGATGTACTATGATGCCAGCAAGGCCATCCGTACCCTAGGGATGCCCCAAACCCCAATTGATTCGGCTTTACAGGAAGCGGTTGATTGGTTTGTTCAGCAAGGCTACGTTCGCCCACCTGGAAAGGGAGTTCTAGGTTGATAAGATGCTCCCTAATCAAGGTGACTCTCAGCGAGCTTTCCTTCTTCAGGAGATTGGATAAAAACGATAACGCTCAACCAACCGTGCCCTAAGCGACTTATCTTGAGGGAAGTCAAAAGAAATCGAAGGACACGATCGGGAAGGGGCAGATTTTTCCTAGAAATCATCCAGGTTGTCTGCTGTTCTAAAGGTTGAAACCGGAACAGGCAAAACGTCTCTCCGAGCTGAGCCAGTCAAAACTTGATGTAGACTAAGCATTGAGTCTTGGCAAAATACCTTCTAAACTCCGACCATTAGCAACAGAATCTGCTCAGTTATCAGAATTTTTGCTAATGTCTATGCGCAAGCTCATTCCTAACTGATTTTGATTGGTTCGTTTTTATGTCTAAGGTTTATTCCGTCGAAATTTTGCACCAGGGTACGACTCATCACATTCAAGTGCCGGAGGATCGAACCGTTTTAGAAGTGGCTAGCGAAGCCGGTCTGGATTTGCCTTCCTCCTGTACCGCTGGAGTTTGCACGACTTGTGCAGCGCAGTTGCTCAGTGGCAGTGTTGAGCAAGCCGATGCGATGGGTCTCAGTCCAGAACTGAGATCACAGGGCTATGCTCTGTTGTGCGTGTCTTATCCCCGGAGTGACCTGAAAGTAGAAACTGAAAAAGAAGAAACAGTGTATCAGCTTCAGTTTGGCCAATCTTGAAGACGTTTGATGGGTTAACGCCTGCGCTCACTTGGGGAAACTTCTTAGGAAAAAGAGGCTCTGGCTTGCGGACAGGTTCCGCCAAGGGGGGAATCCCGGGCTGAGGGGTGAATCTCCCTTATCCCTCTTTTACCCAAAGGTCAACACGCCAGTGTAGTGCTATAAAACTTGTTCTAGGGGTAAAGGATTTCACAAAAGTAAGGATATTTCCTCGTGCGGCTGCAATTTTTGACCATTGAAATTGAGCAACCCGCTTCTCCCCAGGCTTTGCATTGGGCGGTTGAGCAAGCCTTGGCAAGGCAGGGAGAACCACTGCGCTGGGCAATTACCAGGGTAAACCCTGCAACCAATCGCCTCTGGATTGAAGCAGTCGTCACAACTTCCCCCGGTGACAAGGGCAACCAATCGTAGGGCGAAGGGCGATTATGGGACAGATTCGAGTGATTGTGTTGGGCTTGGTGCAATCGGGCGATCGCCTATTGGTGGCAGAGGGCTATGACATCGTCAAGCGAGAGTCCTTTTATCGACCCTTGGGGGGAGGCGTAGAGTTTGGTGAGACGAGCCTGGCTGCTTTGAAGCGAGAATTCTGGGAGGAGATTCAGGCCGAGTTAGTCAATATTTGCTATCTCGGTTGCCTAGAAAACCTGTTTACATTTAATGGTGAACGGGGGCATGAATGGGTGCAGCTTTATCGCTGTGGCTTTGCTAATTCCTGGTTTTACCAGCAGGCAAAATGGACATTTATTGAACCAGAGAATGCTCAGCACCAACCTATTCAGGCCTCTTGGGTAGAGTTAGCCCGGTTTCGCACAGGGGAGTTACGACTTGTGCCAGAAGCCTGTCTGCAGTATCTTGAAGAGTCTATTTGAAACCAAGTATGGATCGTCCCTTCACGGTTGGCTTGATCGTACCGACGGGGGTAGGTGCAACTATCGGTGGCTATGCTGGCGATGCTCTACCAGTAGCCCGGGCGATCGCCCAGGTAGCCGATTGCTTGATCACTCACCCTAATGTGCTGAATGGGGCACAGCTCTACTGGCCACTCCCGAATGCACTCTATGTTGAGGGCTACGCGCTCGACCAGTTTGCCCAGGGTGAGTGGGGCCTGCAACCAGTGCATCAAAACCGCATCACCCTAGTGCTCGATCAGGGAATTGAGCCTGATTTACGGTTACGGCAATTGCAAGCAGCAGAGGCGACACGGGCTACCCTAGGGCTAACACTGACCGATTATGTCGTTACCGATGCGCCTTTGGGGGTATGTCTTAAAACCGCCGCTTCGGGTTCTACCTGGGGGACGCTGCAAAATCCCGACAGTCTTTTGCGAGCAGTTGAACGGGCGATCACCCAAGCAAAGGCTGAGGCGATCGCGGTGGTGGCTCGTTTCCCAGAGGAGGTAGGCACAGCCGCACTGCAAGCCTATCGCCAGGGATCGGGGGTAGATCCGCTAGCAGGGGCCGAAGCAGTGATCAGCCATCTAGTAGTGCGGCAATTTCGCATTCCCTGTGCCCATGCACCCGCCCTAGCTTCCCTTCCCCTGGATCCCACCATCTCTCCCCGTTCTGCGGCAGAAGAATTGGGTTATACCTTTCTTCCCTGTGTCTTAGTAGGGCTGAGCCATGCTCCCCAGTTGGTAATGCCATCCGCTGCGCCAAAATACCAGCCCTCGGTGTGGGCTGACCAGGTAGACGCATTAGTGATTCCAGCCGATGCCTGCGGTGGCAGTGCCGTGCTCAGCTTTAGTCAGAGGGCAACAAAAATTATTACTGTGCAAGAAAATACAACCGCTTTAGCGGTTACCCCTGCCAGTTTAGGAATTGCAGCGATCGCTGTCAGCTCCTATCTAGAGGCCGTGGGAGTGCTGGTTGCCCTGCGGGCAGGCTTGAATCCCCTGGCCTTGACCTCCCATATCGCTGGTTTAGCTCCAATCAAAGCTTGATAGGATGGAGCGGATAGCTAGCGGAAAAGCCTGTGTCAAAGCGTTTGCCTGAACCTCCTGAATCAGAAGTCCTCAGCCGTACCCAAATCTTAGTGGCCATGGCGGTTACCGCCATCTTGCTGATGCTGGTAGCTCGAGTTTGGATGGCCCTTGGGGCGATCGCCCTGATTCCTGTTCGGTTGAATCTCCAATCCATCCTTCAGGGAGTTGGCTTGGGCCTGGGCATTAGTCTAGCTAGTTTCCTGGTCTATCGGGTTTGGGGCACCTATCGCCGCAATGCCGACTTTTATTTGAATATGGTGCTTAAACCGCTGGAGTGGTCAGATATTATCTGGCTTGGCTTGTTGCCGGGTATGAGTGAAGAATTGCTCTTTCGTGGGGTTATGTTACCGGCCTTTGGCTACGATGCCATTGCCATCGTGTTGTCTAGCCTCTGCTTTGGGGTGATGCATTTGAGTAACTGGCAGCAATGGGCTTACGTGGCCTGGGCCACAATGGTTGGTAGCATGCTGGGGGTAAGTGCCCTACTGACAGATAACTTGGCTGTGCCGATTGTGGCCCATGTTCTGACAAACCTAACATCCAGTTTATTTTGGAAATGGGGAGAGCAGCGGCGATTAAAGCGCTCAGAATCACGTCGGTAGCGAAACGTTTGCTGTTGCTGGCTACAAAACCCTAGCGAATTTCCTGATACGGTTGAGAACAGTGGACGGCTTTGGCATAGTCTCCAACGGCGTAGTAGGCTACCTTCAAGTTGCCGAGAATCTGCTCTTCCAGGCGTAAATCATTGATCTGACGGGCGATCGCCAGACGCTTCTCATAATAATCGATGGCATGAGTATAATCACCCATTGCATCATAGGCCACACCAATGCTGCCGAGAGACTGCTCTTTGGCCCGGTCGTCTTGTAAAGCCTCTGCTACTGCCAAACGCTGTTGGCTGTAAAAGATAGCCTGCTCGTAATCGCCTAGGGCGTAACAGGCGTTGCCTAAATTGCGCAAAATTTGTGCCTCGGTGCGGCGATCGCCCAGAGTTTGAGCCAGCACAAGGCGTTGTTGATAGTAAGCGATCGCTCGCGCATAGTCTCCCAGCGCATAGCAGGCATTACCGAGATTTTTGAGGATCTGCTCTTCCCCTTGCTTATCTTTGACTTCACGGGCAATTACCAGGCTCTGCTCTTGATAGATAATCGCAGCCGTGTAATCGCCCATGGCTTTGTAGGCCAGACCAAGATTGTTGAGGGCAGCCATTTCACCCCGGCGATCGCCAATTTCCCGCGCAAGCAAAAGGCTAGTTTCCTGGGCATTCAGGGCCTTCGATTGTTCACGGAGATGGCGATAGGCATTGCCTAAAGTTCCCAAAATGCGAACCATACTGCGACGATCTTGAAGCTTCTGGGCGATCGCCAAACCACGCTGGGAAAAGTCAGCAGCCTGTTGGTAGTCACGCAAACTATAGAAGACGGCCCCAATGCCTCCCAACGTCTTGCCTTCGCCGACCTCATCCTGAAGCTGTTCGTACAACCTGAATGCTTGGAAAAAACCAGCCAGGGCCGCGTCAAGTTGGCCCAACTGATAGGATTCGCTGGCTTGACTGAGTAAATTAGCAGCTGCTGCTTGAAGCGCCTCTAAATCAGAGTGAGTAGAGGTCAGGGGGCGATCATTCAAGGTAGAGGCCTGATGCTCCACAGTCATGTGATCATCATCTGGTACCACAGTTTCACGATTGGGGGTTTGGCCTTCCTTGGCTCCGTTGACCGCTGCGAGCAGATCATCCCTTGGGTATTCAGACCAGTTCCTCATGGCTTATTTCCCAAATGCATAAAAAGTTGATTTCGTAAGATAAGAGACAGCAGGAGACTACCTTTAAGTTTTTCAAGCCTAGCCTTTAAATCAAAAAATTAACTCGGTATTCTCTACAAGTTCATTCAAACGACTTGGTTGAATCTCCATAGACTTCTCCGCGATAACTCGCGATTGACCGTGTCGTCAAGCAATTCTCGCTTGAACGCCGCCGTTCTTCCACGGAAACCCGACTTTTTTAGCCTTACAAAAGATTTAAATAGCAAAAAGAGAAAATTATTGTCCAGAAACAATTGCTAGGATGTTCTCGCCCGATCGGCCATGCCCCAGCTTAAGAGGATGCCTTAAAAGTCTGTCTCTTTGTCACCCTGGCGACTGAAGTCGCGGCTACAGGGAGAAAACCTGCCGACGCCGGTTACTGAAAACCGGGATTGGATTGAGTCTGTGTCGGCAGACTGGGGGAGTTTCGTCGCGGTTTTAACCGCCAGATACGTTTCAAACGCCCCCATCTAAGGCACAGGCGCCAACTCCCAAAGCATGAAATAGCATCCTAGCACTGGGATCAAGCGAGTGCCATCAAGCTTGTTCAGCGCCACCCACTCAAGGATGAAATCGAATATGTAGGAAGCGTTGCTGGAGCAACCCATGATCGGATGTAGACCACCCCATTTCCCTGATAGCGAAACCCACACCAGCGCAAAGCCAGGCTCTCCACAGTCAAAACTTTAGAGCCAACCTCGGACAAGGTTGATCGTCAGAACCGCTCCTTTACAAGGAGAATGATGGCGGCCCTAGGCCCCTGTTAGGGATTCTTCACTGCCATAAAAGTAATCAACCCGCAATCGACAGAGTTCAGGTTCCAGTTGAGGGTCATAGGTTCCCTGCCGCTGCTCGATTAGCTCCATCCAGGGAAAGCTCTGATTACGCGCCTCTAGCCGCTTAACCAGATTTTCAACTCGACCAATTGGCTTAGCCGGAACACCCGCAACAATATCACCTTCCGCCACATCTCGGGTCACAACAGCCCCTGCTGCAACGATCGCATTCGGCCCAATCGTCACGTTGGGCAAAACGATTGCATGATAACCAATGTAGACATTATCTCGAATATCGACCTTGCCAACTGAATCTAGCTTCTTGCCATAGGCACGGTTTAACATCTGGACACTGCCATCATGACCAATCAAGGCGCAGGTCGAAATCCGTACATTATTGCCAATGCGCGTGTAAGCCGGGTCGGTAATGACTGCTGAGGAAAGAATGCTACAGCGCTCTCCAAGAGAGTATAGGGAACCGTGCCGACGCAAATACTGGGCATACTCTTCTCCGTTTGGGCGACAAAGCTTGCAATAGAGTCCACGAAGTTTACCCGTGCGCATAGCGATCGCCCGAATGAGTCGCTTTAGCATAAAAACTTTCCCGATGCACGTTCATGTAAGTTAAATTTGGGTAAATATTAGAATCTCTATGGTTAGATTTCACAGCGGCATTATTAAATTCATAAAGATCTGATGAACATCACCCGTCTATAAAGTTGGTACAAAGTTAAGTTCATGCTGAACTTCGAGAAATTCCCTAAAGGAATTTGTTGGAAAGGCTTGGTTTGCACCCCCCGACGCAGTAGGATAAATCCAGCCTAGACCTGAACCTATCTGTAGATGGCGTGTTTTCCTTGAGCTGAGCTTGAGTGAAGCCAGCAGATTTGTGATGGGTTTGGTTGCTTACTCGGTTTAATCAAAATCTGCTTAGAATCAATCCCTATGACCGCAACAGACGATAAGACAATTGTTCGAGAATACTTTAATGCCACTGGGTTTGATCGCTGGCGGAGGATTTATGGCAATGGCGATGTGAATCAGGTGCAGTTAGATATTCGTATCGGCCATCAGCAAACGGTTGATCAGGTGTTGACCTGGCTCAAAGCTGATGGCCATTTGCAGGGCTTAACTATTTGTGATGCGGGGTGTGGTGTGGGCAGCCTCAGTATCCCCCTTGCCCAATTGGGGGCCACGGTCTTTGCCAGCGACATCTCCGAAAAGATGGTAGGTGAAGCCAAGGAGCGAGCCGCTGACTTGGGGCAATTTCCTCACCTGACCTTTGCCGTGCAGGATTTAGAGTCCCTATCGGGTCGTTACCATACTGTAGTTTGCCTGGATGTGTTAATTCACTACCCACAGGTAAAAGCAGCGGAGATGATTCAGCACTTAAGCTCTCTGGCGGAGTCTCGCTTAATTGTGAGCTTTGCCCCCAAGACACTGGCCTATAGTCTATTGAAAAAAGTGGGCGAATTTTTTCCTGGCCCTAGCAAAACCACCCGTGCCTATCTTCATAGTGAGGCAGAAATTGTTGCCATTCTAAAGCAACAGGGCTGGGCTGTGCAGCGTCATACCATGACTAAAACGCGCTTTTACTTCTCACGATTGTTGGAAGCAACCCGCTAACGCAAGCTAAGATCCCAGTCAGGAGGCATTGCGATCGTGGCAGCAATGGGCAAATGGGCTGGGCATTTATTTTTACAGGGCCGATATTATTTTTGGTCGGGCTGATGATTACGCTCACATCAACGGGGGCAATGACTTCAGCTATGCCAGAGCGGCGAGCAGCTGGTTTGCAGACGTTGCCTGTGGGGTTGACCTTGGTCGCTACGGGAGTTGGTCTGACGGCGGTCGGAGCACAGCACGAGCAACACCGTCGAGAACAACGGCAAAGGCAACGGGAGCGCGATCGCCTTTATCGCATTTTTCTCCAACTTCTGAAAGAGCATGAAGGTAATCTGACAGTTTTGCAATTTGCAGTTGCCACAGGGTTAGACATTTATGCGGCTAGAGCTTATCTGGATGAGCAGGCAAAAGCGTTGAATGCAGCCTATAACATCACCCAAGAAGGTAAATTTTCCTATTATTTCGATCTGGAAGGTGCCAGTTTAGAAGCCCTTCCATCGGGAGATCAGTGGGGATGAGTTGAATCCATCTAAGTAGAAGACGTGATTTGGCAAAGCCACACCATGAAGCTGGCCACAAAAATTATTGCAGGAATTTTACTGGGGGTTGGTATCCCCATTAGTTTACTGACAACAACAAAGCTGTTCACCAGTTCTAGCCGCAGGCAACAGTTAGGCGCAACTATGGCCTTGGTCACGGTTGGATTACCCTCAACTGCCGCAGGTGCGGGGGTGTTGCTTAGGGCAACCCAGCAACGGCAGCAAACCGAGCGTCGTCTGCGTGAACAGTTTTTTCGTCTGCTGCGCGAAGGGAATGGAGCATTAACCGTGCTCAAGTTTGCTATGGAAACCGGCCTGGATGGAGACATTGCCCGAGCTTATCTGGATGATCGGGCGAAGGAATTTAATGCCACCTTCAATGTGACGGAGGAAGGCAAGTTTTCTTACTACTTTGACCTGGGGGTGTCATCGGCATTGACTTATGTCGGGGAGAATCCGGTTTATGATGTGATCATTGCAGAGGTCGTTCCAGGCAGTCAGCGTCTTGTGGTCAAGACCCTACGGGAACTTTTGCACAGCGATTGGCAAACGGCAAAGCACCTAATGCAGCAACCGTTTCCAATTAAGGTGCAGCAGGGGGTTGATTTACCTGTAGCAATGGCCTACCGCGATCGCCTAGAGCAGGTCGGCGCGAAGGTACTCATCATGCTTCAGTAAGGATGGAGAAAATGGTTCGCATTTTTTGGGCGACCGCAGCTATTTCTGGCGGCTTATCTGTAGCGGCAGGGGCCTTTGCTGCTCACGCGCTCAAGGCGAAACTCTCTACCGCTGCGATCGCCAGTTTTGAGACGGGTGCCCGCTATCAGATGTATCATGCCCTGGCCTTGCTCCTGGTCGCCCTGCTTTTGAGCCGGGTGGAGCATTCCCCCTACCTGACGATGGCTGGCTTTGCTTTTATTCTGGGAACCGTCCTGTTTTCGGGCAGTCTTTATGCCCTGAGTCTATTGGGGCCAAAGTGGCTGGGAGCCATTACTCCTCTGGGCGGAGGGGCTTTTTTGTTGGGCTGGCTTTGTCTGGCGATCGCAGCCTGGAGTGTCAAGCAATGAAACCCAAACTCCCCCCTAGAACTGCGGCTAAGCCAGTCAATCGCCCCTTAGATTTGCCAACAATTGCAGCCCCCGACCTCCCCGACCTGGCAGAGACTTGGCAACAGACCCTCCAGTGGCAGCCCAACGCCATTCAGCAACAGCAGTTCCAACAACTCTACGCAGCCGTATTAGCAGGCAATCAACGGTTAAATCTCACGCGGATTACCGAACCCACTGAATTCTGGGAAAAGCATCTGTGGGATTCTCTCTATGGAATTCAACCATATCTTGCGGCGCCCAGCCAGCTAGCCGCCTTTTCAGTGATTGACATTGGGAGTGGTGCTGGGTTTCCGGGGGTACCTGTGGCGATCGCCCGCCCTGATTGGCAGGTGACTCTGCTGGAGGCCACCCACAAAAAGGGAAAATTTTTGCAGTATCTAGTCACCCTCCTGGGGCTGGATCTCACCCGCCCGGTTGTGGAACGAGCAGAGGTTTTGGGGCAAGCTGCCAACGAGCGGGGCCACTATGATCTGGCCTTGATTCGCGCGGTGGCTCCCCCCACCGTTTGTGCTGAATATACGTTGCCCTTCCTGAAACCTGGAGGGGTTGCGATTCTTTATCGCGGGCAGTTGACAGAGGCAGAAGCCAAAACCCTAGAACAGGTCGTCACCCAGCTTGGGGGCAAAGTTGAAACCGTCAGGGCCGGCACAACTCCTCTCACAGGCGGCGAGCGCCACTGTCTCTATCTGCGTAAGGTGAGTCAAACACCCGATCAGTTTCCTCGTGCTGTTGGTATCCCGACGCACAACCCTCTATGTTAAAGGTTTCTGGTGTTTATCAATCAATTCTGCGCTAGGATTATACCGAACGAGATTTCATATTCGGTGTTAAGTTGGGCTTTCATTCGATTGACAAGGCAACTCCCCGATTGATTCTCAGCTTTTTTCTCACGGAGTAGTTCATGTCAATTTACATTGGAAATTTGCCCTATCAGGCAACCGAAGATGCTGTCAGTGAAATCTTTGCCGAATATGGCACAGTTAAGCGAGTACAATTGCCGACTGATCGGGAAACAGGCCGCCGCCGAGGCTTTGGCTTCATCGAAATGGATTCAGATGCCGAAGAAGAAGCAGCCATTGAAGCGCTTGATGGAGCGGAATGGATGGGGCGTGACCTGAAGGTTAATAAGGCCCGTCCGCGCGAAGACCGCCCGGCATCTGGTGGCTGGGGTGGTGGCAACAATCGTCAACAACGGGGCGATCGCCGCTACTAATCCACCAAAGCATTCGGTTGAACTTCAGGGCTTCGAGTTGTTTGCTCATTTTGCTCTGCTCGAAGCCCTTTTGCTCGAAGTCAGAGTTTCTAAGATTCTCTACAAAGTTGTAGGGTTGGATGATAAAAGACTTGTCTCCAAATTCTTTCAGGAGATGTTTGTGTAGGAGACACCACTAGTGGACTTGAAAGAGGGTATGAGATGGCACAAGTGATTTTGGGTGAAAACGAAGGCATCGAGTCGGCCCTGCGACGCTTTAAGCGACAGGTGTCGAAGGCAGATATTTTTGCCGACATGAAAAAGAAGCGGCATTTTGAAACACCTCTGCAAAAGGCAAAGCGTAAAGCCTTGGCTAAGAGGAAGCGCTGGTCTCGTTCTGGTTCCTAGAAATTGCCGAACAGACATCGACAAATCTCGATTTACCACCTCCTAGAGGTGAAGATAGGGCAATGTATCTTGCCCTCTAACAATCTTTCATGACGATTCAGTCAATAACGGCGATACATTCGATCTCAACCAGCACATCCTTGGGTAGCCGTGATACCTCCACACATGCACGGGCGGGTGCGGTTGCCTCGGTAAAATAATGGGCATACACCTCATTCATCGCCGCAAAGTCATCCATATTTTTGAGAAAAACGCTGGTTTTGACCACATTCTCAAAGGTTGCTCCAGCGGCTTCTAGAACCGCCTTGAGGTTGCTCATCACCTGTTCGGTTTGTTTAGCCACATCACTAGCCCCCACAATCTGGCCTGTTGCTGGGTCAAGGGGGATTTGCCCTGCCAAAAAAATCATCTGCCCGGTCGCTGCGATCGCTTGGTTATAAGGCCCTACGGGAGCGGGAGCCAAATCTGTACGAATTACTCTGCGGGATACCATGTGATGTTTGTGAATGATGTTTGTGATAGCGAACTGTTTGGCTTAAGTGAACTCCTATCCCCGCCTAATTCGGGAGTTTATACTGCTCAACAATCCGTTGAGCATAATCAGGGACATGATCTGCTAGTTTTTCTGGATAGTTGCGTTTGACATAGAGATAGTTGCGGGTGAAATGAGAATCAATCGAGAAGCGGGCATATTCCAGACCACGGGGACCGATTTGATCAATCACCACGCCCATGAGCCGGGCGGCCCACATTGGAATCGTTACCCCCTGATCATAGGCTGAAATCCCCTGTTGTACGGCTGTCCGGCGATCGCCCTGAGAGGTCACCGCTTGAGTTGTGATTTGCTCTCGCACTGTTTCGAGCATTTCTGCCCCGCGCTGGTTGCGCACCACAATCCACTGCCAGCCAAAGGGTGCCCCCATATAACCCACCACCAAATCGGCCAGGGAATTCACATAATCAAAGCAACTCATGCAAGAGGGAGCAAACACATCTTTTAACTGGTTCGTCTTCAGCCCAAAAAAGGGAACGGTTTCTGTAGAACCATCGGAGTGCTTAAAATGCACCCGAAAATCTTGCATAAACTCATAGTGCACAACAGTATCGGGCGATCGGCTGGTGGTTTCAAGAAACTTCTGCAGCCCCGCACGGGTGACATTATCCACACAGGGGGTGCCCAACACATAGAGCTTCTCCAAGCCCAACTGCTGCTCCACTGCTCGCAAAGCCTGAATCTGACAACCCACACCAATCACCAGCAGCCGCTTCATCCCTGATTGCTCCACCTGCTCCAGCACCGATAAATTCGGCGAAAGCGTGGGCTTATTCACCCGTGCCGCTAAAATCTCCTCTGGAGTGCGGGCAATGACTGGCTTGGGTTGAAAGCGGTCTTCGGGGGTATTTTGCACACAAACAACCCCTTCAACCATGCCGCGATTAAGCAACTCGATCGCGATCGTGCTGACAATCCCCGTCCATTGAGCACCAGGAATCGGCTCCCGCTTCTGGGCCGCCATCATTTCCTGATGTACTCCAAAGTAACAGTCATCCGAGTGTTCTAAATTGCGACGGCGGCCATGGGTCTGAGTTTCCAATTCAGCAATCTGCTGATTAATAAAGGCGCAGGCTGCTTTGACATAGTGAATGTAGTAGGTATCACATAATCCACATTCGCTGCAAAGTTCCTTTGCCGGGCGGCGGCTCGTTGATTTCAGGGCCTTTGCTTTTTTATGGGGGGCCAGGGTCATTACAAAAAATAATTGCTAGGTTGGTTTTATCTATAGATCACAATACCGGAAGC
>Ga0272446_1001962_pt1 | contig 29045 bp, 21 predicted proteins | sample YNPCB0061_FD_194587 | JGI IMG/M metagenome (GOLD analysis project Ga0272446, IMG submission 194587) | Hot spring microbial mat communities from Yellowstone National Park, WY, United States - YNP-CB-006-1 | ecosystem: Environmental > Aquatic > Thermal springs > Hot (42-90C) > Sediment | place...
CCGCCGCCCACGACCAGAAGCGCGTCGCAACCCCCGCGGAAGCATTGGCAGCCGGCGCCGACTACCTCGTCATCGGGCGCGAAGTGACTCGCGCCGCCGAACCCGCGGCCGCCGTCGAGCGCATCCTCGCCGGAATCGGCCAGCCGCGGATCCCCGCCTCCGGCCACGCATGACGGGTCCGGGCAAACAAGCCGAATTCCCTCTCCCGCCGCAGCCTCCCGGGACAAGTCCCACTCCCGGGTGGGTGTATCAGCCACGCTTGACCCCGCATCAGGATTCCTGTTACACTCAACTCCACTCCGCTGTGTTTCAGGTCAATGTATCCACCACCAGCGGCAGGGGTAACGTCGGCTGGGCGTCTGTGTCGGACGCGGCTGGGCCGGCAAGTGTGACCTCGATTGTCCAACCAATCTGACGAGGTGCAAGCGTGAAACAAGCCATTTCCCTTTTCCTGATCCTGGCAGCCCTTCCATTCCTGGGACTCGCCCAGAGTCTGACGCAACTGTCGGGCACGGTCACCGATCCTTCGGGCGCTGTCGTTTCCGGCGCCAAAGTGGAGGCGATCAACCTCGACACCGGCACAAAGCGCGAGACCACCACGGACTCCAGCGGCGTCTACGTGTTCCCGCAGATCGTGCCTGGCAACTACCGCCTCTCGGTCTCTGCCTCCGGCTTCGCCACCGCCAAGGTGGACAGCCTCCGTCTGCTGGTGAACACGCCCGCCACCGTGCCCATCCGGCTCGAGCTTGGCGCCGTCTCCGAAACCGTCTCGGTCTCTGCTGAAGCCACGCAGATCAACACCGTGGATGCCACCGTTGGCAACGCCTTCGGCACCAAGCCGATCTTGCAGCTTCCTTTCGAGGCGCGCAACGTCGTCGGCCTGCTCGCCCTGCAACCCGGCGTCACCTACGCCGGCGACAACCTGCCCAACAGCTACCGCGGCGGCAACGTCAACGGCGGCAAGAGCGACCAGGCCAACGTCACACTCGACGGCGTCGACGTCAACGATCAGCAGAACCGCGACCCCTTCACCAGCGTCCTCCGCGTCACCCTCGACTCCGTACAGGAATTCCGCGTCGTCACCACCAACGCCAACGCCGACATGGGCCGCAGCTCCGGCGCCCAGATCGCCCTGGTCACCAAGAGCGGCACCAACGAGCTGCACGGCGCCCTCTACCACTTCCTGCGCAACAAGGCCACCAACGCCAACAGCTTCTTTAACAACTCGGCCGTCAGCGCTCAATTCCCCAACGGCGTCCCCCTGCAAAAGCTCAACCGCAACATCTATGGCGCGGCCATCGGCGGTCCGCTCATCAAGAACCGCCTCTTCCTGTTCGGCAACTATGAGGGCCGCAAGGACCGCCGCGAGGACAGCATCGTACGCACGGTGCCCACCGCCGACATGCGCAATGGCATCCTCAAGTACGTCCGGACGGACCGCACCATCGCCACCGTCACCCCGCAGGAGCTCGCCACCCGCGTCGATCCTCTGGGAATCGGGCCAAGCCAGGCGGCGCTCGCCGTGCTGCGCCAGTATCCGTTGCCCAATGAAGCCACAGTGGGCGACAGCCTCAACACCTCCGGCTTCCGCTTCAACGCCCCCGTCACTCTGGATCAGAACACCTGGATCAGCAAGCTGGATTGGTACATCGACTCTTCCAACAAGCACCAGTTGTTCGTCCGCGGCAACCTGCAGGACGACGTCTTCCGCGACGTGCCCCAGTTCCCCGGCCAGCCGCCCAACAACACGCAGCTCTCCAACCCCAAAGGGTTGGCCTTCGGCCTCAACAGCGTGCTCACGCCCACGATGGTCAACGTGTTCCGCTACGGCATCACCCGCGTGGCCTTCGAAAACACGGGTGTGCTGTTGCAGCCTTTCGTCTCCTTCCGCACGCTCAGCACCATCCGCGGCACCACCCGCCCTTTCATCCGCCGCACGCCCGTCCACACCTTCAGCGACGACTTCAGTTGGACCCGGCGCAAGCATGAGATGAAGTTCGGCGCGCAAGCCCGCCTCATTCGCAACAACCGCGTCAACTACGCCAACTCCTTCCCCGACGCCAGCGCCAATGCGAGCTGGCTGACCCAGAGCGGCGCCCCCCTGAACACGCCGTTCCCCGACATGCTCTCCACCTTCCGCATCTCCTGGCGCGACGCCGCCATGGCCGTGATGGGCATTGTCAGCCAGGGCAATGCGCGCTACGTCTACGGCAAGGATGGCTCCACGTTCCCTGTCGGCACGCCGGTGATCCGGAATTTCCACGGTGAAGAGTACGAGTTCTACGCCATGGACACCTGGCGCGTGCTCCCGCAGCTCACCATCACCTACGGCATCCGCTGGTCTCTCATGCCTCCCGTCTATGAGCGCGACGGTTACCAGACCGTCTCCGAGCAGCCCCTCAACGAGTGGTTCAACGACCGTGTCCGGCTCGCCGACGAAGGCCGTTCCCAGGACGAGGTCAAGCCCGTCCGCTACATCCTCAAGGAGCAGCCCGGCGGGCGCGACATCTATCCGTTCCACAAGAAGAATTTCGCGCCGCGCCTGGCCATCGCCTGGTCGCCCGATCAGCAGACCTCCGTGCGCGCGGGCTTCGGCATGTACTATGACGCGATGGGCTCAGGCCTCCTGGTCAACTACGACAACTCGGCCCTCGGCCTCACCACGCAGTTGACCAACCCCTCGGCCCGCCTGTCGCTGGCCACCGCCCCGCGCTTCATCGACTTCACCACAATCCCCTCGGGGCTGTTGCTGCCACCGCCTCCGGGCGGCTTCCCCGCCACCGCGCCCAACGCCTTCGCCATCATCAACAGCCAGGACGACCAGCTCCAGTTCCCCTACACCATGAACATGAACTTCGCCGCTTCGCGCGAGTTCCGCGGCGGCTGGTTCGTGCAGACCGCCTACGTCGGCAGGCTCGCCCGCCGCTCTCTCACCAGCGAGGACATCGCCATGCCGACCAACCTCCGCGACCCCGTTTCCGGCACCCGCTACTTTGAAGCGGCCACCCAGTTGGCCCTGCTGGCGAGAGCCGACACGCCCACTTCCCAGGTGCCGAAGATCCCCTTCTGGGAAAATATGTTCCCCGGCGCCGCCGGCGGCGGCCTCACCGCCACCCAGGCCATGTATGAGAATTACGCCGACAACGCTCCGGACTACACGTACGCACTCTACTTGGCCGACGTCTTCTGCTATCCCGGCTGCGCCAAGACCGGCCCCTACACCCTGTTCAACCGCCAATACAGCTACCTCCGCACGCTGCGCTCCATCGGCTTCGGCAACTATCACGCCTTCCAGTTGACCACCCGCAAGCGGTGGCGCAACGGCGACCAGATTGAGCTCAACTACACCCTCTCGAAGTCCATTGACATGGCTTCCACGCCGGAGATCTCCACCGCCACCCAAGGCGTCATCATCAACGCCTTCAACCGGCGGCAATTCCGCGCCGTCTCCGATTACGACAGCCGCCACCAGGCCAATGCCAACTGGGTCTACAACCTCCCCTTCGGCCGCGGCATGAGGTGGATGAACCAGAACCGCGCCATGGACCTGCTGTTCGGCGGCTGGCAGTTGAGCGGCCTCTTCCGCATCTCCTCCGGCCTGCCGACCTCCGCCGGCAACGGCCGCTTCTGGCCCACCAACTGGAACATCACCGGCTACGCCACCCCCGTCGGCACGTTCGAGGACGGCACCAACAAGAACGCCCCTGCGCCTCCGGGCGGCAAGCCGGGCGTCAACATCTTCCAGGATCCCGTCCGGGCCGTGCAGGCCTTCGACTACACCCTGCCCGGCCAGGCTGGCAGCCGCAACATCATCCGCGGCGACGGCAACTTCAACCTCGACACCGGCCTGATGAAGCGCTTCCACGTCACCGAGCGGCACAGCCTCCAGTTCCGCTGGGAGGTGTTCAACGTCACCAACAGCACCCGCTTCGACCCCCTCTCGGCCAACGTCAGCCTCGGCGATATCGGCTCCTTCGGCCGTTATACCGACACGCTGACGCTGCCGCGCGTCATGCAGTTCGCGCTGCGCTACGAATTCTGACCGCCAGCGCGCAACCCGCAACCTCCACAGGGCGGGGCCCCGCGGCCCCGCCCTTCGTGTCTCGCCCCAGCCCTCCGCGCCCGCGGCGGGAGCGGCCGAACCCCTGTGCCACAATAAGAATGTGACCGGTCACGAGATTCGCCAGAAGTTCCTCGATTTCTTCGCCGGGCGCGGCCACCGCGTCGTCCGCTCTTCCTCCCTGGTTCCCGCCAACGACCCCACCCTCCTGTTCACCAACGCCGGCATGAACCAGTTCAAGGACGTCTTCCTCGGCCTCGAAAAGCGCGATTACACCCGCGCCACCACCGCCCAGAAATGCGTCCGCGCCGGCGGAAAACACAACGACCTCGAAAACGTCGGCTACACCCGCCGCCACCACACTTTTTTCGAAATGATGGGCAATTTCAGCTTCGGCGACTACTTCAAGGCCGATGCGATCCAATACGCCTGGGAACTCGTCACCCAAGGCTTCGGCATGCCCAAAGACAGGCTCTACATCACCGTCTTCCGCGAAGACGACGAGGCAGAAGAGCTCTGGCAGAAAGTCGCCGGCGTATCGAAAGACCGGATTTTCCGGCTCGATGAAAAAGACAATTTCTGGCAAATGGGCGAGACCGGCCCCTGCGGCCCGTGCTCGGAAATCCACTACGACCTCGGCCCCGAAGCCGCCGCCCCGGGCCGCGAACACGAGCAGTTTCCCGATGACGCCGGCGGCCGCTTCGTCGAGATCTGGAACCTCGTCTTCATGCAGTACGACCGCGACGCCGAAGGCCGGCTCACGCCCCTGCCCAAGCCCTCCATCGACACCGGCCTCGGCCTCGAGCGCGTCGCCGCCATCCTCCAGGGCAAGTTCTCCAACTTCGAGTGCGACCTGCTGTTCCCCATCGTCCAGGAAGCCGGCCGCCTGCTCAAGGTCTCCTACGGCGAGGATGAGAAAACCAATGTCGTCCTGCGCATCTGCGCCGATCACGCGCGCGCGGCGGCATTCCTCATCCACGACGGCGTCCTGCCTTCCAACGAAGGCCGCGGCTACGTTCTGCGCAAAATCATGCGCCGCGCCATGCGCAACGCCCGGCGCATCGGCGCCGCCGAACCTTTCCTCTACCAGCTCACCGGCTTTGTCGCCGAATGGATGAAGCCCGCCTATCCCGAGCTTCTGGAAAGCGTGCCCCGCGTCGCCCGCATCGTGCTCGACGAGGAAAAACGCTACGCTTCCACCTTCCAGATCGCCGAGCGCGTCTTTCATGACGAGGCGCGCGCCGCCTCGGGCGGCGTCCTGCCCGGCGCGGCCGCGTTCAAGCTTTACGACACCTACGGCATGGCCCTCGACGAGCAGCTCGACATGGCCCGCGAACTCGGCCTCGCCATCGACATGGACGGCTTCGAGCAAGCCATGCAGCGCCAGCGCGAACGCGCCCGCGCAAGCTGGAAGGGCGCCGAAAAAGCGCAGATCGCCCCTGTCTATCAGCAGCTCGTCGACGCCGGCGCCACGCAGTTCCTCGGCTACGAGCACCTCGCCGTCAAGCCCTGCGAAATCCTCGCCCTCATCGTCGGCCAGACCTCCTTCCGGGAAGTCCCCGCCGGCGCGGAATGCGAGATCGTGCTCGACCGCACCCCGTTCTACGCCGAATCCGGCGGCCAGGTCGGCGACACCGGCCGCCTGCTCGATCCGGAAACCGGCGCCGTTCTGGCCGACGTGGCATCCTGTTTCCGTCCGGTGCCCGGCCTCCACGTCCACAAGGCGCGCGCCCTCGCCACGCTCCGCGTTGGCGCAGCCGTTGAAGCCGCTGTCGACGAGCCCGCGCGCCGCGCCACCATGCGCAATCACACCGGCACCCACCTGCTCCATGCGGCGCTGCGCCAAGTGCTCGGCGCGCACGTCAAACAGGCGGGCAGCGTCGTCGAGCCCGCGCGCCTCCGCTTCGACTTCACGCACTACGCGCCGGTCGCACCGGAGGAGCTGGCCGAAATCGAGCGCCTCGCCAATGAGGCCATCCTGCGCGACATGCCCGTCAGCATCCAGCAGATGGAGATCGAAAAAGCCCTCGAAACCGGCGCCATGGCCCTGTTCGGCGAAAAGTACGGCGACCGCGTCCGCGTAGTCGCCGTGGGCGATTTCAGCCGCGAGCTCTGCGGCGGCACGCACGTGCGCCATGCCGGCGAAATCGGCCTCCTCAAGGTGGTGTCGGAAGGCTCCATCGCCTCCGGCGTGCGCCGCGTCGAGGCGCTCACCGGCTCGGGCGCCCTCGAGCGCTTCCAGCACACTGCCGCCTCCGTCCAGCAGGCAGCCTCCCTGCTGCGCACCTCCGAGCACGAGTTGCTCGAGCAGATCGAAAAGCTCCTCGCCCAGCAGAAGGCCCTCGAGCGCCAGCTCGAAGCGCTCAAGGAGAAAGCCGCGCACGCAGCCGCCTCCGATCTCGAATCCCAGGCCCGTGAAATCCGCGGCGTCAAGGTGCTCTCCGCCCGCGTCGACGCGCTCGACCGCGCCCAGATGCGCAACCTCGCCGATGCGCTGCGCAACAAATGGAAAAGCGCCGTCGTCCTGCTCGCCTCCCCTGACAACGGACAGGTTTCGCTCGTCTGCGCCGTCACCAAGGACCTGACGGCCAAAGTCCACGCCGGCAAGCTCGTCGGCCAGGTGGCCCAGGCCCTCGGCGGCCGCGGCGGCGGACGCCCCGACCTCGCCGAAGCCGGCGGCAAGGACGCCTCCGCCCTGCCCGGCGCGCTCGCCGCGGTGTATCAGTCAGTGGAACAGTGGCTCGCATGACAGAGGCGCGCGAAGAGCTGCTGGACGCGGTGATCGTCGGCGCCGGCCCCACCGGGCTCGCTTGCGGCATCGAACTCAAGAAGCGCGGCCTGCGGGCGCGCCTGTTCGACAAGGGCTGCCTGACCAATTCGCTCTGCCATTACCCTACCCACATGGTGTTTTTCACCACGCCCGAGCTGCTCGAAATCGGCGGCATTCCGATGACAAGCCTCGGCGAAAAACCCGTGCGGACCGAAGCGCTCAAGTATTACCGCCGCGTCGCGCAACATTACTCGCTCGATATCCGCCAATACGAGCCGGTGCTCGGCTTCGAGGGAAAGCCCGGCGCCTTCCTCGTCCGCACCCGCGACCGGCTCGGCGTCGAACACGAATGCACCGCCCGCTTCGTCATCCTCGCCACGGGCTACTACGACCGGCCGAACCTCCTCGGCGTCCCCGGCGAAGACCTGCCGAAGGTCTCCCATTACTACAAGGAGCCGCATCCGTACTTCGATCAGGACGTGCTGGTGGTCGGCGGGAAGAACTCGGCGGCCATCGCCGCGCTCGAGCTGTACCGCGCAGGGGCCCGCGTCACGCTCGTCCATCGCCGGGAAAAGCTCTCGGACAGCATCAAGTACTGGATCCGGCCGGACATTGAAAACCGGATCAAAAACGGGGAAATTGCCGCCTGTTTCAACACAATTGTCAAGGCAATTATGCCGGATTGTGTGCTTTTGAGCGCGCCGGACGGAGAGAAAACCATCCGAAATGATTTTGTCTTCGCTTTGACCGGCTACCATCCCGACACGGACTTCCTCTCCCGCCACGGCATCGTCTTCGACGGGGAGACGCGGCGGCCCAAGGTGAATCCGGAAACGCTCGAAAGCGAACGCCCGGGCGTCTACCTGGCGGGCGTGCTGGTAGCCGGCATGCACACCAACGAGATCTTCATCGAGAACGGCCGCTTCCACGGGGCGCAAATCGCCTCCGCCATCTCCCGCCGCCTCTCATCGTGACTGCCTCGGCGGCTCGATCCGGAACAATCCCAGCCCTTTTTCCACCAGCGCCGGCGTGACGCCCCACGTCGCCGGCGCGTCCCGCAGCGACCGCCCCACCACGGCGTAACTCAGCTCGTCCACCGGCGCCGCGATCCACCGGATGCCCATGCCGTAAAGATGTAGCACCGCCTTGCGCCTCCACGCCATGCGTTGCACCGAGACCCTCTCCAGCCTCGCGCTCAGGTCTTCCCACCGTCCCGACGGCGTCAGAGCATGCAGAGCCACGGGCGGCCGGGGGGCCGCGTCGGGCACATGCAGGATCAGCGCGTCTGCCGGCCTCGGCCTTGTGAACGTCACCTGCCACCAGGCGCCCGCCCGGCTGTCGTCCCAGGTGCGCCACCGCGTCGCGGGGTTGCGGTCGAGCGCCAGCCACGCGTCTCCGGGGTTGGGGTACGCGTCCAGCACCCACTGCGGAGAGATCGAAACCTCACGCCCGCGCCACTCGAGCCTCGCCTCCTGGATCGACCACATCCCCGGCCAATCCATCGCCAGCGACACGCGAAACGCCCGGTAAAACCGTCCTCCGAGCCGCGCTTCGACAACTGCGATCCGCTCCGGCTTTCCTGCGGCCTCGATCAGCGCTATCGCCGCGTTGTCCAGCGCCGCCGAAGACAGCGGCCCCAGCGGAACCGCCGGCAGATACGCCGAAGGCAGCCCGTACAAGTCCAGCACTCCATCCGCCCCGGTCCGCGCCGCCGCCTTCTCCGCAAACGAATACTCGTACAGGTGGCGCCGCAGGTAATCCTCCTCGCGCTCCAGCCGCAGCGCCGCGCGCCACGGGAACCCCCGCAGCCGCCACGCGTGTTCGCCCGCGTACCGGTCCACAACCCCCGGCGCGCACGCCGCCGCCTGCAACAGCAGCAGCGCCGCCATCAGACGCGCCGGCAAAGCCATCGCTGCCGCCAGAAACAGAAACGGCAGCGACGGCATCAAAAAGCGCGCGCCGAGATTCCGCGTCCACGGCAGCAGGAGCAGCAGCCCCGCCGCCAGCACAATCCGACCCTGCGCGGTGCGCGCCGCCAGCAGGCCCAGCGGCAGGAGAAACAGCGCCGGCCCGATCAGGCCCTGCAGCCGCGTTCCGTCGATGGCCAGCGCATGGAGCGCCTGCGCCGGCGTCGTCCCCCCGTAACTCGACAAATTCCGCGCCAGATTTTCCTCGCTTTGCGCGTGAAAATGGTCATTTGGAAAAACGCGGTTTCCGAGCGGCGCTGCCGGGTTTCCCGTCAGCACTGCGTTTCTCGCCAGCCACGGCCCCGCGCACAGCGCCGCCCCCGCGCAGCACAGCATCGCCGCGCGCCGTCCTCCCCGCCACGCCGCCCACGCAAGGGCCCCCGCCGCCGCTGCCGCCCCGGGCGTCTTGACCGCGTAGGCAAAACCGGCCGCCAGCCCTGCATGGAAATACAGGCGCCTCTCTTGCCCGGCGCTGAGCAGGATCCCGAAAGCCGCCAGCGGGAAAAAGGCCGCCGCCGCGTCGTTGTAGGCGCTCGTGCCGCTGATGCCCGCCACCGGCGTCAGAAAATACAAACCGCCCGCGCAAAAAGCGGCGCGTGAATCGGCCCCCAATGTCCGCCCAATCCACGCGATTAACGGAACAGTGGAGGCAAAAAACCCGAAATGCACCAGTTTCGCCGCGCTGTGGCCGCCGATCAGAAAAGCCGGATAAAAAAGCGTCTCCAGCCCCAGCGGCAGCAGGTCGTAAAACCCGGTCCGCGCCGTCATCCCGCCTTGGCGCGCCCAGTCCGCCACCAGCCCCAGATGGTAACCCGCGGCGTCGGGCTGGATCTCCGGCGCCAGGGCGTGCGCCAGGTAGTACGCGCCGTATGCCGCCGCCGGCAAGGCGAGCCACTCCGGCAACCGGGGCTTGACTGAATTCCGGATGGCGGGAAGCAGCGGAACACTGGCGGCCACGCAGAGCGGGACAATCACCGCCGCCTGCGCCCAGCGCAGCGCCAGCAGCGCAAACAGGACCGTCCCCAGCAGCGCCGCTCCGGCTGCCAGTTGGAGCGTCCAGTGCGGCGCGCGGCGCCACGCCGCCCGCCCCGTTCCCAGGCATGCAGCCAGTGTCAGCGCCGCGCCGCCCAGAATGCCGAACAGAGGATGCAAGGCTCTATTCTAAGCCCGCACCGCCGGGCCGTTCAGTTCTCGCTGAAACAGAAGACGTCGTTCGAGCCTTCCGGCGACAGGCAGTATTCGCCGTCCTCCAGCGGTTCGTTCACTTCCACCCGGAACAGTCCCGGCTCGAGCGGCGTCACCAGCAGGAAGATCGGCTTCGGCCCGTCCCTCCGCCGCCGCCCCTGCTCCGGAATCAGCAGCGTCCGGTTCCCGCCGCGCGGCGTCATGCGGTACATGGCCAGCGAGTCGGGATTGATTTTCTCCGACCGGAACAGAAAAATCGGCTCCGGCACCGGCGTCTTCACGGGGCTTTCCGCGCCGGACACCGTATAGAGCGTCCCTTCCTTGGTCTTGGTCTCCGCCGCCGAGTTCTTTTCCGTCTCGATCAGCCTGGTGGCATGCAGCAGGTAGGGCACGTCCGCTTTCGGCGGCCGCGGCCCCGTGTATTTCTTCGGCGCCTGCGCAGCCGCCGGAGCGATCGCAAGCAGGGCGGCCAGCAACGCCCCGCGAAGCCACAGTTCACTCATGGGAGGCAATCTCACAATCCAATGGATGGCGCCGGCGAGCCCGCGGTTCCTTCCACCAGCGGGGAAAGCTCGTCCAGCGTGTGGGAACTCGGCTGCAGCGGCAGCGAAGGCACGCCCGCCGGCGCCGGCCTCGACGCGCTCGCCAGCCAGCCCGTCACCGGCACGTGCGCCTTCAGCCGCGCCGCGAATTCCGGCCAGTCCAGATCCTGAATCGACGGCGATGCGAACACCGCGTCAAACCGCAGCCGCGCCGCCATCTCCAGCGCCTGGACCGCATCCGCGGCAGGCACCGCACGGTGGCCCCGCTCGGCCAGTTCGCAGATCAGCGGCCGCAGCGCTTCCGCTTCCGGATGCACCAGGAGCAACGTGAGCTGCCTCCCCGGCGCCCGGCGCGCCGGGCGCGCGTCCTGCCGCGGCGCCGCCTCCTCCAGCCGGAACCGCATCTCGAAACGGCAGCGCCCGTGTGCGCGCTGCTCCTCAAACTCGCCGCCGCAACTCTCCACCAGCCCGCGCGCCGCTGCGGCAACCTCGGCGGCCATCTCCCTCGATCCTTGCGGCGACGGCGCCGTCAGAGAGAACACCGCTTGCCCCCCTCGCGCTTCCGCGGCCAGTTCCAGCGCGGGCGCCGGCGATTCCTGCTGCCACTGTTCCGCCGCCACCAGCAGCCCCAGAACCGCCTCCTCGAGCAGCGCCCGCGGCGCGCGAACAGGCAGCGGATTCCCCGAAAAACGCGTCTGCACTTCCATCTGCTGCAGCCGCCACGCGTGCCGCCGGAGCCGGCACAACTCCCCGGCCGCCTCCGCCAGGTCGAACACCGCCGGCCGCGCCACGTCCCGCTGGCCCGGCGCCGCCAGCCGGTCCACCAGGCTCAGCGCCGCCTCTGCCTCCGAGGCCAGTCTCTCCCTTCCGGACCGCCGTCCTTCCTCGGCCATGCTTTCCAGCAAAGGACGCAATTCCCGCGCGATGCCGGACATCAGCAGGCTCGCCGCCGCAAGCTGCTCGCCCCGCGCCACCTGGTCCTTCAGGTGTTTCTGCTCCCGGATCTCCAGCGCAAGAGCCGCGTGCTGCGCCAGGTCGGCCAGCGCCTCCCGCACTTCCGGGTGCAATTCCAGCTCGTTTTCTGACCCGACAAGCAGAATTCCTTTCTCTTTATGATCCGGATAAAGAGGAAATTCCAGCCGGTTTTGAGCCCGGAATTCCGCCGCCGGCCCGTCTCCGGGAAGCGACAGGGCCGCCTTCAGCGCGGGGTCGCGGAGAATGCGCCGCAAGGCTTCTTCCATGCGCGCCGCCGCGCTCGCCGGAGCGGGCGCATGCACGATCTCCCGGCTGAGCTGCCGGATGGCCGAAACCTGCCGGCGCAACACATTCAGGCGCGCCAGCCGCCGCCACCACACCAGCGACGCCAGGCCGACAGAAACGGCGGCCGTGGCCAGGGCGGTGGCCGTCAGCGGGGAGTCAGGCGGGAAAGCCATGGCATCAACTTCGGGTCGCGGAAATCACGGATCGCCAGATCCGCTTCCGGAGCTTCCTGCAACGTTGTCAGCACCGCCACCACGCGGCCCCCGGCGGCGCGCGCCGCCTGCAGCCCCCCGGGCGAGTCCTCGAATATGACACACTGGCGCGGCTCGACGCCCAGCCGCCGCGCCGCGGTCAGGTACACCTCCGGGTCGGGCTTCGGCCGCTCCACCTGGTGGCCGTCGACAATCACACGAAAACAGGGCCGCAGCCCCGTCCCGTCCAGTACAAAGTCCACATTGGCGGGCTCCGCGTTCGTCGCCAGCCCGCACGGCGCCCCGCGCCGGCTCGCCTCGCGCACAAACTCCTCCACCCCGGGCACGATATGCTCGCGGAACACCGGCGCCATCAGCTCCCGGTACAGCCGCTCCTTGTCCGCCCCGTGCCGGTACACTTCGTCCTCGGTCAGCGACGGCCCCCACAGCACGCGCACGATCTCGTCGTTCCGCTTGCCGAGCATTTTTTCCATCACGCCCGCTGAAGGAATCCCGTGCCGCGCCAGATACTCCTCCCACGCCCGCGTGTGAATGGCGGTGGATTCGATCAGCACCCCGTCCATGTCAAACAGAAACGCCAGTCCCGCGGCGAGAGCAAAATCAGCCGTCATTCGCCGCCATGATACCACCGCGCCGTTCTGCAACCACGGCGAATCCCCGCCCGCGCCGCTGCTGCCGCGGACGCACGCGCCGGTTTCCCCGGCACGCGCCATCCGCGCCTTTCCCGCCGCTACAATAAGGATGCGATGGACCTGTTCGAGGAAATCGTGCGGCTCCGCCGCTCGGGCCGCAAATCGGCGCTCGCCACCATCATCAAGGTGAACGGCTCCATCCCCGCCTACCCGGGCGCCAGGATGCTGGTCCGCGACGACGGCAGCATCGCCGGCACCATCGGCGGCGGGTGCGTCGAAGCCGAAGTCTGGCAGGCGGCGCGCGAGGCCATGGAGACCGGCAAGTCGAAAATCCTCTCCTTCTCCCTCGCCGAAAACGCCGCCTACGACAACGGGCTCATCTGCGGAGGCCAATTGGAGATCTATCTCGAGCCGCTCGACCCCCTGCCGCGCGCCGTCATCTTCGGCGCCGGCCACATCTCCCGCAGCCTCTCCAGGCTCTGCGCCATGCTCGGCTTCTCGGTTGCCGTCGTCGACGACCGCGAATCCTACGCCAACCGCGAGCGCTTCCCGGAAGCCGATGAAGTCCTCGCCGGGAATTACGAGGAGATTTTTCCGAAACTCGACATCCATTCCGGCTGTTATTTGATCATTGTCACCCGCGGCCACCGCGACGACATGCGGGTGTTGCGCTGGGCCGTCACCACCGGCGCGGGCTACATCGCCATGATCGGCAGCCGCCGCAAGGTCATCAGCGTCGTCAGGGAGCTGCAAAAGGAAGGCTTGGCCCCGGAGTTGTTCGAGCGCGTCCACGCGCCCATGGGGCTCGACATCGGCGCCGTCACTCCGGAAGAGATCGCCGTCAGCGTGGCCGCCGAAATGATCGCCGTGCGCCGGAAAGCTTCTTCCAACTGGCAGGCCCTGTCCATGAGCGTGCTGGGCGCGGGCGCGCCCGCGGCTGCCCCGAAGTGAAACCGCGGCTCAGCGCCCTCCTGCTGGCGGCCGGCGCCTCATCCCGCATGGGCCGGCCCAAAGCGCTCCTCGAGTACCGCGGCGAGTGCTTTCTGGACCGGCAGATCGCCCTCTATGCCGCGCTCGGGGCCCGCGTCATTTGCGTGCTCGGCCCCGATGCCGGCCCCGTGGCGGCAAGCCTCCGCCGCGCCTCGGATGCCCTCCTGGTCCTCAACCCGGCGGCGGAAGCAGGCCAGTTGTCCTCTCTCCAGTGCGGATTGCGCGCGCTCGGCGCGGACTCGGACGCATTCTTTTTCACGCCCGCCGATTCGCCCGGCGTGCGCCCGGAAACGCTCCGGGCGCTGCTCGCGAATTTCGATCCGCAGGCCGCCGACTTCTTTCAGCCGCAATACCAGGGCCGGCACGGCCATCCCGTCCTGGCCTCCGCCCGCATGGCGCCTGCTTTCCTCGCCTTGCCCCGCCATCACTCGGCAAGGGAGCTCGTCCGGCGCTCCCGGCGGCGTTTTGTCGAGGTCCCGGATCCGTTCGTCCTGCTCGACGTGGACACGCCCGAGGCCTATCAGAAGCTCCTGGAGGGCCGTTGGGAGTGACGTTCTCTCGCCTGGTCCGGCGCGCCGCGCTCGCGGCCGCGATTCTCTTCGCCGTCGCCGCCGCCCTGTTGCCCTTCCGGGATTTTCCCGGCCTCGCGCCTCCCCTCCGCGCGGCGCTCGCGCGCGCCGTGGGCCGCCCCGTGGAATTCACCCAAGTCCGCTGCACGCTCCTCCCCGTGCCCGCGTTCCTCGCTTCCAGCGTTGTCATCGCCGAGGATCCCGCTTTCGGTCTCGAACCCTTCCTCTACGCCGATGAAATGCGGGTCTCCGTCCGCCTCGCGCCGCTGCTGCGCGGTGCGGTCGTGGTGGATGCCATCCGGCTTTCCGGCGCCAGCCTGAACATTGCGCGCGACGAAAAAGCCGGTTTCAATCTCGAGGCATTTTTGCAAAGAAGTTTTTCTTTTTCATCTAATTCGGAACAGATTCCCGAATTCGGCCTCAGGCAAAGCCGGATCAATTTCAGAAGCGGCCCCCTCAAATCCGTTTACTATCTCAACGCCGTGGACCTGGACCTCCAGCCGCCGCGCCGGCCCGGCCAGGAGCTCCGATGGCGCTACGAGGCCTCGCCCGCGCGCACGGACCGCGCCGAGCAGGGCTTCGGCCGCTTCTCCGGCACCGGACGCTGGATCCCCGGCCCCGCGGGCGGCCGGTTCGCCATCGACGTTTCCCTCGAGCAGAGCCCCGTCTCCGAACTCCTCACCCTGCTCACCGGCCGCGATCTCGGCCTCCAGGGCAGGTTCGCCGCCCGCGCCTTTCTCGACGGGCCGTTCGACGGCCTCGACCTGCGCGGCGCCCTGGAATTGCAGGAAATGGAAAGGCAGGCGTTTTTCGATTTCCGCTCCTCCGCCATGCAGCTCGCGTTTCAGGGCAGGCTCGACCTCGACCGGCAGACGCTCGATCTGGCCTCCTCGCCCCCGTCCCGCGGCCGCTCCGCCCTGCCGCTGAATCTCCGCATCGCGGGCCGCGGCCTCCTCACGGCGCCCGCATGGAGCGCGGAACTCGGGTTCGAACAGATCCCGGCCGCGGGTCTCCTTGATCTCACCCGCCGCCTCGGCATCGCCTCCCCCGCCTCCCTCGGCGTCGAAGGCGCCGTCTCCGGTTCGGCCGGCTTCGCTACCGGAGAGCCGGCGCGCGGCCGGCTGCTTGCGCCTTCGGTCGAGTTGCGCCTGGCCGGCGGTCCGCCCGTCAAGGCGGCCGATGCGTCGCTGCTTCTGGAAGGGGAACGCCTTGTTCTGGAAAGCGCCCGCATCCTCTCTCCGCGCGGCTCGGAAGCCTCGGTCAGCGGCAAATGGGATTGGACGAGTGAACGGCTGGCCTTTGAAGTCAGGACGGCTGCCATGGAGATCGCCGAACTGAACGAGGCGCTCCGCCTGCTGCCCCCTCTGCCGCCGGTTCCGTTTCTCGAGCACTGCGCCGCCGGCCAGTGGCGCGGGCGCCTGGCCTTCGCCAGGGAAGCCGCGGATGAGACTCGCGCCGCCTCGCCGGAATGGTCCGGGCAGGCGGCATTGACCGGCGCCCGCTGCGCTCTTCCCTGGCTGCCGGGCCCGCTGCGGCTCAGGAAAGCCCTGGTCGAGCCGTCCGGAGACGGCTGGCGCTTGCGGGACGCCGAGGCCGTCTGGGGCGGCTCGCCGCTCGCGTTGCTGGCCCGTTTCGATCCCCGCCGCAAGCCCCCGCTCGAGGTCTCCATCCAGGCCGGGCGCCTGGCCGGAGAAGAACTGGATTCTCTGTTCCGGACGGCGATGCCTCCCCGCAGAAGCCTGCTCGACCGGACCCTGCGCCGCCGCGCCGCGATGCCCGCCTGGCTCCGCCAGCTTCAAGCCCGCGGCCTGTTGCGCTCGGCCGCGCTCGTGCTCGGCAGACAGGAATTTGAGGATGTCGAGGCGCATTTTCATTGGCGCGGCGGGCAGATCCGCCTCGACAGCTTCACGGCCCGGTGGAAGGGCGCCGCTGTTTCCGGCGCCGGCAGCGCGGAGTTGTGGCGCGAGGAGCCGCTTTACCGCGCGCGCGCCGCAGTCGCCGGCCTCGCCGCCGGCCCGGCCGTTTTCGACGCGGAATTGGAAGCATTCGCCTCCACGCTCGGCCCGGGAATCGCGGAAAAGGCGCGCGGCTGGGCCGAACTCAGCGCGCCCCTGCTGCGCCTGCCCGCCGGCGCCGCGCGCCATCTGCATGTATCGCTCGAATACGACGGCGCAAGGTCCGCTCAGCCCTGGCGTCTGCCGGAAATCGCCTTCTGGCTCGACGGGCAATTCTGGACCGGCCGCGGCGGCGCTTCGCCGGAAGGCGCGCTGCGCGCCGAGTTCCCCGCGGCCGGCGTCTCCTGGGACGGCTCGCTCTGGCCGCCCGCCGTTTCGCACGCCGCCCGCTGAAGCCGCGATACACTGCACTTCAGCGGAGCGTTTCGCATCATCATGGAACCGCCAACCCCACAACAGGACGCCAGAGATTTGTTTGAGCGCGAACAGCGCACCGCCGAAGAGCAGATCGCCGCCGCATGGCAGTTGCACGTGGAGTCCGTGCAGGAGTTGCTGGAGCGCGGCTGGCGCGAGCATCTCGGCAGGGCGCTCGAAGAGCGGTTTCAGGCCTTTCGGGAAGCCTTCGACCAGGAGCTCGAAGCCCGCGTCGCCTGGCGCCTTGAGCAGGAGCTGGCCCAGGCGGCTTCCGCCGCCGCGCGGGCTCTCGGCGAGCGCCTCAACCAGATCGCCCGCCGCATCGCGCAGGCCGGAAACGCCTCCGAATGGGCCGCCGCCCTGCTCGACGGCGCCGTCGAATTCGCTCCGCGCGTCGTCCTCTTCAGCATCGCCGGCGGCCGCGTGCGCTATGAGGACCACCGTGCCGCCGCCGGTTTCGCCCTCGCCCGTACGCCCGAGTTCCCCGTCCCCCTCGACCGCGCGCCCGCCTTCCGCAACGTGCTCGACACCATGGACGCCGTCATCAGCCTCGCCTCCGCCGGCGAGCTCAGCGAGGAATTGAGCGGCGCCCTCGACGGCGATGCCGAAAAGCGCATCTGCCTGCTGCCCGTCATCACCGGCCAGCGCGAAGGCAAGCGCAAGGTCTCCGCCGTTCTCTACGTCGAGAGCGGCGACGAGCCGGTGGACCTGAACCTTGTGGAAGTGCTGGCCGCCCTCGCAGGGCCGGCGCTGGATGCCTTGCAGGCTTCGGGCGCCCTCGAGCCGGAGCGCGCCCCCGTGATCCCCATTCTGCCCGCGGCGCCGCTCCCCGCCCCCGCCGCAGCCGCGGCCGCCGCCGCGCCGGAAGCCCCCGAGTGGTCCGCCCTGCCCCGGGAAGAGCAGGAATTGCACGCAAAAGCCCAGCGCTTCGCCCGGGTTCGCGTGGCCGAAATCCGCCTGTACCACGCCAAAAAAGTGCGCGAGGGCAGAGAAGTCCGCAACATTTATGCCATTCTCAAGGACGAAATCGACAGAAGCCGCGCGCAATTTCAGCACGAATTCCTGCGCGTCCCCTCGATGATCGACTACCTCCACCTCGAAATTCTTCGGACGCTGGCTAATGACGATGCGAGCCTGCTCGGCCCGGATTACCCGGGGCCTCTGGCCTGAGGCGGCCCTCCTCTGCCTCCTGCTCCGGGCCGCGCCCGCGGCGGGCCAGGCCGCCCCGCCTGCCGCGGCGGACCTGGCCAGAGCCGTGCAGGCCGCCGGCCGGGCGGAACCGGGGTCCGCGGAACGGCTCGCCGCGCTCGCGCCGCGCTATCCTCTCATCGCCGACTTTCTGGCCTATTGGCGCGCCCAGGCGCTCGCCGCCCAGCGCCGCCATGCTGAGGCCGCCGCCGCCCTCGATCCGGTGTGGCGGACGCCATTCCCCTCCTCCATCGCCGGACGCGCAGCCGTTCTGGGCGCTGACGCTCTGCTCCAGACAGGCCGGCCGAAGGAAGCGCTGGCCATGCTCAACCGGGTGGCCCCAGCACAATTGCCCGAGCCGCAAGCGACGATGGCCGCGGCGCGCGCCCGCCAGGCTCTTGGCGAAACGGACCGCGCCGTGGAGCTCCGCCAGCGCGTCTGGTGCCTCTACCCGCTCTCGCCCGAAGCCGAGGAGGCGGCCAAAGAGCTGGCCGCCGCGCCTGCTCCGCCGGCGCCCGCCGAACTCCGCATCGAGCGGGCCGAACGGCTCGCCAGGGCGGGGCGCCATGAGAAGGCGCGCGCCGAGTGGCTCTCGCTGGCTCGCGGCGCCGCCTCGGCGCAAGCCCGGGAACTGGCGGAAGTCGGCGCCGCCATCGCGTTGTACGAACTGCGCAAGACCCGCGACGCGCTCGCCGCTCTGCTCGCCTTGCGGCCGTCCGATGCAGGGACCGATGCCCGCCGCCTCCACTACATCCTGCTCTGCCATCGCCGCCTCGATGATCCCGATTCGATGATGGCGGCGCTGGATCAAATTCGCCGCCGCGCGCCGGCTTCGGATTGGACCCTGGAATCGCTCATCCAGGCCGCCAATTATTACCTCGTGCGGAACGATTTCGCCTCGTATCTGCCGCTGTTCCGGGCCTGCGCCGATCAGTTCCCCCGGACTCCGGTTGCGGCCGGCTGCCACTGGAAGCTCGTTTGGCGGGCCTATCTCGATCACCGGGCGGAAGCGGAGGGCCTGCTCCAGGAGCATCTGGCGCGCTTCCCGGCCTCGGACCGCGCCGGGGCTGCGCTGTATTACCTTGGAAAAATCCAGGAAGAAAAAGGAAATTCTTCTGCGGCGCAGATCTATTACGCTGAATTACGAACCCGTTTCCCCAATTTTTACTACGCGATTCTTGCCGCTTCACGCCCGCAGCCCGCAGCCGGCGGCGCCGGCGGCGCTTCCGCCGCAAAGCAGTTCCTCGCCTCGATCGCCTGGCCGGAGCGTCCGCGCACGGCCGCCTTCGAGCCCGATGAAGAGGGCCGCTGGCGCATCCAGCGGGCCCGGCAACTCGCGGAGGCTTCCCTGGAAAACTGGGCGGAAATCGAGCTGCGTTTCGGCGCCCGCAACGGCGCTTCACCTTATCCTCTGGCTCTCGAAGCCGCTTCGATCGCTTCCCGCCGCGGCGCCTGGGGCGTCTCCATCCGCCACATCCGCGGCATCGTTCCGGATTACCTCTGGCTGCCCCGCGAAGCGGCCCCGCGGCGCTTTTGGGAGCTCGCCTTTCCCTTCCCCTACCGCGACGCCATCTTCCGGGAGGCCCGGAAGCACGGGCTCGACCCGCTGCTGATGGCGGCGCTCATCCGCCAGGAGTCGGAATTCGACAAGGACGCCGTCTCGCCCTCCGGCGCCATCGGTTTGATGCAAGTCATGCCCGCCACCGGCAGGGAGCTCGGCCGCCGGCTCCGGATGAAGCCCGTCACGCGCCGGTCGCTCCATGACCCGAGCCTGAACCTGGCGTTGGGCGCCTATTATCTGGCCAGGCAGATCGAGCTCCGCGGCGGCAGCGTCGAAGAGACCCTTGCCGCTTACAACGCCGGCCCCACGCGCATTCCGTTGTGGAAGGAATGGGGCGAATTCCGCGAGCCGTCCGAGTTTGTCGAGACCATCCCTCTCGCGCAGACCCGCGATTATGTGCAAATCATCCTCCGGAATCGGGAGCTGTACCGGTGGCTCTACGGCGAGGCTCCGGCAGCGGGCAGCGCTTCCTCCGGCTCGGTGAAAGCAGCCAGCCCTCCGGAGGCGAAACCGCCGCGCCCTGCCGCGCCCGCCGCCAGGCCAAAGGCAAAGAAACCCGGCGCGGCGCGCAAAAAAGCCGTCGTGCAGAAAGGAACCTCCTCGAGTGCCGGAAAACGCTGACCGCTTCCGCGCCGCGCGCACCGCCGGGTTCACCGAAAGCGTCATCCGCGAGATGACGCGGCTCGCGCTGCGCCACAACGCCGTCAATCTCGCCCAGGGATTTCCCGATTTCCCCGCGCCGGAAGCGCTGAAAGAAGCCGCCGCCCGCGCCATCGCCGGGGACCGCAACCAGTATGCCGTCACCTGGGGCGCCGAGCCCCTCCGCCGCGCCATCGCCGGTGCGTACCGGCGGTTCTACGGCCTCGAAGTGGACCCTGACGCCGAGGTCACCGTGGTCTGCGGCTCCACCGAGGGCATGATCGCCGCCCTGCTCGCCACCGCCGATCCCGAGGACGAAATCATCCTCTTCGAGCCCTTCTACGAAAACTACGGGCCCGACGCCGACCTCTGCGCCGCGCGCCGCCGCTATGTCCGCCTGCATCCTCCGGATTGGACCTTTGATCTGGAGGAACTCCGGGCGGCGTTTTCCCGGAAAACCAAAGCCATTATCCTGAATAACCCTCACAATCCCACCGGAAAAGTCTTCACCACGGACGAGCTGATGCAAATCTCCGGGCTGTGCCTGGAATTCGATGCCCTTTGCATCACCGACGAAATCTACGAGCACATCACCTACGGCGGCGCCATGCACGTCCCCATGGCCGCGCTTCCGTGGATGCGGGACCGCACCGTCACCGTCAGCTCCGCCTCGAAAACCTGGTCGGTCACCGGATGGCGGGTCGGCTGGGTTGTCGCCCCGCCCGGCATCACCACTTCCATCCGCAAGGTGCACGACTTCCTCACCGTGGGCGCCCCGGCGCCGCTGCAGTATGCCGTCGCGGAGGCGCTCGCGCTGCCGGACGCCTATTTCGAGGAGCTCAAGTCGTCTTACGATCAGCGCCGGCGCATCCTTTTGGAAGCGCTTCACGGGGCGGGCTTTGCCTGCATGCCGCCACAGGGCGCCTATTACGTGATGGCCGACATCCGCCCGGCAGGCTTCGCCGACGGGGATGAACTCTGCCGCGCCATGGTGGAGCGCGCGGGCGTCGCCGCCGTGCCCGGCAGCAGCTTCTTCCATGAAAAACACGCCGGCGCCGCCTGGATCCGCTTCTGTTTTTGCAAGAAATATGAGACGCTGGAAGAAGCGGGCCGACTATTGGTTGAAGGGCTCCGCAGACTGTGATGCCCGGGCCGCTCGCCGGGCATGAATCGTGGCCATTCAAGTCCGGTTTCGAGGAAATTCCGATGCTGCCTGCGTTTCTCGTACCCGAATTGGAAATCCGCGAGAATGGTGCTGGCCAAGCCCTGGAACTCGGCGCCGCCGCAGGCGGTCTGCTCACCGTCACCCTTGGCATCCACCGCATCATCGAACAGGAGAGCCTCGATCTCTCCATCAACGGATCGCTGGACGGCGTGCAGTGGATGCCGAAGCCCCTCCTCGCTTTTCCGCAGAAGTTCTATTGCGGCGTTTATTCGCGCGTACTGGACCTCCGCAATCATCCTGACGTGAAATACCTGCGAGCCGAGTGGAAAGTCAACCGCTGGGGGCGCGGCGAGCAGAAACCCCTGTTCGGCATCTACGTCTTCGCCGAGCCTCTCAAGGCGGGCGTGCTCAAAGCCGCCGTCTGAGCCGCTTTACAGCCGGTTGATCAGGCTGGCGACATAGCCGCCGCCGAAGCCGTTGTCGATGTTGACCACGCTGACGTTGCTCGCGCAACTGTTCAGCATTCCCAGCAGCGCCGCCAGCCCGTGGAAGCTCGCGCCGTATCCCACGCTGGTGGGCACCGCGATCACCGGGCAGCTCACCATGCCGCCCACGGCGCTCGGCAGCGCGCCTTCCATGCCCGCGCACACCACGATCACGCGCGCCTCCGCCAGCCTCTCGTAGTTGCCGAGCAGGCGGTGGATCCCCGCCACGCCCACGTCGTGCACCTGCTCGACTTCGTTGCCCATGATCTCGGCGGTCACCACCGCCTCTTCCGCCACCGGCAGGTCGGTGGTCCCCGCGCTCACCACCAGCAGCTTGCCCTTGCCGCGCACCGTGCGGTCCCGCCACACGCGCAACGCGCCGGACAGCGGGAAGTACTCGGCTTCCGGGAAGCTTGCCCGCAGCGCTTCATACGTCTCGCGGGTCGTGCGCGTCACCAGCACGTTCGCCGCGCGTTCCAGCAGCTTCGTGGCGATCCCGACGGTCTGCTCCACCGTCTTGCCCTTGCCGAAGACCACTTCGGGCAGGCCCATGCGGATCGCCCGGTGGTGGTCGATCGTCGCGTATCCCAGCCTTTCGAAAGGCATGTGCCGCAGCCTTTCCAGGGCCTCGTCCACCGCCACGGCCCCCTCGCGCACCTGCGTCAGCAGACTCTTCAACTGTTCCTGGTCCATATCAGCCTCGGTCGGAAAAGATCAGAACTCGATCAGCGCGCCCGGACGCACGCCGTTGGCTTTCGCCACGCCCGCCGCCACCTCGAGCACGTATTGCGCTTCAAACCCGCCGCCGTACAACGGGCACTTCTCCTGCGGCCCGGGACACGGCGGCGCCTGATGCACCACCTGCGCCACGCGCTTGTTCCTGTCCAGCCAGATGATGTCCAGCGGCACTTTCACCTGGAACATCCAGTAGGAGTAATAGCCCGGCTTGCCGTGGTAAAACAGCAGGCCGCGGTCCCTGGCCAGGCTCTCCCGGAACATCATCCCGCGCGCGATCTCCTCCGGCTGCGTAAGCTGTTCGGCGCGGATCACCTTCCCGCTCGGCAGGCGCACCGGGACGGTGTTGTACTCGTCGAGCTTCATGGCCCTTTCGCCGCCGCAGCCCGCCAGCGCGGCCAGCAGAATCCACACCACCGGAGACAATGCGCGCATCTCCTAGAATGGTAATGGAACCGCCGCCGCTCATGCACACGGCCGCCCCCGTTTCCCGTCCTCTGAGCCGTTTCTGGCGCCGCGCCGTGCTCACGCTGGAGATGATCCGCTTCGAGCACTCCGTCTTCGCGCTCCCGTTCGCGCTCACCGCCGCTCTGCTCGCCTGGCGGGAAGCGGCCATCCCGGCCGCGCAGCTCTGGCCGCGGCTCGGCTGGATCCTCGCCTGCATGGTGACGGCGCGCTCGGCGGCGATGGCCTTCAACCGGATCCTGGACGCTGACATTGACGCGCGCAACCCGCGCACGCGCAACCGCCATCTGCCCGCGGGCCTCCTTTCGCGCCGCTTCGCCTGGGGCTTTACCGCGGCCTGCTCGCTGCTGTTCGTGCTCGCAGCGGCGATGCTCAACCCGCTTTGCCTGAAGCTGGCGCCCGCCGCGCTCGCCGTGGTGTTCTTCTACTCGTGGACCAAACGGTTCACTTCGTTCTCGCACCTCGTGCTCGGCTTCGCGCTGGGCATCGCGCCGGCCGCCGCCTGGATCGCCATGACCGGCGCTCTCGACCCGCGCATCCTCTGGCTCACCGCCGCTGTCACGCTTTGGACCGCCGGCTTCGATGTCATCTACTCGTGCCAGGATTTCGAGTTCGACCGGCGCGAGGGACTGTTCAGCCTGCCGGCGCGGCTGGGCATCGGACGCGCGTTGATGCTGGCCCGGCTGTTCCACATCGCCATGATCGCCGCGCTCGTCCTGCTGGCGCGCTCCTTCGCCGCCGGCGCCGCCGCCTGGGCGGGCATCGCTGTGACGGCGGCGCTTCTGGCCTGGGAACACCGCCTCGTCCGCGCCGGCGATCTGTCCCGCGTCGACGCCGCGTTTTTCACCGTCAACGGCTGGGTGGGAGTGCTATTCTTTGGTTTCTGGGCCGCCGACATCCTTCTCCGGCCGCTGGGAGCTTGATTCCGTGATGACGACTCTGCCTGAGATCCCCGTGTTCGACGACGCGCGCCTGCTGCCCATTCTCGAGAAAGTGCAAGGGCGGCAACGGCTCAGCTTCGACGACGGGCTGCTGCTCTACCGCTCGCACGACCTGCTCGCAGTCGGCTACATGGCCAACCTCGTCCGCGAGCGCCTGCACGGCAACGCCACCTTCTTCAACGTCAACCGCCACATCAACCCCACCGACGTCTGCGTCGCCTCCTGCAAGCTATGCGCCTTCGGCAAGAAGGCGAAGGATCCGAAAGCCTACACGATGTCGCTCGAGGACGTCTGGGCGCGCGCCGCCCAGGGCGCCGCCGAAGGCATCACCGAACTGCACATCGTCGGCGGGTTGCACCCCGAGCTCACCCTCGACTGGTACTGCGACATGCTGCGAGGCCTCAAGGAGCGATTCCCGCAAATCCACCTCAAGGCGTTCACCATGGTCGAGGTCGCCTATCTCTCGCGCCGCTTCCGCATCCCCCTGGAAGAAGTCCTGCGGCGGCTGCGGGAAGCCGGGCTCGACTCGATGCCCGGCGGCGGCGCCGAGATCTTCTCCGAGCGCGTCCGCCGCATCATCTGCGACCACAAGATCGACGGCGGCGAGTGGCTGGAGGTGGCGCGCCTGGCGCACCGCATGGGCATCAGGAGCAATTGCACCATGCTCTACGGCCACATCGAAACGGAAGAGGACCGCGTCGATCACCTCCTCCGCCTCCGCGCGCTGCAGGACGAGACCGGCGGCTTCGTCACCTACATCCCGCTCGCCTTCCACCCGGACAACACGCCGCTCGAGCACGTCCCGAAAACCACCGGGTTCGCCGACCTGAAGAACATCGCCGTGGCGCGCCTGCTGCTCGACAACATCCCGCACATCAAGGCTTACTGGATCATGATGACGCCGAAGATCGCGCAGATCGCCCAGCGCTTCGGCGCCGACGACATCGACGGCACCGTGGTCGAGGAGCGCATCTACCACGACGCCGGCGCCACCACCAGCCAGGGGATGCGCCGCTCCGAGCTGCTCCACCTGATCCGCATGGCCGGGCGCGAACCCGTCGAACGCGACACCGAATACCGCCGCGTGGAGCGCTCGGAAACAACCTTCGCCATTCTTGTTTGAAACAAACCGGCGCGCCGCGCGTCAGCGCCCGAGGAACTTCTCGAGCCGCGTGGTTTCGCGGTCCGCGTTGTCCAGGTGCCGTTTCGCCGCCGCAGCGTCGCCGCGCTTGAGCGCCGCTTCCGCCTCGTCCATGTAATACTCCATGCGTTGCGCGGCGGCGGCGATGTCGCCCCGCAGCCCCAGCCCCATGCGCGCCTGCTCCTGCTTCAGGCGGTTGAGGCTCGCCTGCGCCGCATTGACGCGCGCGCCCAGCAGCATGAGTTTCTCGCGCAGTTCGCTCAGTTCGCGCTCATCCACCGCAGGGGCGGCGGGCTGGACCGGCGCGGGCGGCTGATACGAGGGCTGCGATTGCGCAGGCGTCTGGCGGGCGGGCTCTGCCGCCGCGGGCGTTGGCTGCGCAGGCGTGTAAGAACTCCGCGGCGCGGCTTCGCGGGTCTCCAGGCGCCGCGCGGGGCCGGAGGGCTCACCGGAAGCGGCGCGCGCCGGAGAGGGAGCGCTCGCCGGGGCGGCGGCGTTCGTTCCGGGCTCGGCTGTCTGCGGCGCCGCGGCGGGCGAAGGACTGCTCTGGGCCGGCTCCGCTGCCGGCTGCTGCTCAGCCTGCTGTGCGGGTTGCGCCGCCGGGGAAGGCATCGGCGATTCCACGGCCGCCGGCGCGCCGGCGCGCGCGCCGAAGAAGCGAGGCAACTGCGTGGCGGCTGCCACGAGAACGGCGATGGTCGCCACCGAGCCGATGACGATGTAGAGCGCGCGGTTGGAGTGCTTGCGCGGCTCCGGCACCGGCGGCGGGCCGCCCCAGGCCTGTTCCGGGGTTGGCGCCGGGGCGCTCCATCCGCCTCCTGACGGGGCCGCAGCCATCGCCGGCGCCGCCGTCGTGACGCCAAGGCTCGACGCCAGGCTGCGCAGCGCCGCGCCCATCGCCGCCGCGCTCTGGAACCGCCGGCTGCGGTCTTTTTCAATCGCCGTCAGGATGATGTCGTTCAGCCCTTGCGGCACGTCCGGCATCAACTGCAAGGGCGGCACGGGCGCTTCCTGCAGGTGCTTCCGCATCAGCGAGTATTCGCTGTCGGCCTCGAACGGCACCCGCCCCGTGACGAGCTGGTACAGCGTGATGCCCAGCGAGTAGATGTCCGTGCGCGCGTCAATGTCCGGCAGCCCTTCGATCTGCTCCGGCGAGATGTAGGGCAGCGAGCCCACCAGGAACCCGGTCTTGGTCATCGACCGGTCCTGGGCGAACTTGGCGATGCCGAAGTCGAGCAGCTTCACCACGCCCTCCGGCGTCAGCATCATGTTCGAAGGCTTCAAATCGCGGTGGATGATGCCCTTCGCGTGCGCGTAGGCCAGCGCGTCGCACACCTGCGCGATGTAGTGGATGGCTTCGTCCAGCCGCAGCGGACCGGAGCGCACCAGCTCGTCCAGCGTGATGCCGTCGACGAACTCCATCAGCATCAGGAGCTGGTTTTCAAAATGCAGCGCCGTGTGCAGCGCGGCGATGTTGGGGTGGTTCAGCGTCGCCTGCAGCTTGATCTCGCGCACGAAACGTTCGCCCAGCTCGGGCTGCTCGGCCAGGTTCGGCAGCAGGACCTTCATCGCCTCCACGCGGTCCGAAATCTGGTTGCGGACCTTGTACACCTTGCCCATGCCGCCGGCGCCGAGCACGGCCATCACTTCGTAATCGCCAATACGGTCCCCAGGCTGGTATGTCATATCTCCTCCGCGGCTCCTCCTGCCGCCTAGTTCTTCACCGTGTCGCCGACCTTCGGCGGCGTGGCCCCGGCGAAGGTGCCGACCGCCGACTCCTCGTCCGCTTCCGTAATGGTGAGCGTTCCCAGTGTCTCTTCGATCTTGCGGATGACGCGCCCGGTGGCCGGGTCCTTGATCTCCCGCGACATCCGCCGCACGCTGAGCGTCATCCCCGGCCGCACGCCCGCGCGCGTGCCGACGTTGATCACCAGCGTGTTGCCGGTGACGTCCGCCACCAGCCCTTCCACGGGCCGGACCGTGGCTTCGATGCGGGTGGAGTTGGCGGTGAGTTGCTTGGCCAGTTGCTCCACCGCATGGCGGGTGGCTTCGCCCAGAATCGTGTTGGCAAAGTTCGTGCTTCGCATGTCCATCACGCCGCCGCCGGCGGAACCCCCGCTGCCTCCGGCGCCCAGCAGCGACGTGCCGCTGCGCTTGGATTCGCCATTGCCCGTGGCTACCGCCAGAATCTCGCCGGTTTCCACATTCACGAGCCGCGCCGTCACCGCCACCACCGCCTTCGCGCTGCGCACGCTCGTGCCGCCCAGTCCGTACTTGCCCATGCTGCGGCCGAAGCCGCCCAGACCGACCTGCCGGTCGTCGCGTCCGAACTGCGTGATCGATCCGACGACGATCGCGTCCACGCCCAGCAAGCGCCCGATGCGCGCCGCCGATGCGGGGTCGGCCCGGTCGCTGTTGGAAAAGTTCTGCTCCGCCAGCAGCTTGTCCAGCGCTTTGCGCTCGATGACGGAATAGGCGCCGCCTTTGATCAGCTCTTCCACCAGCATGTCGCTGATGCCCGTGCCGACGTCGAGGTCGGTGCCGAAAATCGCCGCCACGCCGCTGCGGACCGTGCCGTAATCGAAATTCAGAACCGCCACCCTTTTTTTCTGCGGCGCCTGGCCCCAAGCGGCGGCAAGGGACAAGCCAAGCGCCAGCGCCGCCATCCAGATCCGTTTCATTTCAGGATGTTCCTCCAGCGAGGGCAGTCGAAAGGCCTGCCCTCATCAGATTAAACGAAGAATCGGCCCGCGACAAGGCGCTGTACCGGCGGCAAATGCGATTTCAGCCCGTCTTGCTGGCGTCCCTGCCGCCGGTTGGGGGCTGAAGCGGCGCTGTGCGGCCCCAAGGGTGTTGCAGCCGCCTCCGCCCGGCCCCGGTGCGAAGGCAATGCCGGCCTTCGACGCGTTCCGTTTCCGGGCGGCGGAGGCTGCCCCCGCGCGGGGGCCGGGCGAGGCGTTCGCGAAAATGCTGCTCGAGCGGCTTCCAGAGCGGCAGCCGGCCTGCCGCTGACTCAGCCCTGGTTGTCCTTCCACTCCTCGTACCAGGCCATCTGGATGGCTTCGAGCTTGGCTTCGTTCGACGCCCTCGGGTCGTCGTCGAAGTCGTCGAGCTCGGTCACCATGCGGTGCAGGTCGGTGAAGCGGACGGTGAGCGGATCGGTGTCCGGATGCGCCTCGTAGAGGGCGATGCCGATGTCCTCAAAATCGTTCCACGTCATGGCCCCAGCCTCCTAATCGATCTTTGTGCCCTTCAGCGCCTGCCGCACGGCTGTGTTCATGAGGTTTTCGGCCAGCCGGCGGGTGGCCGCGTCGAGCTTCTCGATGCGGTCGCGGATCAGGTGATGGTCGTTCGAGTGATAGACGACCTGCAGCTCGTTGATGGCGGCGTCGATGGCGGCGCGCTCCTCTTCTCCGAGATCGAGCCAGGCATCGCTCATGCGCGCCTTGTCGACGGCGGCGAGGATGTTGTCGGCTTCGACCCGCGCTTCCCGCACCTGCCGTTCGCGCAGGTCCTCTTCCGCCTTCTCGTACGACTCGCGGATCATCGCCTCCACCTGCTCCTCGGTGAGACCGTAGCTGGGCTTGACCTCGATGCTCTGCTCCTTGCCGCTGCGCAGGTCGCGGGCGGTGACGCTGAGAATGCCGTTGGCGTCGATGAGGAAGCGCACCTCGATGCGGGCCATGCCGGCGGGCATCGGCTCGATGTCCTTGAGGTCGAAGCGCGCCAGCGAGCGGCAGTCCTTCACCAGCTCGCGCTCGCCCTGCACGACGTGGATGAGCACGTTGCGCTGCCCGTCGACGCTGGTGGTGAAGACTTCCGTGGCGGAGGCGGGGATGGTGGAGTTGCGGTGGATGAGCTTGCTCACCACGCCGCCCATGGTCTCGATGCCGAGCGAGAGCGGCGTGACGTCGAGCAGCAGCTTGTCCTGCACGTCGCCGGAGAGGATCGCCGCCTGCACGGCGGCGCCGAGGGCGACCACCTCGTCCGGGTTCAATTCCGAGTGCGGCTTGGCCTTGAACAGGGCCTCGACGGCGCGGCGGACCATCGGGATGCGCGTCGAGCCGCCCACCAGCACCACTTCGTCGATCTGCTCGGGCTCGAGCCCGGCGTCGCGCATCGCCTGGCGGCAGGGCCCGAGCGTGCGGTCGACGATGTCGCGGATGAGG
>Ga0272446_1001963_pt1 | contig 29003 bp, 25 predicted proteins | sample YNPCB0061_FD_194587 | JGI IMG/M metagenome (GOLD analysis project Ga0272446, IMG submission 194587) | Hot spring microbial mat communities from Yellowstone National Park, WY, United States - YNP-CB-006-1 | ecosystem: Environmental > Aquatic > Thermal springs > Hot (42-90C) > Sediment | place...
ACGCACCCTCCAATCGGACGATTGGCACTGATGCTCGCAACAATGCTACGAATTTTCAAGATGGTGCCGTCGTTTACACGGAAATTACATGAGGTAAGTTGATTTGCTTGTTAGTGAACCGTTACTAACCCTGCATGACACCCGTGTCGCCCCGGACCATGAAAACACGGCTGTCATGCAGGGTTTCCCTCACCCCGGCCCTCTCCCAGAGGGCGAGGGGGACAAGGAGCGCCTACGGCGCATTTTCACGGTAAGATCGGGGCTGAGCCAACCCCCATGCCCCGGGCGGAAACGAGCCGGACGGTGGGGTCGAGCACCCCCGCCCCAAGGGCGCAAATCCACTATTCAAGCCCAGGTCGACGGGAAAACGGGCGGAGATCCGAGGCGCAGGGGTGGCGGAGAGGGTGGGATTCGAACCCACGGTACGCGTAAACGTACACCTGATTTCGAGTCAGGCCCGATCGGCCACTCCGGCACCTCTCCGGGTGCCCGGCCGGAGGACGGCCGGGACAGGGGCGCGATTATAGGGTCTTCGCTGGCGGCGTGCACCCCTCAAGCCATGAGGAGCGGACGACTGGGCACCGCTTGGCACAAGCCAGGACACACGTCCGGGGGTCCCGCCGTTGCGGGTCAGTTGAGGTCCACCCGCCAAAACCTCGGGCAAGTATCGATGGTTTCAGGATGAATTTGGACCCGCTTTTGGGTTAATCTTGCCCGCCAGTCGCACCAGCGCCCTGCCTGCGGCCCGGTGGGGCGCTGTCCGCCAGCGCCGCTCAACCCGCATTCGGTTTATCCATGCCTATCAACGCCCCCTCGACCGCCCTATCGAAGGCAACCGCCATTGTGCTCCTCGCTGGCCTGTTGGCCGGCTGCTCCAATCTGACGGCCTTGACCAAGCCGGTGACCGTCGACAAAGAGGAGCCCAAGGTGGCTGCGCAGCCGGTGAAGACCGAGCCGCCTCCCCCGGCGGAGCCTGCCAAGAAGACCAAGCTCTACGAGTGGACGGGCGAGGGGCGCTCCGTGACGCGCATCGTCGTCAATGTGGACGAGCAGAAGGCTCATTTCTACGAAGGGGACAAGGAGGTCGGGTGGACGACCATCGCCTCCGGGATAAGCCACTACCCGACGCCCGTTGGGAGCTTCTCGGTTCAGGAGAAGGTGGCCAACAAGGAGTCGAATCTGTACGGCAAGATCTATGGTAAGGAAGGCCAGCTACTCAGCTCCAACGCCAAGAGGGGGAAGACGCCGATCCCCGACGGGGCGCGGTTCGATGGGGCGGACATGCCCTATTTCCTGCGGCTGACGGGTGACGGCATCGGTATGCATGCGGGACCCATCCCGAGGCCTGGCCGGCCCGCCTCCCACGGTTGCATCCGCATGCCCAAGGCCTTTGCACCCATCGCATTCCGTCACGTGGGGATCGGCACCCAGGTCAGCATCGTCGGCAAGGGGCCGAGCTACTCGGCGTACCTGGCCCAGCAGAGGGCGTCGGAGGCTCGCTCCAGGACGGTGGCGCAGGCCACGGCGCCAGCCTCTGGCCAGGCGTCAGCCCAGGCCCCAAGGCGGCCCGCCGCAACGGCAGAAGGGGGACAGGCGACCTCGGCCGGGCCGCTGCCTCAGGTCGCCGAGTCGGGGACCAGCTCAGACGCTGCCGCAGGAGTGGGGGCCATGGGCGCACCGTCTGCACAGACGGCCCCTTCCACGAGACCTCCAGCGGGTGAAGCGCCCAAGGTCCCGGCCGTGGCTCATGACCCAGAGCCTCCGGTCGCGCCGGCCATTGCGACCCGCTCCGAGCCGAGCCCGACGCCAGCCGCTCCGGCGCCGGATGCCGCGCCGGTCTCCACGCCAGTGCCCACGCCGGTCTCGCCCAACGGGGCACCTCATGGGATGGCCCAGACCTCCAGTCAGGCCCCGGCGCTGACCCCCCATGCCCAACGCCCTGACGTGGCGCCGGTATCCGGCGGACAAGCCGTACCAGGCTCGGCCCATGCTGGGGGTCAAGCCGCGCCGCCAGCGGTCTATTATCCGCCGCCCCAGATCCCCGCCTACCGGGCCCCGATGCAGGCACCCATCTATCCTCCGCCGCCCGGCGCACCCATGGCCGCCCAGCCAACGGCACCGGCACAGCCGGGCGCGTCGGCGAAGCCAGCGGGGCCTGAGGCTAAGCCAGAGAACCCATCCACTGCAGGCAAGGGCGAGCCCAAGGCGGGGGAGCCGCCGCAGGCTTCGGAGCGCGCAGAGACGCCGCCTGGCGCCTCGACCAAATCCGCAGCTCCGGCGCAGACGCGCACCGACCAAGGGGCCGGCTGAAGGGGCGCGCCCGTCAGAATCCCCAGCCAGAGTCCCAGCCAGAGCCCCAGGTTGGCCCACCGGTGCCCGGGGCACCGGCGGTCGGCGAGGGCCGGCGGCCCCCCTGCCGTCCTTTCCGAGAGATCCGCTGGATACCATGTTCCATCCCCTTCCGCTGTTTATCGGGCTGCGTTACACCCGCGCGAAGCGGCGCAACCATTTCATCTCCTTCATCTCGCTCATCTCCATGCTGGGCATCGCCCTCGGCCTGGTGGCGCTGATCGTGGTCCTGTCGGTGATGAACGGCTTCCACAAGGAGATCCAGGCGCGCATCCTCGGCATGACCTCCGACGCCACCTTGAGTGATCCCTACGGCGGCATGGAGGACTGGCGCGAGCTGCTCGAGCGTGTCAGGGCTCAGCCTCAGGTGGTGGGGGCAGCCCCCTTCGTGGAGCTGCAGGCCATGCTGGCCAACGGCTCTCGGGTCAGCGGCGCGCTCCTGCGCGGCATCCTCCCCGCCGAGGAGGACCAGGTCGCGGAGCTGCGCAAGGACATGGTGACGGGCTCCCTCGACGACCTGCGTCCGGGGGAGTTCAACATCGTCCTCGGCCAGGAGCTCGCCTCGGTGCTGGGGGTGGGGGTCGGTGACAAGCTGACCGTCGTCACGCCCCAGGTCAACTCGACCCCGGCGGGGATGATGCCGCGGCTCAAGCGCTTCACCGTCACGGGCATCTTCTCCGTTGGGATGCAGGACTACGACCGCGGTGCCGCCTTCCTCAGCCTGGACGATGCGGCGAAGCTGATGCGCCTGGGGGACGGCGTGAGCGGGCTGAGGCTCAAGCTCATCGACCAATTCCAGGCTCCCCGCCTGGCCAGGGAGGTCGCCCTGGCCCTGGGCGGTACCTATCTGGTCTCGGACTGGACCCAGCAGCACCGGAACTTCTTCGCCGCCCTGGCCACCGAGAAGCGCATGATGACCATCATCCTGTTTCTGATCGTCGCCGTCGCGGCCTTCAATATCGTCTCCACCCTGGTCATGGTGGTCACCGACAAGCGCTCCGATATCGCCGTGCTGCGCACCATCGGGACCTCACCGGGCCGGGTCATGGGGATCTTCATGGTCCAGGGGACGACCATCGGCGTGGTCGGGACCCTGCTGGGGGTCGTGGGCGGCGTGCTGTTGGCGCTCAACGTCGAGCCCATCGTGGCCTGGATCGAGGGTGCCTTCGGGGTCCACTTTCTCGATCCCAGCATCTATTACATCAGCCGCCTGCCCTCGGACGTGCACGCCGCCGACGTGTTGGCGGTCGGCATTGGGGCCTTCTGCATGTCGGTCGTCGCGACCGTCTATCCGGCCTGGCGCGCCGCGCGTACCGACCCCGCCGAGGCCCTCCGTTATGAATGACGTAGCCCCGGGACTTCGCCCGGTCCTGGAGGCCCGCGGGCTGACCAAGACCTTTCGCCAGGGGCCCGTCGAGGTGTCTGTCCTGCGCGGACTGGACTTCGCCGTGCTGCCCGGGGCGCGGGTCGCGGTGATCGGCTCGTCCGGGTCGGGCAAGAGCACCCTGCTGCACTGCCTGGGGGGCTTGGAGCGCCCCACGGCCGGGTCCGTGCGCTGGGTGGGGCAGGACGTCTCGACCCTGGGTGAGGCTCAGCGCGACCGATTGCGCAACCGCAGTCTGGGCTTCGTGTACCAGCTCCACCACCTGCTCCAGGAGTTCACCGCCCTGGAGAATGTCGCCATGCCGCTCTTGGTCGGAGGTCAACCGTCAAGAGAGGCGCGCGACCGCGCCGAGGCCATTTTGGAGCGGGTAGGCCTCGCGCATCGCCTGGCCCACAAGCCGGCCGAGCTTTCGGGGGGCGAGCGCCAGCGGGCGGCCATTGCGCGGGCCCTGGTGACCCGGCCGGCCTGCGTGCTGGCCGATGAGCCCACGGGCAATCTCGACCGCCACACGGCGCAGATGGTGTATGAGCTCATGCTGGAGCTAAACGCCGAGATCGGCACGAGCTTGGTGATCGTGACCCACGATCCGCAGTTGGCCGAGCGGATGGATCAGATCTGGCGGCTCGACGACGGCTCGCTCAGCCCCGTCGCCACCGCCGGTGCGGAGCCGGCCCTGGCCTGACGGCGCGCGCGACGCCGTTGCATCTGGCGGGTCACATGCCAGCGCCAGGCGATGCGGACTCCGAGGTAGCCGAGCACTGAGCAGGCGGCGGCGCAGATCAGACAGCCAAGGGCGAGCGGCGAGAGGATGAGCAGCCAATTGGCCGGCTCGGTCCAGAACTGCAGGTCGAAGGGTGCCACCTCGCGCCCCAGGGCCCAGGCGCCCAGCAGGTAAGCGAAGTAGAACATGGGGGGAATGGTCACCGGATTGGTGATGAACACCAGCGCCACAGACAGCGGCAGGTTGACGCGGAATGCAATGGCCGCCCCCGCCGCCATGAGCATCTGGCCGAAGGGCGGCATGTACATCATGAAGAGGCCGACGGCAAAGGCCCCAGCGGCCGAGCGGCGGTTCAGATGCCACAGGTTGGGGTCATGGAGCAGGCGTCCGAAGACCCGCAGGTGGCGGTGCTCCTTGATGGTCTTGGTGTCCGGCGTCAGACGCCGCATCAGGTGCTTCATGGTCTCGTTACCGGATCCGTGCATCCGCCGTCCATGCGTGCAACCGGCGCGCCGGGCGCGAAGCTGGCGCAGTATAGGCCAGCCGCGCGGGCGGTGACAGGCAGTCGGACGCATGCTGGCGATGGGCCCCGGTATGCGAGCCAGAGCGATGGACGCAGCAGGGGCCGTCGCAGGGAGCGGGGTTCACGGCAGCCCCCGAGCTTGGCCGGTGGCCGCTGAACAAAGCAGCTGGACGGTCGAAATCCTCGGCTTTGCCCTGGGGGTCGCGGGCTTCCACCTCCTGTCACAACCCCTACCCTGGTCTTGGCTGCTGGCCGCCGCCTTGGGCTGGGCGGGCGTGGCCCTGGCCTGGACCGTCTGGCGCCGGCGGGACCCGGGGGCCTTCGGTGCTTTGATGAAGCCACTGCCGGGGGTCCTGTCCTGCCTCCTGGCGGGCGTGGCCTGGGCCCAGGTGCACGCCTGCATGACCCTCTGTCGGCCCTTTCCAGCGACCTACACCAGCACCGAGCTCGTGATCGAGGGCCGAATCGCCTCGCTCCCAACCGCCGGCCCCACCCCTCGGTTCCTGTTTCGAGTCGAATCGGCGCGCTCCGGGGAGACGGACATCGGCTTTGCCGGCCTGGTGCGCCTGTCTTGGTATCGGGACGCGCCGCCCCTTTCGGTGGGCGAGCGCTGGCGTCTCACCGCGCGGCTGAGGCCCCCGCACGGACTCGCCAATCCGGGGTCCTTCGACGTCGAGCGATGGCTGTTCGATCAGGGTGTGACCGCCACGGGTAGCATTCGCCCCGGCGAGGGCAACATCCGTCTGCACCCAGGGCCCGGTGCCTATTGGCTGGACAGGCTCCGCGAGCGCCTGCGTGACCACATCGCCCAGCGTCTTTCTGGCTCGGCGGCCCTGGGCCTGGTGCAGGCCCTGAGCCTTGGTGAGCGCTCGGCGATCCCGCCGGCGCAGTGGGAGGTCCTAACCCGCACCGGAACCAACCACCTGGTGGCGATCTCCGGGCTTCACGTCGGTCTGGTGGCGGGGTTTGTCTTCCTGGTCGTGAGGACGGTCTGGGCCTGGGGTGGCCGCCTCCCCTTGGTCCTCGCTGCACCGAGGGCGGCCGCCCTGGCGGCCTTCATAGCGGCGCTCGGCTACAGCGCGCTGGCCGGGTTTGCGGTGTCGACGCAGCGGTCGCTGGTCATGCTCGCCGTGGTCCTCGGGGCCCTCTACTGGGGGCGCACGCCGAGGCCCGTCTCGGTCCTCGTCCTCGCCCTTGGCCTGGTCCTGCTGATCGACCCCCAGGCGGTCCTGTCCTATGGTTTCTGGCTGTCCTTTGGGGCTGTCGCCGCGCTGCTTTACGGACTTGGATCGAGGCCGCTGGTGTCGGCGGATCGTGGCTCCGGACCCCGGGGACAGGGCGCCTGGTCTGCAGCCTGCTCCCGCGCCTGGGCACGCTGGGCGGCCCCCCAATGGGCCGTCGCCCTCGGCCTGTTTCCGGCGCTGCTCCTGCTGTTCGGCCGCGCCTCGCTGATCGCCCCGGCGGTCAATCTGGTGGCAATACCCCTGTTCGCCCTGCTGCTGCCCGCGCTGCTCCTGTCCCTGATGCTGAGCCTGGTCCCGAGTGTGATCCCACTTGCGATTCCAGCAATGGGGCTGCCGCTGGTGTGGATCGGACAGGTCCTCGACGGGTGCCTTCAGGCCCTGAGCGTCGCGGCAGATCTGCCCTGGGCCGCCGTCGCCATCTCGGCCCGTCCGGCGTGGGTCTGGGCGAGCGCCTTTGCCGGGGTACTCTTGCTGCTGGCCCCGCGCGGCCTGCCGGGTCGCTCTCTCGGGTGGCTGGCGCTGCTGCCCTTGGGCGTCGTCCGAGCGCAAATGCCCGCACCCGGCGAGGCCTGGTTCACCCTGCTGGACGTTGGACAGGGCCTGTCCGCCGTGGTGCGAACCCACGGGCATGTCCTGGTGTACGACACGGGACCTGGGTTTGGCGGGGGCTTCGACAGCGGCAGCGCGGTGATCCTCCCCTTCCTTCGATGGGCCGGCGTGGGACGCGTGGATACCCTCGTCCTGAGCCATGCGGACCAGGACCATGTGGGAGGCTACCCGGGACTGAGGCGTGGCCTTCCCATCGACACCGTGCTGAGCGGCGAGCCCGCGGCGATCCCCGAAGCATCTGCCGTCCGCTGTGAGGCCGGCCAGGTCTGGGATTGGGACGGCGTTCGCTTCGGGGTCCTACACCCGCCGCCCGAACGGAAGATCACCAACCCGCCAAAACCCGGTGCGCGCCCGGGGGGAAACGACAGCTCCTGCGTCCTGCGGGTCGATGCGGGCGGGGTCTCGGTCCTTCTGACCGGGGATATCGGGCGCACCGCAGAGCTTGCCCTCGTGGCAGCGCAGCGGCCGGCCCTGAACGCCGATGTGCTGGTCGCGGCCCACCACGGCAGCGCCCGCTCATCCTCGCGCGCCTTCCTCGAGGCCGTGGCACCGAGGTTCGTCCTCTATGCGACGGGCTTTGCCGACCGGTTCGGGTTTCCTTCCCGGCAGACGCGCGAGCGCGTCGCAGCGCTTGGGGCCATGGAGCTGGACACCGCGGACCTGGGGGCGATCTCCTTTCGGCTGACGCCCGGACTCGGCCTCCAGGGCCCGTCCTGGTATCGCGCCGAGCACCTAAGGCTGTGGACGCACAGACCAGCGCCGGGGGCTGTGCCGGTGCCCAGCCCTCAGGCGTTCGAGTATGATTGAGCCGCCGCGGGGGTGTGCACGCGTGCATCGCGTGGGTCCCGAAGCACTGTACCCGGCCGCGGCCGCAATATCGAGGTGCCCCTTTGTTGGAACTGATTGAAGCCGGCGGCTGGGTGATGCTGCCGATCATCGCTTGCTCGGTGGTGGCGACTGCCGTCGTGCTGGAGCGTTCTTGGGCCCTACGGTGGCGGCGCATCATGCCGGACAACCTGGTGAGCAGTATCTGGCAGCTGCACCGCACCGGTCAGCTGACCCCCACGCGCATTCAAGAGATCCGCGATGGCTCGCCGCTTGGCCGGATGTTAGCGGCCGGAATCCTCAACCGTTTCCACTCCCGAGAGGTTATGAAGGACGCCATCGGCGACGTGGGCCGTCAAGTGGTCGCCGGCCTGGAGCGCCATCTGAACACCCTGGGCACCATCGCCTCCGTCAGCCCTCTGCTCGGCTTGCTCGGGACCGTGCTCGGCATGATCGACATCTTTGCGGTGATCACCGAGTCAGGGGTCGGGCAGGGCGGGCGCCTCGCCGGCGGCATCGCGAAGGCACTGATCACCACGGCCGCAGGGTTGATGGTCGCCATACCGGCGCTCATCTGTCATCGCTTTTTCAACAACAAGGTCAACAAGCTGGCCATCGCCATGGAAGAGCAGGCGTTACGCCTGGTTGAGGTGATGAAGGGCGAGCGGGAGGAATCCGGGGACGACGCTCGATGAACCTTCGGCCGAAGCGTCCAGACGACCCAGAGATCAATCTTGCCCCGCTGATCGATGCAGTGTTCATGCTGCTGATCTTCTTTATGGTGTCCACGACCTTCAAGGACGACGTTCGGCTCGAGGTGAGGCTGCCCCAGGCCAAGGGGGAGACGACCAAGCCCGAGACGCCCCAACTGCTGGAGGTCGTCATCGACCGGGAGGGCCGGTTCTACGTGGACCAGGAGCAGGTGGTGGACCGCGAGCCGGGCACCCTCAAGCGGGCCCTGGCAGGGGCCTTGTCATCCAGGGAGGACGCGGAGGGGACAGCGAAGGTGAAGGATCTGCCGCTGCTGATCAAGGCCGATGCCGCAACCCCGCACCAGGCGGTGATCACCGCCATGGACGTGGCGAGCCAGCTTGGGCTCGCGCGCATCGCCTTTGCGGCGTCCCAGCCGCAAGGGCAAGGCGGGGGGGGGGTCGAGCAGCCGCCGCCAAGCTCCCCTGGACCCTCTTTCCCAGTACCCGCCTCCTCAGCACCCGCCCCCTCAGGACCCCGGGGAGCGGCGCCTTGATTGGCCTGCCGAGCAGCCCAGGCGATCCTGCAACCATCGCCGGCGTCACCATCTACCGCAGGCTCCTGGGATACGCCAGGCCCTACTGGCGGATGTTTGCGCTGTCCATCGTCGGCATGGCCTTTTATGCCGCCACGGAGCCGGCCTTCGCCGCCATGATGAAGCCGCTGCTCGACGGGACCTTCGTCCAGCGTGACATGGAGACGGTCCGCATCATGCCCCTCCTGCTCATCGGGCTCTTCCTGGTGCGCGGGTTGGCCGGGTTCATCAACGCCTATTTCCTGAGCTGGGTCGGCCGGCGGGTGGTCGCCGATCTGCGTCAGGCCATGTTCGATCACCTGCTGCGCTCGCCGACGCGCTACTACGACAACCACGGCTCCGGCCAGATCCTCTCAAAGCTCACCTACAACGTGGAGAACGTCGCCAACGCCGCGACCCAGGCCGTCACCACCCTGGTGCGCGACGGATTCAGCATCCTCGGCCTGGTGGCCTACATGCTTTACCTCAATGCGGTCCTCTCCGCGATCTTCCTGGTGGTGGGACCCATCCTCGCCGTGGCGGTCCGCTATGCGACCAGGCGCTTTCGCAAGGTCAGCCGGCGCATCCAGGATCGGGTGGGCGACCTCACCCACGCCGCGCAGGAGGTGATTGATGGCCACCGCGTGGTGAAGGCCTTCGGCGGCCAGGCCTACGAGTCGGCTCATTTCTCTGCTATCAACGAGAAGACCCGGGCGCTGCAGATGAAAATGATCGCCACCGAATCGATCAATACGCCGGTGGTGCAGCTGATCCTGGCCCTGGTGATCGCCGGGATCCTATACCTGTCGACCCTCCAGGGGGTGCGCGAGGGGGTCTCGGTGGGGACCTTCATGTCCTTCGTGGTGGCCATGGCCCTGCTGCTCCCGCCGATCAAGCGTCTGACCTCGGTCAATTCCCACCTGCAGCGCGGCATCGTCGCCGCAGAGAGTCTGTTCGAGCTCCTCGACAGCGAGACGGAGCAGGACACCGGCACCCGCACCCTGTCCCGGGCCGAGGGACGGCTCGAGTACCGCGGGGTCAGCCATGTGTACTCGCAAGACAAGGGGGCCGTCCTGCGCGACATCGACCTGACGCTCGCGCCGGGAGAGACGGTGGCCCTGGTGGGCCGATCCGGCAGCGGCAAGACGACCTTGGCGAGCCTGCTGCCGCGCTTCTACGACCCGAGCGCCGGGCAGATCCTGATGGACGGGATCGACATCCAGGCCCTCACCCTGGCGAGCCTGCGTGCCCAGATCTCGCTCGTGACCCAGGACGTGGTCTTGTTCAACGACACCGTGGCCAACAACATCGCCTACGCCCGCCGAGGCGAGGTGAGCCGGGCCGACCTGGAGCGGGTCGCCGAGGCCGCCCACGCCCTGGACTTCATCCGCTCCCTGCCCCAGGGCTTCGATACCCTGATCGGCGACCGGGGCGTCCTGCTCTCCGGCGGCCAGCGCCAACGCCTCGCGATCGCCCGAGCCATGCTCAAGGACGCCCCCTTCCTGGTCCTGGACGAGGCGACTTCGTCCCTGGACACGGAGTCCGAGCGACACATCCAGGCGGCCCTAGAGCAGCTCATGGCCCATCGCACCACCCTGGTCATCGCCCACCGCCTTTCGACCATCGAGCGGGCGGATCGCATCGTGGTCTTGCAGGAGGGCCACATCGTCGAGCAGGGGCGGCATGCGGAGCTCCTGGCGCTTGGCGGCTACTATGCCAGGCTGCATCAGCTCCAGTTCCACGCCTCCAGCGATGCCCCCGGCGCGGGCGCCTGAGGTCCAGGTCCGTGGCCATCGCGCGATGGCTCCCCGACCCGAGAGGTCTCTGGTACGGCCCCCCGAGCCCCTGGTCGGCGGTGCTGCGGCCCCTGTCCTGGGCCTACTGCAGCGTGGCGATGGGGCGGCGCCTTGCCTATGGCCGCGGCTGGCTGAGGGCGGTGCGCCTGCCGGTGCCGGTGATCGTGGTGGGCAACATCAGCGTGGGGGGGACCGGCAAGACCCCGCTCGTCCTGTGGCTCGCCGAGTGGCTGCGGGGGCGTGGGCTGAGACCTGGCATCCTGACCCGGGGCTACGGCGGATCGACGCGGGATTGGCCACGGCGCGTGCGACCGGACTCGGATCCGGCGGAGTTGGGCGATGAGCCCGTCCTCCTCGCTCGGCGGGGCGGCTGTCCGGTCGTTGCCGGACCGGATCGGATCGCCGACGGGGTCGTGCTGACGCGGGAGCTCGGCTGCAACCTGTTGGTGAGCGACGACGGCCTCCAGCACTACCGTCTGCGGCGGGACCTGGAGATTGCCGTGCTGGACGGCCAGCGGGGCCTCGGCAACGGCCGCTGCCTCCCGGCGGGGCCCCTGCGTGAGCCCCCTCGACGCCTGACTCAGGTCGATCTGGTGGTGGCGACCGGTGGGGGCGGCTTGGTTTCGCACCTGGTGCAGGGAGGGGGTCGGGGTCTGGTCCATGCCCTCGACTTGGTCCCCGGTCCCCTGGTCAACCTGGCGGAGCCCAGCCGGACCCGCACCTTGGCGGAGCTGCGCGGCCAGCGGGTCACGGCCGTCGCCGGGATCGGTAACCCAGGGCGGTTCTTCGACCTGTTACGCTCCTCGGGACTGGAGGTGGCGGAGCGGGTCTACCCGGACCACTATCCCTACGCCGCCGCCGATGCGGCGGACTGGGGCGAGGGCATGGTGCTCATGACCGAGAAGGATGCGGTCAAGTGCACCGGGTTCGCCCGCGCGAGCCACTGGTATCTCCCCGTGGAGGCGCGTCCCTCGGCCGCCTTCATCGCCTCACTCGAGCAATGCCTGGAGGTGCTCATCCGTGGACAAGAAGCTGCTGGACATCCTGGTCTGCCCCCTGTGTAAGGGGCCCCTGTACTATGCCAAGGCGGAGGGGGAGCTGATCTGCCGGGCGGACCGGCTGGCCTATCCGATTCGCGACGACATCCCGATCATGCTGCCGGAGGAGGCCAGGCCCCTGGCCGCGGACGAGGAGGTCCCCAAGGCGTGAGCGAGACTCAAGCTCCGAGCCCAGCCGAGGCGGGGTTCAAGGTCGTCATCCCCGCCCGCCATGCCTCGACCCGTTTACCCGGCAAGCCTCTGCTGGAGATCGCCGGTCGCCCCATGATCCAGCACGTCTGGGAACGTGCCCAGGCGAGTGCGGCGGACGAGGTCATCGTTGCAACCGACGATACGCGCATCGCCGCCGCCTGCCGGGGCTTTGGGGCCGAGGTCATGGAGACCCGCGCCGACCACCACTCCGGGTCCGACCGGGTCTGCGAGGTCATCGAGCGCCGCCGCTGGGACCCCCAGACCATCGTCGTCAACCTGCAAGGGGACGAGCCCTGCATGCCGCCGGCCCTGATCGATCAGGTGGCGGCAGGGCTGGCCGGCCGGCCCGGTGTGGGCGTGGCGACCCTGGCCTATCCCATCGCCGACTCGCAGACCCTGTTCGACCCCCATGTGGTCAAGGTCGTCATCGACGCCCAGGGGCGCGCCCTGTACTTCTCGCGTGCCCCCATCCCCTGGCATCGCGACGCCTTCCAGGGCGGCCGGGCCCGGCTACCCAGGGGGGTCCAGTTCCTGCGCCACATTGGCCTCTATGCCTACCGGGCGGGGTTCCTCGCCCGCTACGTCTCCTGGCCCCCCGCGTCCCTGGAGATCACCGAGTCGCTTGAGCAGTTGCGCATCCTCTGGAATGGCGAAGACATCCACGTGGGCATCGCGACGGTGGCCCCTGGCACCGGGGTCGACACAGCGGAGGACCTGAAGCGCGTGTCGGAGCTCCTGGGCCAGGTGACCTGAGGGCGCCGCGGCCCTCTTGATAGAGATCAAGGTCCCCTTCGAGCCACCACGGCATGTTCGGCAGCCGCAGAACCCCGCTGACCCGAACGGAGGAGCCCCATGATCCGAGCCCTTAGCCTGCCACTGGCGGCCCTGCTGCTCGCGGGCGCCGTCGTCGCCCAGGCCGCTGGCGTGCGCACCGCGCCCATGCTGGCCAACACCTGCGCCGGTTGTCATGGAACCAATGGGGTCAGCGCCGGCGAGTTCATGCCGAGCATCGCCGGCCTGGACAAGGGTTACCTCTACACGGTGATGAGCGACTACAAGAGCGGGCTGCGCCCATCAACCATCATGGGGCGGATCATGAAGGGTTACACGGAGCAGGAGATCTGGGCCATCTCCGGGTTCTACTCCGTCCAACCCTGGACCCCCGCCGAGCGCCAGCCCAAGGCCCAGCCGAAGGCGAAGCTTGTGCGCACTGGCAAGGAGATCCATGACCGGCTCTGCGAGACCTGCCACAACGATGGTGGCAGGGAGCAGGACGACGAGTCGCCGCGGCTCGCCGGCCAGTGGGCCGGCTACACCCGTTACACCCTGACCCAGTGCCGTTCCCAGGGCGAACGCTGCCGGCCGGCCAAGATGGGGACCAGGGTCAAAGGACTCTCGGACGCGCAGATCGAGGCCCTGGCCAGTTTCTACGAGAGCGAGAAGTGAGGGGGGACCGGCCATGAGCGGATTCACACGCAGGACCTTCATCCAGGCATCCGGTACCCTCGCGGCCGCCACTGCGCTCGGCCTGTCTGGCCCCTCGCGGGGGGCGGCGTCCAAGGCCCGGGTCGTGGTGGTCGGCGGCGGCTACGGCGGCACCATCGCCGCCAAGTACATCCAGATGGCCGATCCGGACATCCAGGTGACGTTGATCGAGAAGGATGCGACCTACATCTCTTGCCCCCTCAGCAACGAGGTCCTGAGCGGCGAACGCGACCTGGACAGCCTGACCTTTTCCTATCGGGGCCTCGCCAAGCGCGGCATCAACGTCGTCCAGGATGAGGTGACCGGCATCGATCCCGACAAGCGGGTGGTCAAGGGCAAGGCCAAGGGCGGCTACCCCTACGACAAGCTCGTCGTCTCGCCAGGCATCGCCTTCCGCTGGGATGCCATCCGGGGGATGAGCGAAGAGGCGGCCAAGACCATCCCCCACGCCTGGAAGGCCGGGCCACAGACCCTCCTGCTCAAGAAACAGTTGTCGGCCATGCGCAACGGCGGGGTGTGCATCATCGTCGCCCCGCCCAATCCCTTCCGCTGCCCCCCTGGACCCTATGAGCGGGCGGCGCAGATCGCCCTCTATCTCAAGACCCATAAGCCGAGGTCCAAGGTCCTGGTGCTCGACGCCAAGGACGCCTTCTCCAAGCAGGCGCTCTTCATCGAAGGCTGGAAGCGCAACTACGGTGACATGATCGAATGGGTCCCGGCCGCCGCCGGGGGTGCCATCGAGGCCATCGACCCCAAGAACCGGGTCCTGACCGGGGCCGTGGAGGAGTTCAAGGGCGACGTGGTCAATCTGATCCCGGCGCAAAAGGCGGCCGCGTTGGCCGAATCGGTGGGCCTGACCGACGCCTCGGGCTGGTGCCCGGTCAACCAGCAGACCTTCGAGTCGACTCTGAAGAAGGATATCCATGTCATTGGCGATGCCGCCATCGCTGGCGCTATGCCAAAGTCCGGCTATGCCGCTAACACCCAGGCCAAGGTGTGCGCGGCCGCCATCGTGGCGGCCCTCAACGGCCAGGCATCCCCGGAACCGTCCTATGTCAATACCTGTTACAGCATCATCGCCCCGGACTATGGCATCTCAGTGGCCGGTGTCTACCAGCTCAAGGAGGGCAAGATCGTCGAGGTGCCTGGCGCGGGCGGCCTCTCCCCGGCCAATGCCGATGCTGCCACCAGGGCCATCGAGGTCCAGTTCGCCCTGGGCTGGTTCCGCAACATCACGGCGGACATGTTCACCTGATTGGCGCGCACTCGGACCAAGCGCCGTTGCCCGCGGTCTGGGGTTGCTGCGCTCCCTGGGTGCCCGGGTGGTGGCCGTGGAGAACCCGCCTGACCTGATCCGGGTGCCGCGCTCCTTTTGCGGCCGCGATGCAGGGGTGTAGATCCCGTCCGAGGCCGTTGGCCGCGACGCCGGGCAGGCCCCGCTTTGGCTGAGTGAGCGCCACCGCACCATAGCCACCCTCAGCCCAGACGGGGCCAGCCACATGGCCGGTCAGCCTGCCTTCCGGGGCGGGCGCTGGCGGGGCGGGGCTGAGGTGCTCGTAATGCCCTTGACAACCTGACCCGCGGCTTCGGCGAGCCCGGCTTGGTTCAGATCGACGGGTCGGGCTTTGAGCCCGGTGTCCTCGCAGGCCTCAAGGCACGCACCCGTGTGACCTGATGGGCAGGACCCACGCTTCGGCACGCCGAGATCGCGCCGACCTCAGGAGCCCGGGGCCCTGGGATGGGGGTCACAGGATGCGACGGATCGGATCGCCACCCGCCGGGGCGGCCCTCGGCGGCTGCCGCGGGTCGCAGTCGAAGAGGATGTCGTTCCCGAGGCGGAACAAGCGGCAGGCCGGGCGCAGGCAGTCGGCGAGGGCAGAGACGGGCGGCACGCTCACGCCGCGGCGTCCCTCACCGATGAGGATCGGCGCCACCGTGACTTGCAGCCGGTCCAGGAGACCAGCACTCAGGAATGTCGAAACGGAGAGCCCCCCGCCCTCGATGAACAGCCGGCGCAGACCGCGTCCCTGCAGCCTGTCCACCAGGGTCGGCAGATGCAGGCGCCCCGCCATCGCCGGAACGCCCATCACGTCCGCCTGACCGTGGCGGCCTGAGCCTTCCAGACCCTCGGCGCAGACCAGGAGGGTGGGAGCGGCACCATCGGTGAAGATGTGCCGGTCCAGGTCGAGGCGGCGGCGGGGATCGAGCACCACCCGCACCGGGCTGGTCCCGGCGACCAGGCGAGTGGTTAGACGCGGATCGTCGGCCGCAATGGTCCCAGCCCCGGCCACGACGGCGTCGCTCAAGGCGCGCATCCGGTGCAGGTGGCGAATGTTCTCGGGACCCGTGACGAAGCAGGACTCTCCCGACCGGGTGGCGATGTAGCCGTCGAGGCTCTGGCCGAGATGGCCGATGGTGCAAGCCTCCCAGGGGCCCTTCGCCAGCATTGGGAGGTATAGATCCAAGAGACCTCTCAGCCTCTGCGGGCAGCCCTCGGCCGTCGCCCAGCCTTGCCGTGGGCACCAGCGCATCCAGGCGGACGGGTCCCCCATGGGCACGGCCAACAGCTCGCCGGCGCCGTCCACGGCGAAGGCGGGCCCGTTCCCAGATTCGTTCCCAGATTCGTTCCCAGATTCGTTCCCAGATTCGTTCCCAGATTCTTTCCCAGATGGGTTCCCAGACCCGCTCCGGGGCAGTCGGCCGGTGCGGGCCAGGCGGGCCGCCGCCAGGATGGCAGCCCAGGCCGCCCCGGCGCCCTCGACCTCGGGGTCGAGCGACTCGGTCCGGAGCCCTGCCGCGGGCCGCGTCTGAAGCTCGGTCGCAGCGGGCCGACCGCCAGGCCACTCCCGCTGAAGAAGTGGCTCCTGGGGACTGCTGGCCGGCCGGGTCTGAGGCGCAGGCGGTCGCATCGCGCCTCTGGTCCTATCGGGGGAGCAAGGCGGCCCGCCGCCCGCGGCGCTGCCGGGAAGCGGCGAGCCCTGTGGGTGTGCGCCCGATCATTCAGCCGAACAGACTCATGCGGGCCATGACGCCATCGCGTCTCACGAGCCAATGCCAAAGAGCGCCGGCGAGGTGCAGGACGATGAGGCCGAGCAGCACCCAACCGACCATACCGTGGAGCCAGAACAGGGTCTCGCCCAGGACCTTGTCCTTATCGATCAGACCGGGCAGGTTCCAGGCGAAGAACTGCACCGGGTAGCCGCCCGCCGCCGTGGCGAACCAGCCCAAGATCGGCATGGTGAGGAGCGCGACGTAGATGAGCCCGTGGACAGCGTGGCCGGCGACCCGCTCGAAGGTACTCAACGGCGACCGATAGGGCGGACTGGGCAGCATCAGGCGCAGCCCGAGGCGCAGCAGCACCAGCGCAAAGACCACGATGCCAAAGCTCTTGTGATAGGTGTAAAGGGCGTTGGTGACCTCTGGTCCGAAGGTATTTTTGACCCCGTCGAAGCCCAGGAACCCAAGGGTCATGCCAACCCCCAGCAGGACCACGACCAGCAGGGCGATGATCCAATGGAGCAGGCGCTGCACCAGGGCGTAGCGGTATGCGTCAGTCATCATTCCCCCTCGGCGGTTACGCGACGTGCGGCCGACGTCGCGTCAGGCTCCGGCCCTAGTGTTGGTTGTCGGAGGCTGCCTTTCAAGCCACACATCCTCCTGCGGGGAGCAGCAGGGTGTCCCGGTGCCCCACCCGAATGCGCAGGCGTCCCTCTGCGATCTGCTCCAGACGGGTCGCCTGCCAGCAACTGAGGGCATGTGCCAAGGCGGCCCTGGCCCCGCCAAGCTGCGCCTGGCCTGCATTGGTCTCGCCAGAGGCGCCCCAGGCGCCATCGCGGGCTGTGTCCAGACTGACGTCCGGGACAGCTTCGAGCGCGACCTCCAGTGCGGCGTCGATCCAGGACTGGATCAGGGCGACCTGCAGGCGCGTATCGGCCCGGTCGAGCAGCCAGTCGCTGGGCGCGGACGCGACGCGGAAGCCGAGCGGCGCCGCAACCTGGCCCAGGCTTGTCACCGCATCCGGCCCAAGGGCGGGACCGAAGCCCTTGTCTCGGTGCTGGTGGGCGTTGACCAAACGGATCAGGGCACCGTCCAGTGGGTGCCTGGGTTGCAGCTCGACCCGCCCGTCGTAGCTCAGGGCGAGCAGCACTGGGGCCGAGGCCCGGGCGCAGGCCGACAACAGGTCGCGCATCCAGGTCTCCGAGACCAGGTCCAGAAGGGCGGAGGCCGTCACCAGGGTGCCTCGCGCGATGGCGACGGCGGCAAGACCTCCGGCGAGATCGAGGGCCTGGGTGCGGATCGTCCAAGGCGCTGCGACGCCCCCCGGGTCCCATACGGCCAGCCCTGTGGCATCGGTCGTACAGGCGAGGCCGAGCCCTGCGGCCCAGGGGTCCATGCGCACGGGCAGGGCCGCGAGCAACCCCTCGTCATGGTCCAGACAGCGCCAGGATTGTCCCGCGCCGCACCGAGCGCCCAGGCGCGGGGCCAGGTAGCGCAGATTCGACCCGGTTCCGCAGCCGAGATCGACCACCCGCAGCGGATGGCCGGGCCGTGCGTCCTCCTGTGCCTGACGGCAGGACCAGTCGGCGAGTTGCTCGACGAGCCGCGCCGAGCGGGCGCGAACGTCTGCTGGTTCCCGCAGGGCAAGCCACTCCTGGCCGAAGTCAGCCATGCCCGACCTCCGAACAGGCGGCGGCGAAGGCGGCCGTGGCCTGTTCCCAGGTGGGAAGCCGCTGAGCGGCGCTGCGCGCGCCGGCGCTCAGGCGCTGGCGCAGGGCCTTGTCATTCAGCAGCAGGCGCAGGGCGGCGCTGAAGGCATCGGGATCCTGGGAACGCACCAGAAGGCCTGCCTCCGCCGGTACCGTGTGCGGAACGGCCCCTGCCCGGGTGGCAAGGATGGGGATACCCCAGGCCAGCGCCTCCGCGAAGACCATGCCGTAGCCCTCGAAGCGGGTCGCGAGGACGAACAGGGCCGCGCGTCCGTAATGCCGCGCGAGCTCCAGGTCGGAAACCGCTCCGGCGAAGGTCACCCGCTCCACCAGTCCGAGCCGGTCGCGTAGCCGGTGGATCTGCTCGGCCCAGGCCGGCTCGCGATCAAGGCTCCCCACGCAGTCGAGGTGCCAGGGCAGGTCCTGCACCTGGGCTAGGGCGTGAAGCAACAAGTCATGACCCTTGCGCGGGATCAGGGCGGCGACGCACAGGAGCCGCGGCACCGGGAGCTTGTCGGGCTCCGCGTCTAGCCCGCTGACGGGCCTCAGATCTGCCGACCGCTCGATCCCGACGATCCCCGCCGGCGAATCCGTTCCCGGCTCGATCACCCGCACGCGCTCGCGCGCCACCCCGTAGTCAAGCAAGAGGCTGGCGGTGGCCTCGCTCGTGGTCAGCACCAGGCGGGCCTGGGCAAGGGCCCGAGTCTCCGAGCGGCGCAGCGCCTCGACCTGGTGGGCGGGGAGACCGGTCTCCTCGGCGAGGGGATGGTGTACCAGGGCGATCAGACCCAAGCGTCGGGCGTGGCGCTCCGCCAGCGCCGGCATGGCGCCAAAGGCGAGGCCGTCGGCCAGTGTCAGGCCGCCGTCGGGAATGGCGTCCAGGGCTCGCTCGGCCTGTTCCAGGGCCGCCGGGGTCGGATGAGGGAAGCTTGCGTCCAGTCGCAGCAGGTGCGGGGTCCAGCCGAAGTCGGGCAGGGTGGCGAGGATGCGTCTGTCATAGCGGTAGCCGCCGGTGGCTGTCTCCAACTCCCCGGGCACCAGGAACCAGAGGGGGCGGCCGCCCTGGCCAGGACCGCTCAGCGCGGCAGCTCCGCTTCGTAGGAGGCCCAGGCGAGGTGGGATTCGTGCAAGACCACCCGCAGGGCCGAGAGGCCGCGGGCCGAGTCGCCGAGCTCACCGGCGGCGATCCGTCCGGCCAGGTCGTCGAAGATGCGCCGCGCCAGGTACTCGGTGGTGGTGTTCTGCCCGGCAAGCGCCGGATGCTCGTCGAGGTTGCGGTAGTCGAGGTCGGAGAGCGCGGCGCGCAGGGCACGGCTCGCCAGGCCGATGTCCACGACCAGGTTGTCAGGGTCGAGCTCGGGCCTTCTCAGCTCGAGATCCACCACATAGGTGGCCCCATGCAGGCGCTGGGCCGGGCCAAACACGGTGCCGCGCAGGCTGTGGGCAACCATGACGTGGTCGCGGACACAAAGGCTGTACATTGGACCTCCGCTGGGGACCAAATTTCTTAGGAATACCGGATACGGTGCATCAAGGTGTCGCCCGGGTCCATCGCCAGGCGGGCCGCCACCGCCGGCAGGTCCTCGAAGCGGTCCTCGCCGGTGATCAAGGCATCGAGAATGGGTTCGCCGAGGAGCGACAGCGCCAGATCCATGCGCCGGCGCCGTCCCCAGCGCGGACGCTGGGCCGTCGCCACGCTGCCCACCTGGGAGGAACGGATGCTCAGGCGCCGCCGGTGAAAGGCCTCACCCAGGGGGAGAGGGACCTGTTGGGCCCCATACCAGGAGAGCTCGATGACCATGGCCTCGAAACCGGCCAGCCCCAGGGCCTGGACCAGACCGCTCGGGGAGCCGCTGGTGTGGATCACCAGGTCCGCTTCCGGGCTTGCGGCCTGCGGGCTCGCGAAACCTACTCCGAGGGCCGCCGCAATGGTGGAGCGACGCGGATTCAGGTCCACCAGCTCCACCCGGGTGCCCGGAATCCGGCCGGCGAGCCAGGCGGTGAGGCAGCCCAGGGTACCGGCCCCGATCACCGCGATACGGTCGCCAATGTGCGGGGTCGCATCCCACAGGCCATTGATCGCGGTTTCCAGGTTCGCGCCGAGCACGGCCCGCCCTGGAGGCACGCCATCGGGTAGGGGGTAGAGGGCATCGACCGGCGCCCAATAAAGGGTCTGATGCGGGTAGAGGCAGAACACGGCGCGGCCGACCAGCTCCGGCGGGCCCTTCTCCACCAGCCCAACGCTGCAGTAGCCGTATTTGACCGGGCCTGGGAACTCTCCGGCCTGGAAGGGCGCGCGCATGGCCTGGTATTGGCTGGGCGGGACTTGGCCCCGGAAGACCAGGGCCTCAGTGCCTCGGCTGATGCCGCTGTAGAGGGTGCGAACCAAGGCGATCTTGGCGCCGCCATCGGGGGTGCTATCGGGGGCAGGGTAGGGCAGGTCCTCTGGTTGGATCGCGCCCAGCCCCGGTCCCATGACCCAGAAGGCACGCGCCTCGGGCAAACGTGATGCGTGCGGTGGTGACGATCGATCGGATGCCGGGCGAGGCGTCTGGGACATGGCTTAGGTCTCTGATGCAGGTGCGGCCGACACCGGGACGGACGCGTGATGTCGTCGGTGCCCAGGTCGCCGCCCAGGTTCGTCGCGCCGTTGCACGGCTGAGCAGGGCCTAACCGGACCACTCGTAGCACGCCCAGCGATCGGGGCCGGGCAACTGCTCGGCTGCCGCCGCCCCCAGGTAGCCCTCCGCTGGCCGGAACTGGGCCGTCGTGAGGTGCGCCGCAACGGGGCCCCTGGGCCGAAACAGGCCCCGTCCATCGGCCTTGACCTGGGCCTCCAGGGTCGTCCAGGCGGCGTAGAAGCCCTCAATGCGCTGGTGCGCGGGCAGGTCTTCCAGGGTCTGTGCGACCGCCGGCGAGAACATCCGCCGGGCGATGCCGAGGATCTCGCGGCGCGGACGGATCAGCTCGCAGTCGACCCCCACCGGCCTACCGAGCCGGACCGCGACCAGGGCCAGGTCGTGGCTCCCGCTGAGGTTGAACTCGATCCGGGCGGACGGCTCCCGGCCGCCCTGCTCGACGGAAGGTTTGCCAAGGTCAGAGAATCGAAAAACAATGTCCTGTGGGTCTTGTCTCAGGTAATGACTTAAAATGAGGCGCAGCCTCCCATGGCTCCGTACATAGCGTTCCCGGAGGGTCTCAGTGGCCAGGCGCTCGGCCCTGTCCTGCTCCGCATCCGACAGCAGTGACCAGAGGTCGGTGGTATCGCCGGCCGCAGATGCGAGCCGCAGACGCCACAGGTGCAGGGTCCCTGGGTCGAGGGGCCTCTGGGGCAACCGGGCGGCCTGGAAGGATAGCGTATCGGTCACGCGCGCTGGGTCCTGTTGCTCTTAGAATAGCGCCCCTGGACGAGGGACAGACCCTGGCCGCGGGGCGCCCCCATCGGGGCCGCTGCTCCCCGTTCCACGGGGCGGGTCGTACATCTGATGGATCTGGGCGGCTCCGCTGCGAGCGATCACACCGAGGACCTCAGAGTGCAGGACCCGTCTCCCCAAGGCCAATCGACCCAGCCGGCCAGGATCTCCACCGCGGAGGCCCCGGATCGCCGTGACCCGCTCATCGAGGCTCGCTTGGAGTCCCTGTGCGAAAAGGGCTGCCGGCAGGTGTGGGGGGACATCGCAGCCCTGGAGCGGGGCGAAGCCCTGGCGGAGACGCGAGACCTGACCCGCGACGAGGTCTGCCGGCTGCTCGCCGAGCTCAAACAGGTCATGGCCGTCTACCGGGCACGCTGTTCCGCGGATTGAGGGCGGGGCCGCCAGCCCCGGCTGCCGCGTAACGACGGACCGTCCCGCCAGCATCACAAGGCTCCACGCCGATCCGCCGGCCAGACCCCTCGCCGCGCTGGGTGGAGCCCTCCAACATCACACAGGACGCAGTATTGCATGACAAGCATCGCCCAGATCATTGCCCAGGAGCTTAACGCCAGGCCCGCTCAGGTCGAGGCCGCCGTAGCCCTCCTCGACGACGGGGCCACGGTACCCTTCATCGCCCGTTACCGCAAAGAGGCGACGGACGGCTTGGACGACGTCCAACTGCGCCGCCTTGAGGAGCGTTTGGCCTACCTGCGCGAGCTTTGGGAGCGCAGGGACACCATCCTGCGCAGCATCGACGAGCAGGGCAAGCTGACCGCGGAGCTGCGCGCCGAGATCCTGGCGGCGGACACCAAGCAGCGCCTCGAGGACCTCTACCTCCCCTACAAACCCAAGCGCCGCACCAAGGCCCAAATCGCCCGAGAGGCGGGGCTGGAGCCCCTGGCGGACCGCCTCCTCGCCGATCCGGCCCAGGACCCCTGCACACTGGCGAAGGACTTCGTCGACCCGGCCAAGGGTGTGGCCGATGCGGATGCCGCCCTGGAGGGTGCCAGACAGATCCTCATGGAGCGGATGGCCGAGGAGCCCCAGCTCGCCGGTCGCCTGCGCGAGCACCTCTGGGAGCACGGCGTCCTGGTGTCCCGTGTGGCGGAAGGGAAGGAGGCCGAGGGTGTGAAGTTCTCCGATTACTTCGACTACCGCGAGCCCATCCGCAAGATCCCCTCGCACCGGGCCCTGGCCCTGTTCCGCGGGCGCAATCAGGGTGTGCTCCATCTCGACCTGATCCCCGGCGAGGCCGACGGGGGTACCAAGGGCGCCGAGCCGGATGCCGTCTGCCGTTACATGATTGCCGAGTGCTTCGGGATCCAGGACCTGGGCCGGCCCGCCGACGCCTGGCTGGCCGAGACGGTGCGCAAGGCTTGGCGGGTCAAGCTGGCGGTGCGGCTGGATCTGGAGCTCAAGGCGAGGCTGGGCGAGGCGGCGGAGGAGGAGGCGATCCGTGTCTTCGCCCGCAACCTGTCCGCCCTGCTGCTCGCCGCGCCGGCGGGCCGCCTGCCGACCCTGGGGCTGGACCCGGGCCTGCGCACGGGGGTCAAGGTGGCTGTGGTCGACACGACCGGGCGCGTGGTTGCGACCGACACCCTCTATCCTCACGCCCCGCGGAACCAATGGGATCAGTCCATCGCCCGCCTGGCCGCCCTGGCCGAGACCCATGGGGTCAAGCTCATCAGCATCGGCAACGGGACGGCCTCGCGAGAGACCGACCGCCTGGCGCGTGACCTGATCAAGCGCCACCCGCAGCTCGGACTCAGGTCGCTGGTGGTGAGCGAGGCGGGGGCCTCGGTCTACTCCGCCTCCGAATACGCCTCCCAGGAGCTGCCCGATCTCGACGTCTCCCTGCGCGGGGCCGTCTCCATCGCCCGGCGCCTGCAGGACCCCCTGGCAGAGCTCGTGAAGATCGAGCCCAAGGCCATCGGCGTCGGCCAGTACCAGCACGACGTGAACCAGACAAAGCTGTCCCGCAGCCTGGATACGGTGGTCGAGGACTGCGTGAACGCCGTCGGCGTGGACCTCAACACCGCCTCGGTGCCCTTGCTGGCACGGGTCTCTGGCCTCAACCGCGGCATCGCCGAGAACATCGTGCGCCTGCGGGAGGAGCGCGGTGCCTTCGCCAACCGCGGCATGCTCAAGCAGGTCCCGCGCCTTGGGGACAAGACCTTCCAGCAATGCGCCGGATTCTTGCGGGTCCCGGATGGTGACGAGCCCTTGGACGCCTCGGCGGTCCATCCCGAGGCCTACCCGGTGGTACGGCGCATCCTCACCAAGACGGGCAAGGGCATCCGGGAGCTGATCGGCGATAGCGCCACGCTCCGGCGCCTCGACCCCGCCGAGCTTGCCGATGATCGGTTTGGGCTCCCGACGGTCAAGGACATCCTGGCCGAGCTCGAGAAGCCCGGCCGGGACCCGCGCCCTGAGCTCCGGACGGCGGAGTTCCTGGAGGGGGTCGAGACCCTGGGCGATCTGAGGCCCGGTATGGTCCTGGAGGGCACCATCACCAACGTCACGAACTTTGGCGCCTTCGTCGACATCGGTGTGCACCAAGACGGCCTGGTCCACATTTCCCAGCTCGGTCAGGGCTTCGTCAAGGACCCGCACGCCGTGGTCAAGACCGGGGATCTGGTCAGGGTCAAGGTCCTGGACGTGGACATTCCGCGCAAACGGGTGGCCCTCACCATGCGCTTGGGTGAGACCACCCAGCCCCCCCGGGCCGGTGACCTGGAGGTCCGTCAACGGGATCCTGCGAGAGCGCTGCCGCCGCAGCGCCAGCGCGACCCGCGGTCCCGCGGTCAGGCCGGGCAAGGACCGCGGCGCGACCCGCAGCCCCAACAGCAGCAGCGGGGCCCGGCGCAGCGGCCGCCCCCCGCGGGCGCCATGGCGGAGGCGCTGGCCAAGGCCCTCAAACGTTGAGCAGGGTCCCCATGGCCGGAGCTGCGGGGACCTGGGTGGGGAGCCCCGGGGCTAGGACCCGCCCTCGGTGGCCGCCCGCCTGTTGCCGCAGGGTACATAGTCGCCGGTGCGGCACACCTCGCGCTCCAGCCCCGCCCTAAGCCCCTGGCACAGGGTCCGCAGGACCTTGATCCGGGCAAAGGGCTTGTCGTCCCCCTCCACCAGGGTCCAGTCGGCGGATTCCGTGCTGGTCCGGGCGACCATCTCGTTGACCGCGATCTTGTATTGCGGCCACTTTGCGCGGTTGCGCCAGTCCTCTTCGGTGATCTTGTAGCGCTTGTAGGGGACGCTCTCGCGCTCCTGGAAGCGACGCAACTGCTCATCCTGGCTGATCTGCAACCAGAACTTGAGCAGGATGACTCCGCTCTCGACGAGCTGCTCCTCGAAGTCGTTGATCTCTGCGTAGGCGCGCCGCCACTCCGCATCCTTGGCGAAGCCCTCCACGCGCTCCACCAGGACCCGACCGTACCAGGAGCGGTCATAGAAACACATGTACCCGGCGCGCGGTATGTGCCGCCAGAACCGCCACAGGTAGTGGTGGGCCTTCTCCTCGTCGGTGGGCGCTGCCACCGAGATGCTGCGGTAGAGGCGCGCGTCGATGGCACTGGTGATGCGCCGGATGGCTCCGCCCTTGCCCGCGGCGTCGAGCCCCTCGAAGACGACCACGGTCGTGCGCTTCTGCTTGTAGGCCTCCCAGGCCAGCTCGTTGACGGCCGGTTGCAGGCGCAAGAGCTCGTCGCGGTAGTCCTCGCGCGGCAGGGCTTGGGTCATGTCCAGGTGATCCAGGATGGTGATCTGAGCGCTTGGGATGTCCGGCAGATCCACGGCCCCGAGGGTCGGCGGGGGCTCGGTGGGGATGGATTCGCTCAGACGGGTTCGAATGGCATGGAGCAAGGTCTTGCCGATGGTGAGGTCGCGGTAGCGCCGGTCCTGGGCCTCGATCAGGTACCAGGGGGCAATGCCGCGGTCGGTGTGGCGGATCACCCGTTCGGCAACCGACTCGAACTTGCTGTAATGCTCGGAGAATTTAGATTTGTCCGGGAGCATCTTCCAGCGGCTGCGGTCATCGCGGGAGAGCTCCTTCAAGCGGCGCTTCTGATCCTTCTCCGAGAGATGACACCAGAACTTGACAATCAGGGCGCCGTCCTGGATGAGCATGCGCTCATAGTCGACGATGCGGTTGAGCTCGGCGTCCAGCTCTGGATCGTTGCAGAGGTCTTTGAATCGGTGCTCGATGGGGGCGAGATACCAGCCCCCGAAGAGGATACCAATGGAGCCGCGCGGAGGCAGGGTACGCCAGAAACGCCAATAGCGCGGTCGCTCGCGCTCCTCGTCGCTCTCGTCCCAAAAGGCGAAGGTCTGAACCCCGCGGGTGTCGAGCCACTCGTTGAGGCGATTGACGACCTCACCTTTACCCGCCGCCTCGACCCCTGAGACGATGATGACCACGGAGGTGTTGGACTCCGCGAGCTGCCGCTGGACCTCCAGCAAATGGGTTCGCAGCTCCTCCTGTTGCGCCTTGAAATCCTCCTTGCTGACGCTCCGCCCGACCTTGGTTGCCTCAAACATCGCTGCCGCTCCTGTTTCCGCCCGCTCTGGCCGGATAGGGTAGCGCGCCCCCTGATACTTGCCTATCGGCGTCTCTCCCCTGGCGGTAGTGCCTTTGGGCCGCAATGCCTCGCGAAGCCCATCGCAAGCGATAGGCGCCAACGCCGATGCCCCAAAGGATCTGTGACGCAGATGACGGCGTCCCACGGCACACTCGGCTAGATTCGAGCAGCGGTTCGGGTGGGGGGCCGACGCCCCACCGAGACTGCGCGAGTGCGGTTCCCTGGTGCCAACGTCAGGTGCTGACCACAGGACAACGAAATCAATGGCAGACGGCGATAACTACCTTCGATTCAGTCAGACGGTTCGGGCCCTATGCAACGACGCGCGCAGCGGCACCCTCTTTGTGCGAACAGCCGACCGCCATGCGTCCATGGTGCTTTTCGATCAGGGCAGGATCACCGGTGTCTATTACGGCGCGGCGAAGGGCCGTCAGGCCATCGCCATGCTGCGTGGCAGCGATGACCTGACCTACCACTTCGAGGACGGGCGTCCGCCGGCCGTCCGGCAGGACCTGGCCTCTCCAGCGCAGACGCTGGAGGAGCTGGCCGGCGACTCGGCTGGGGGCCCTCCCGCAGGACGAACAACGCCGTCCGGCGATACCTCGACGCAAAGGGGGGAGGCTGGGGCGCAGCTCGGGCTCGACGTCCTCATCGGCCGTCTCCTTGCCAAGCAATTGGCGAAGTACATTGGTCCGGCCGCGCAACGGGTGGTCGGCCAGTCCCAACGCGATACGCTGGCCGTCGCCAGTGGCGAGGCGCTCCGCCAGACCATCCGCCAGTTGTCGGTGGATCTGCTCGAGCCCGGCGAGCAGGCGCCCTTCGAGCGCGATGCCATCGGGCAAATCGAAGCCGTACTCAAAGGCCAGGTGCTCGACCTGATGGCCAGGGAATTCGTCGAGAGCCTTGGGCCCATTGGGAAAGGCGTCTTTCAGGCGGTGATCTCCGAGCTCGGGAATGCCCCGAAGAGTCCGCTGGAGATCGAGCGCCTGGCCGCTCTGCTCGCGGCCAAGATGGACGATGGCCACGACAGGGTTGATTTCGCCAGGCGTGTGCGCCGTTCCCTTGAGTCCCTTGCGTCCTGATCGCGCTGGAACCGGCTGTACAACATCACCGAAACGCCTGTCCCGTTCCAAAGGAGGTCATCGATATGTCCCACAGCAGTCTCGCCACCCGCTTCAATTGGCTCGTCCTGGCGTTTTACCTCGGCAGCCTGGTGATCGCGGCGCCGCTTGCGTACGTGATCTCGCGCGGGCAGGCGTACGACGCGGCGAGCGAGCAATTGCGTCTGCTCGTCAACATGGTGAAGGCGGTACGGGCCTATGTGTCCGACGACGTCCGGCCGCCCCTGCTGGCAGCCAAGTTCTTTCACACCCCGGCCATCTCAAGCACCGTGGCGACGGCCCTGGTCGCGCGTCGCTTCCTGGAGAAGGAGCCCGATTACTACATCAAGGTCGCGTCCGACAACCCGCTGAACCCGAAGAACAAGGCCGAGGATTTCGAGATGGATCTCATTGATCGCTATCGGGCGGACTCCTCGTTGAAGGAGCTGGTCGTCCCAGGTGAGCTGGGCGGGAAACCGTACCTCGTCTCCGTGAGCCCCAGCCACAACGCAAAGGCGTGCCTCGCCTGTCACGGCAAGCCAGACGACGCACCGGACACGATCAAGGCGGCCTACGGGGTATCCAGCGGCTACAACTATGGCGCCGAGGGGGCTGTGGTGGGGGTCGTGGTCGTCGGGGTGCCGTCCGGACATATCGATCAGATCGCCATGAAGCGTAGCCTGGCGGTGATCGGCTTGCTGACCGCGGTGTTCACCGTGTTCTTCATCGCCGCGAACCTGATGATGAAACGCAGCGTCATCCAGCCCCTGACCAAGATCACCGCCGTGGCGGAGGCGGTCAGTGAGGGGGACCTCAACGCCAGGATCGAGGTGGAGCGCAACGATGAGATCGGTAAGCTCGCCCACGCCCTTGAGCTGATGCGCCGCAGCGTGGTGACCATGCTCCGGCAGTCGCGCAAGTAGCCCTTTCGCCGACCAAAGATGGCGGGGCAGGGAAGGCCCCGCCTTCGGCACTGTAGTCCCGCCCTGGTGATCCTTGGGCTAGACGCCAACCCGCCATCCCCGTCCCTCCCGTGTCGCGCCTCCTTCGGTACCGCTTCGCCAACCGCGCCGGCGACCACCGTGGGACTTCCTAAGCATCCTCCCGGCGGACGACACAAGAGTTGGAACCTGGGCCCTGGTGGTTGTGGACAAGGCCGCAGCCTGTATGGCACAACTGCCGACCCATCGGGCGCACGGCCCCTGCACAGGGCACCCTGAACGATTCACGGCGCCCTGGTGGGGAACGCCTACCACGCCATGTTCGAGTGCGTAAACACTTGAAAATGAAGCGAGGTGGAGATTGCAATTGTTGTCTGGCGTGTTGAAGCATCCCAGGCATAGCATTGTTCCGGGTCCCGACAGACAGGCCCTCGCCGCAGGCGGATGCAAGGCTCAGACGCAATCATGAAGAACGACAAGATCCGGGTCCTGTATGCGGATGACGAGGGCACTGCCCGCTTGCTGATGCAGTCCGCCCTCGCGCTGGCCGATTTCGACCTGTGCCTGGCCGTGGACGGGACCGACGCCCTGCGCCAGTTTGCCATCCAGCCTTGCGACATCGCGATGCTCGACGTGGACATGCCGGGTCTGAACGGCTTTCAGGTCTGTGCCGCCCTGAGGGACGCGGCCGGTGCTGAGCTGCCGATCGTGATGGTGACGGGCATGGACGATCTGGATTCCATCGATCAGGCCTACCAATTCGGCGCCACCGACTTCATCCCCAAGCCGATCAATTGGGGCCTCATCAGCCATCGGCTG
>Ga0272446_1001964_pt1 | contig 28998 bp, 22 predicted proteins | sample YNPCB0061_FD_194587 | JGI IMG/M metagenome (GOLD analysis project Ga0272446, IMG submission 194587) | Hot spring microbial mat communities from Yellowstone National Park, WY, United States - YNP-CB-006-1 | ecosystem: Environmental > Aquatic > Thermal springs > Hot (42-90C) > Sediment | place...
AGGGGCGACAGGGAGCCGGAACAGAGCGCGGATGACGCGGATTGAGCGGATCGGCGCGGATGACCCGGTCTCAAGTTCGTGAAGTTGGGAGGGGTGAGTTGCGAGGGGCGACAGGGAGCCGGAATAGAGCGCGGATGACGCGGACTGAGACGGCGCCACAAACGACGAAAATAGCCGGTCAGCGTCGCCCCTCGCCCTCGCCATTTTCACACAAGAATAGCAAGGATTGATGATTTCATGGGTAATTTGGCGGAAAATATTTCGGGTTCCCCAGCGCTGCGCTATCTGGAGGCGGCGCAGAACATCTTGACGCAGATTCGTGAGACGCAGATGCCAGCGATCGAGGCGGCGGCGCATATCTGCGCTGACTCGATTGCAGCGGGCGGGCTGGTGCATCTCTTTGGCACCGGGCATTCGCGTATCCCGGTGGAGGAGATTTTCCCGCGCCACGGCAGCTTTCCCGGCTTTCATCCCATCGTCGAGCTGTCGCTGACCAACCACACGCAGGTCGTCGGCGCTAACGGGCAGCGGCAGGCGATGTATCTCGAAAAGCTGGAGGGCTTTGGCGAGGTGATCCTGCGCAACTTCGTCTTTCGCGCCCACGACAGCATGATCGTCTTCTCCAATGGCGGCGTCAACGGCGTGGTGATCGACGTGGCGTTGGGCGCCAAACGTCGCGGGCTGCCGGTGATCGCCGTGCTCTCGCTGGCGCACAGCCAGGCTTCGCCTGTGCGTCACTCTTCCGGCAAGCGTCTGGGCGAGATCGCCGACGTGACTATCGACAATTGCTCGCCGGTGGGCGACGCCATGGTGAGCATCGACGGGCTGGCGACGCCGGTGGGGCCTGGGTCGTCGATCGGCTATGTGGCGGTGGTCAACATGCTCAAGTGTCTGGTGGCGGAGGAACTGGTGCGCAGGGGCAAGCCGCCGCTGGTGCTGACGAGCGCGGCGCTGATCGGCAGCGAAGCCTCCGCCGAACTCTTCGACCGCACCTACGACGACTATCGGGCGCGGCTGGCGCAGGTCTACGGCTGCCCGACCGGAGAGACCGCCAGATGACGCGGCTGGCGGAGAAGGTCGTCCTCGTCACGGGCGCAGCCAGCGGCATCGGGCGGGTGACGGCGCTGCGCTGTGCAGCCGAAGGTGCACGCGTCGTGCTCTTCGACATTGCCGCCGACGCGCTGGCGGAGAGCTGCGCCAGCATCGGCGCAGAGCAAGCGCTGCCGGTGGTGGTGGACTTGACGCAGCCGGCTGCGGTGGAGGCCGCCGTGACGCAGGCTGTGGAACGGTGGGGGCGGCTGGATGGCGTCTTCAACGTGGCGGGCGGCAGCGGTCGGCGACGCGGCGACGGGCCGGTCGATCAGTGCTCGATTGAAGGGTGGCGCTGGACGCTCGACCTCAACCTGACCAGCGTCTTTCTGGTTTGCAAGTATGCCACGCCCACGCTGCTCGCCAGTCGCGGCGCCATCGTCAACCTGGCGTCGGTGTTGGGGCTGGTCGGCGGCGATGAGCATTTCGCCACGCACGCCTACGCCGCCAGCAAAGCCGGGGTGATCGGCCTTTCACGGGCGATGGCGTCGTACTATGCGCCGGCGGGGCTGCGCGTCAACGTCATTGCGCCAGGGCTGATCGCCACGCCGATGAGCCAGCGTGCGCAGCAAGACCCGGCGATCCTGGCGCGGCTGCCGCAATTGCAGCCGCTCACCGGCGCCATGGGAGCACCAGAGGATGTCGCCGCCGCCGCGGTCTATCTGCTCTCGGACGAGGCCCGCTTGGTCACCGGCGCCGTGCTGACGGTGGATGGCGGATGGACGGTGAGGTGAGGGGCGAGGGGCGAGTTGCGAGGGGCGAGAGGCAGTCTCGCCGTTCCCCCCTCACTCCTGGACGCCAGCCCGACCACGCCCCTCGCAACTCGCAACTGAAAAGGACAACTACGATGGGCAAGATTCGCACTGTTTTGGGGGATATCGAAGCGGCGGCGTTGGGCGTTGCGTACATGCACGAACATGTCATCACCCACCCGCCCGCCAGCGTCACCGACCGCGACCTGGCGATGGAGAGCATCGCGGCGGCGACGCGTGAACTCAGCCATTTTCACACGGCGGGCGGGCGCGCGCTGGTGGAGATGACCCCGCGCGACTATGGCCGCGATCCGCAGGCGCTGCGCGAGATTGCGGCAGCAACCGGCGTCCACATCATCTGCACCACCGGCTGGCTCAAGGACAAATTCTGTCGTCTGTGGGTGGAGGATCGCACGGTCGATGATCTGGCGGACGAGATGATCCGCGAGATCACGGTCGGCATCGACGACACCGGCGTGCGCGCGGGCGTGATCAAGGCGGCGTCGAGTCTGAACACGATCACGCTGGCCGAGGAGAAGGTCTTTCGGGCGGCGGCGCGCGCCCACCATGCCACCGGCGCGCTGATCACCACGCACACCGAGAAGGGCACGATGGCGCTGGAGCAGATCGAGTTACTGCGCAGCGAAGGCGTGGCGCCCGAGCGCATCCTGATCGGCCATCTCGACCACAAGCCCGACCTCGAGTACTGGCGGGCAGTGGCGCAGACCGGCGCCAACCTGGGCATCGACCAGATCGGCAAGGAGAAGTACCTTCCCGACAGCCGACGCATCGAGCTGATCCTGGCGATGGCGGCGGAGGGCTACACAGCGCAACTCTGCCTGGCCGGCGACCTGGCGCGCGCCTCCTACTGGCCCTCGTATGGCGACTGGGGCGGGCCCGGGCTGACCTACATCCTGTGGCGCTTTCTGCCCTGGCTGCGCGAGTGCGGTCTCGATTCTCATCAGATTGAAGCGATGATTATCGCAACGCCGGCGCGGTTACTGCAAATGCAGGCCGCGTGACGATTGTTCAGTGTTGGACACTTTGTGAATGACAGAAAGGGCAGAAAGGAGACAATAAGCCGAAGAATCCATCTATACAACTTGTTGTTTACACGACGCAAATCCAAACCATTTTTCTGATCAAAGGAGAACCAACATGAAGCAGAAAAGCCTAATCCTGACAGTATTGATGGTGCTCGTACTTGCGCTGGCAGCCTGTGCAGCGCCGGCTGCGGCTCCATCTGCACCGGCTGCAGCGCCAGCCACCGACGGCGAAGCTGCGTCAAGCGGCCCGACGTACAATGAGGCAGGCTATCGCACTGACCTGGCTGGCACGACAATCAAATACATTGGCGACTCGATGGGCGCTAGCTTCCAATTTGAGCAACGCCTGGCCGCCGAATTCGAGGAGCAGACCGGTATCAAGGTCGAGATGATCGAAGGCGCACAGTCTGCCACCGAACGGCTGGCACAGTATCTGCAGCAGCTTGGTGCACAATCGAGCGACATCGATGTCTACCGCATCGACGTGATTTGGCCCGGCATCTTGGAACCACACGCTGTCGACCTGAGCGAGGCGTTGGCGATGCAGAACGCCAACTACTTTGAGCGCATCGTCGCCAACAATACGGTGGGCGGCAAACTGGTAGGCATTCCGATCTACGTTGGCGCCGGTCTTCTTTACTATCGCACCGACCTGCTCGAAAAGTATGGCTACGATGGTCCACCGCAGACATGGGCAGAATTAGAAGAGATGGCAAAGACAATTCAGGAAGGCGAACGCGCTGCTGGCAACCCCGATTTCTGGGGATATGTATGGCAGGGCGCAGCCTATGAAGGTCTCACCTGTGATGCGTTGGAGTGGCAATACTCCAATAATGGCGGCACGATTGTGGAGCCGGATGGCACGATCAGTATCAATAATCCGGCCGCTGCTGCATCCTTTGACCGAGCCAAGACCTGGATCGGCGACATCTCTCCAGAGGGCATCACCACCTATCGCGAGGAGGAAGCCCGCGGCGTCTGGCAGGCTGGCAATGCGGCATTCATGCGCAATTGGGGCTACGCCTGGGCGCTCGGCCAAGCAGAGGATTCTGTGATCAAGGATAAATTTGCCGTGAGCGTGCTGCCGAAGGGAGACGGACCGGACGGACAGCATGCAGCGACGCTTGGCGGTTGGCAGGCGATGGTTTCGGTCTACTCGCAAAACCAGGAAGCAGCAATCGAGTGGGCGCGTTTTATCACAAGTGAAGACGCTCAAACCCGCCGCGCAATTGAGGTTTCGCAGGAGCCGACAATTGCTAGTGTCTACGAAAACCCGGACGTGATTGCAGCCAATCCGTACTACGCCAGCCTGCTGCCGGTCTATCAGGAAGGGGCCGTCGCTCGTCCATCAACCGTGACTGCTGAGTTGTACAACGATGTATCGACAATCTATTTCACTGCAGTGCATCAGGTGTTGACCGGTGAGATCGATGGCGCTACCGCCGTTGCCAACATCGAACGCGAAGTTCAGCGCGTCTTGCGGTAGCACGACAATAGATTCCAAGTAACTTTTGCAAGGGCGACGTTGCTCAGCCGAACGACGTTGTCCTTGCAGAACTGATTTTTCTCAAAGCCGCCGCAGACCGAACCCATGAACAAGATGGCTGGTATTCCTATCGATGTATCACATCGGAGTGTAGTGAAGCGGTCAGTTTGACCCGTTCTTGAATGTATGGAGCCTTCCCATGACGAGCACCACGATCACTCAACCTACAGACAAACGCCCTCGATTCTGGGGAGGCGGGCCAGAAGGCGCACTGGGCCGGTCGCGCGAGCGGTTGGGATGGGCACTGGCAGCGCCCACTGTGATTACTTTGCTGGTAGTTGCTATTTATCCCCTGGGACGCACATTGTGGTTGAGTCTTACCAATGCCCGCTTGGGTAGCACACGCGCCGTTGAGTTTGTTGGCCTTGAGAATTACGCCTACTTACTGACAAATGACATCTTCCGCAAGTCGATTTGGAATACGATCGTGTTCACTGTCAGTTCGGTGGCTTTAGAAACGATCCTGGGGCTGGCGGTAGCGTTGGTAATCCACTCCAATTTCCAGGGACGTGGCCTGGTGCGCACAGCGATCCTGGTGCCATGGGCAATCCCGACGGTAGTATCGGCACAAATGTGGGCGTGGATGTTCAACGATGTCTTCGGCGTGATTAATGATTTTTTGGTTGTTCAGTTGGGTATCCTGCCACAAAAGGTTGCGTGGCTGGCAAACCCGACCACGTCAATGGCTGCGATTGTCTTTGTCGATGTCTGGAAGACAACGCCGTTCATGGCACTGCTATTGTTGGCGGGTTTGCAGGTGATATCCGACGATCTCTACGAGGCGGCGCGTGTGGATGGCGCCAACCGATGGCAGTCCTTTTGGCGTATCACACTGCCACTTCTCAAACCGGCGCTGTTGGTGGCGCTAGTCTTTCGCACGATGGATGCGCTGCGCGTCTTCGATGTGATCTTTGTGATGAAAGCATACGCACTGGAGACAATCAGCATGGCGATTTTTGCTCGCCAGACAATGATCGATTTGCAGCGTATCGGTGAGGGGTCGGCGGCCAGTGTCATTATCTTTGCGATTATTGCCGCATTTGTGCTGCTCTATATCCGCATGCTGCGCATCGAGGAGGCATAGAAATGGCTGTGAACACTCAAGTACGAGACCAACAACATCGTCAACGCTCACGTCGCCAACATTGGCTATCCTTACTCGAACGTGCAATTCTGTGGATTGTAGTGGCGGGCATCCTGTTCTACACACTCTTTCCATTTTACTGGGCAATCGTGTCGTCCCTTAAACTGCCCTCAAATCTATTCGTCACGCCACAGGCATACTGGCCCAACCCGGTGACATGGACTAATTACGCCGCAGTGTTTGCCAACGAAAATTTCCAGCGCGCACTGGTCAACTCAGCGATCGTTGCGATCATGACAGTGCTCTTGTCGCAGATGATCGGTGCAGTGGCCGCCTACGCGTTGGCTCGTCTACCTTTCCGGGGCAACAATCTATTGCTTTACACCCTGCTGGCGATGACCACCTTCCCGGCGATCGCGATTCTCGGTTCACTTTTTGAAATGGTTCGCTTTCTACGCCTATACAATACGGTGTGGGCGTTGATCCTCACCTATTCAACCTTCACCCTGCCCTTTACTGTTTGGGTTTTAACCAATTTCTTTAAAAGCATCCCGCGTGAACTGGAGGAAGCTGCACAAGTTGATGGAGCAACACCCTTGCAGACATTCTGGCGTATTCTCCTGCCCCTGGCTGCGCCCGGCATGGTGACAACTGGACTGCTGGTGTTCATTGCCTCATGGAATGAGTTTCTTTATGCGCTCACCTTTACCATCGACAAGAATGCCCGCACTGTTCCGGTGGCGATTTCGCAATTTTCGGGAGCTTCCACCTTTGAACTGCCCTGGGGTAGCATCATGGCGGCATCGGTCGTTGTCACGATCCCGCTGATTATACTGGTGCTGATCTTTCAGCGCAGAATCATCGCTGGTTTGACCGCAGGAGCAGTCAAGGGATGATTTGTTCAAGTTGAGTTTAGCGTTTTCTCAACTTGTCAAGTTGGGGGTTGGCCCCGGGTCTACTTCACGATGGATGCCCCGAACTTGAAATACACCCGGGGCTGCTTGGGTGTATTTCAAGTCGCATGTCACGCCGGAGGCGATGATCTACGGAAATGGCGCCGGCCCAAGCATGCAGCATTAGACCCCGAATTCCGTGACCGTATCAAATGTGGTGGGTAGCACTACAAGATAGCGTGTAGAGATTTGGGTCTGACCGAGAAGCAGAGAAGCAGCTCTCGGACGGACCAAACGTCGCTGGTGATGTCGGCGGCCATGGCAGGAGTTCCCTGTAGAGACGCATGAATCTGACAGAAGTTGTAGACGCAACCAGTCCAAAGGAGCGCTGTACGAAGGCGGTCTTGACAACGAGCAGGAGTGCGAGAGCGCCGCGCCAAGGCCGGAAGCCATGTACGCAGAGATGCGTTGAATCGTTCAACATAAGCAGTGTTGAAGCGTCCGAGTTGCGTCTGCGAGCAAACCAGGCACTGGCAAGCTGCCTCCCAGGAGCCATGCAGCAGGCGGTGCGAAATCGAGAGGAGTTGCTTGCCCGCTTTGTGCTTGATGACCTGGACGAAGGAGAGCTTCGGCCAAAGTTGCAGACGGGGTCGCCCGCGCTTACCGGTGCGGATAGGGTTGCGGAAGACTTGGGCGACAGCCTTCGCCCATGCCCCGAAGCCATCCGTCACCCACAGTAGCGAGCCACTCCGCTTGAGCGCTATCCAGACATGTTCAACGATTCGCTGCACCAACCCGGTGTTGGGTTGGGCATCGATCTCTCCCCAGATGAACAACCGCGAAAAGACGCAGACGGCTGTCGCAATCCAGACTGTTCCCCCTTGCATCTTTACGCAGAGTTCATCTGCCTGAATCTGGGTTGTCTCAATCCGTCCCTGACCCACCACCTGCTCCTGCACACGTTGCGCATGGCGCCCTGCCCGCTCATGCCATTCCGACACCGTCCGTTCATCCAGACCAAACGCAAACACAATCGCCTGGACAGGGCAACCGTGTGCCAACAACGACAGTACCACAATCACCAACCACTGCGGATAATGCAGCCTGAACAATGGACTCCCATGGGTTTCCGCAAAGGTTCGGTTACACGTTCCACAGCGCAGGCGTCGCTCTTTCTGCGAGTGAATCCAGATGCGCTTCTCTTCTCCGCACGCTGGACACGTCATCAGGCTTGTGTCCAACCGCGGTTCTGTCATAAACTTCAGTTCCATGAGGGCGCCTTCTGTTTGATAGTAGAATCTCCGCACGCAACGAAGATTCTACATTGCTCAGAGGCGCTCTCATTGTTTATTCCACGCTATTTTGCAGTGCTACCGGAAAAGGGACAACTCCACCTGAACCAGAATGAGTGCCCCTTCCTTCTGTCTATCGCTAATTGCGCGTTACGAGTGGGACGAAAACGCGCTGCAACGTCACATCCGGTCGCCAGTCGGCCTCCAGTGCCAGACCATCAGTAGTGATTGGCCCAGTTGCACCGCTGTCAATCTCGAGCCACCAGATGTCTGTTCCACCATCAAAACGGTTGAGCGTGTAGATCAGGTACCTTCCATCAGGGGACCAGCGCATGCGGCCTACACTTCGTCCATGATCGGCAAACAACAGCATTCGTGGAGTACTCAAATTTTGCCGATCATAGAGCACGATGGCGTAAGTACGTTCACCGATATCTTCGGAAGGACTACTGGTTATTCGCGCGATAACAAAGCGACGAGCATCAGGCGCCCAGACCGGTTCACGTTCAGCACGATGACCAATGAGAAGAGTCTCACGCGGCGGCTGAGACTCCAGATCGGCCTCCCAAATCCCGATCGTTCGATTGTTTCCTTCCAGATCAAAACTCTCGAACAATAGCTGACGATTGCGGTTGACACTTGGATTCGCAGCAAAACCGGCCACATTCGTGGCAGTAAGCGCTGGGGGTATTGGTGAGAGGTACACGTCAGCCAGACCACCGACGGTACGGCCATCGCAGAAGGCGAGGAAGCCGACATTGGTAAACGCAAGTTGACGACCGTCTGGCATCCATGTGAGTTCGTTCACTCGGACAATACGGGAAGGGACCTCGCTCTGTCCGGGAAGTGCCACGAACGGGCAGCGCGATCCCTTCTGGCTCTCGGTTTGGTAGGCCTGCCTGCTATTGCTTCCATCGGCGTTCAACACTGTGATCGCAGTCGCACTCAGATTATTCTGCGGATCAGGATCGGGAACAGGCCAGGGCCAGGTATTGTTGTCGGCCACCGCAATCTGTTGACCATCAGGTGACCATGCCGGGTAACGAACGTTGCCTAGTAAACCGCGGTAGATGAGTTGCACATTGCTGCCATCGGTGTCCATGCGGTATAACCAGCGATTTGTGCCTTCACTGCGAATCACTGCCAGCGGGCGACTCCCGTCGCCGCGGAGGGGTGGTGGTAATGGTGCGGGGGCGGTGCGCAAATCAGCCGCAATAACCTGCACCTCATCAATTAAGAGAGCCGCATTCTGCTCAACAGGAGCATCACTCTGGATCACGATTGAGAAGCGCAGCGTTTGTCCTCGTACGAGATCAAGTCGATCCCTGGTTAACACCGTGCGATACAACTGCCAGCCAGGTGGCTGATCGGTTGCAAATGTCCCCAGCTTAACCCCACCCAGATTCGGGTCAAACTGGTAAAAACCACGGGCCAGAAAAACATCGACCCTCGTACCTGCGAAGCCGCGAAACCAAAAGGACACGGTGACAGCACTCGCATCGGCAGGAATACTGAGTTCCTGGCTGAGAATCTGTTTGGGTACGGTAAGATCAGGAAGCTGAGGACAATCGCTTCCATCAGCGCTTACACCCATAACGACCAGCATAAACGAATTCGGCACCCTCCGATTGCGCATCAATCAGTCCAACGTTGCCACAAGCCTCCCAGGCAGCCCCCTGCTGTTCGAACCCACCATCCTGAAGCAAATTTGATGACATCGTTTGGGCAGATACGCTGCTATGAACTGTCGTGTTAGGGAGAGATGGGGTGGAAGACTCTGCGAAAACGGAAGGAGAGCGACCAAACACTGCTGGAGTCAGTCCACAAACCAGTACAGGGAGGAGATACAATATGAGACGATTCATCCACTTACTCCAAGCCACTGTCGATGAGCACGATTACTAATCCCCTCACTAAATTAAAAGATGCTGAAACTGAATGAGAGGGTGTATTCCAGATGAAACATTCCATTCCTAAACGTTCTCCAGGTACCATCACAGGGAAATAATCCCTTTACAGACACAGGAAATTATGCCAGTAACCTCATAGCTATCGATCACGTGATTATGATAGCATCTCTTCCGAAAAAAAGATTTGTTAAATTTTTGTTAAATTATTGTAAAAATTCGTCTCGACATTTTTTATGATATTGACCCGTTTTGATGGAAAGAAAGTTAAGCACCGATCGCCTCTGGCGCACTGAAAGCGATCCAGTGACGCCGTTCAAATTCTGTGGGACTCAGATAGCCGAGAGCCGAATGGCGACGACGCAGGTTGTAGAAGCCTTCGATGTAGAGGAAAATGTCGTTGCGCGCAGCCCTGTGTGAAGCGTAGGACTGATCCTCGACAAGTTCGGTCTTGAGCGTTGTCCAGAAGCTCTCCATCAAAGCATTGTCGTAGCAGTTGCCGGTGCGGCTCATGCTGACCTGCACCTGGGCGGCCTGCAAGCGAGCCTGGTAGTCGTGACTGGCATACTGGCTGCCACGGTCGGAATGGTGCAGCAATCCTGGCGGTGGTCGGCGCGTGACCAGCGCCGCATCAAGCGCACGCTCGACGAGTTCGCTTGTCATGGTTGCATCCATCGCCCACCCCACTACTTTCCGAGAAAAGATGTCCACGACTGCCGCCAGATAGAGCCACCCTTCCTCCATAGGGATGTAGGTGATGTCAGCGACCCACTTCGCATTGGGCCGCTCAGCTGTGAACTCCTGCTTCAGCACATTTTCGGCGACTGGCAGCTTGTGCTTGCTGTCCGTGGTGCAGTGACGCCGGCGCCCTTTGCACTTGCCGCGCAGGCCTGCCTGGCGCATCAACCGCACCACCCGCTTCCTGCCTCAGCGTATCCCCTGCGCTTGCAGCTCAGCATGGATGCGTGGACTGCCGTAGCGCTGGTGGCTCTCTGCATGCACGCTCTGAATCGTCTCGCTCAACCTTTCGTCCTCCTGCTGGCGACGGCTGGGTTGGCGTTTCCGCCAGGCGTAGTACGCACTGACCGAGATAGCCAACACTCGACAGAGCAGAGCTACTGCACACCCCTTCCGCCCCTCTTCTATGAAGGTGTACTTCGCTTCGTCTCCTGCGTGAAGATACCTACCGCTTTTTTTAGGATATCGCGCTCCTGGCGCAAGATTTCATTCTCGCGCCGCAGCCGCCGCATCTCTTCGTCTGCCGCTTTCAGGCGACCATGGCCGGGAAATGCCGCCTCGCCATCTTGTTTGGCCTTGCGTACCCATTGCTTGAGCAGCCCTTTCGACAGCCCCAACTCGCGCTCGACTTCAGCCATCGACCGCCCACTCCTCGCAGCGAGTTCAACCGCTTCGCGCTTGAACTCGCTGCTGTACGTTCGTCGTGTCGCACCCATTGTCATCATTGCCTCCATTGGTAGTGTAAGGGATTTATCTCACCTTCCACCAAATCGGGGCAACATCAGTTTTTTCATAAGATGACAGAGTTTCGAGGCTCTGGTATACTCCATGTCGATTCATAGCCCTTTCACAGAAATGGACTTTCGTGGCGTTTACGCAAAGGCGAGCCTAGCTCTTTTTGCCGTTGCTGTCAGATGCCTGAACACAGCTCACAGTTCGTTGAGTCGCATCGGGACAACGCCGGCACGTTGGCGACCTGATGTTTGGCTTTTTGGTTTCCACTACGTAGAGACACACAGGAGGAAAGACACATGAAGCATCGGAGTCGAATGCATAGGGTTGGAATTTTGTTGATGGTGTTTGCGCTGCTCGTGGCGGGCTGTGCGGCGCCGGTCAGCGCGCCGGCTGGCGGCGCAGCGGATGCTGCGGCAACCGAAGCGCCGGCGAAAGAGGGCGGCTTCACCATCGGCGTCAGCAACACGCTGGTCGGCAATGGCTGGCGCGAACAGATGATCTGCGCCATCAAAGCCCAGGCAACCGCCAGCGGGCTGGTGGACAAGGTCGTCGTCGTCAATCGCAACGGCGGCCCCACCGAGCAGATCGCTGACCTGGAAGGCTTGATCTCGCAAGGTGTGGACGCCATCATCCTCAACCCAACCGACCGGGAAGGACTCAACGCCGTGATCGAAGCAGCGATTGCGCAAGGCATCGTCGTCGTGGCTGTCGACCAGGCCGTGACGGCGGAAGGCGCCTACGTGGTCACCAACGATCAGACCGCCTATGCCCGCATCGGCGCCGAATGGCTCTTCGAGACGTTGGGCGGCAAGGGCAAGGTCGTCGAGATGCGCGGCATCGACGGCGTGCCGGCGGACACCGACCGCCACAACGGCTTCATGGAGGCGCTGGCAAAGTATCCTGACATCGAGGTCGTTGCCGAGACCTTCACCGGCTGGGATCCTTCGACCGGCGCACAGCAGGCGCTTGACCTGATCACAACGACGGAAATCGACGGCATCTGGACCTCCGGCATCGACTATCCAGTGGTGGAGCAATTCCAGGCTGCCAACGTGCCCTTTGTCCCAATCGTCGGCGCCGACAACAACGGCTTCGTGAAGCAACTGCTGGAGCTGGCAGACGAGGGTCTGGTCGGCGCAGCGGTGACCAACCCGCCGGCAATCGGAGCTGTCGGTCTGGCGATTGCGCTCGATGCGTTGACCGGCAAGAACCCGGAGCGCGTCACGATGCTCACGCCCGAACTGTTCGACACCAGCAATGTCGAAGGCTTACAGGCGCTCTACGCGCCCGACCAGCAGGTGGGCTGGAGCACTTACGTCAACATCCCGCCGTACACCAGCTACAACGGCAGCGCCGATGTCTCGGCTTGCAAAGCGCCGGGCGAATAAACTGGAGCGTGGTGCGTGTTCCGTGTTCCGTGTTCCGTCTCGCGTGGCTGCTCGGTGGTGACACGCACCACGTGACACGCACCACGCACCACGAAACATAACGTATACAACCCATGAGTGAACCGAACGTACTGCTCGCTACACAGGGCGTCGCCAAGTCCTACGGGCCGGTGACGGCGCTGCGCAGTGTGGACATGAGGGTGCGCAGCGGCGAGATTCACGCGCTCCTGGGCGCCAACGGCGCCGGCAAGAGCACGCTGGTCAAAATTCTCGCCGGTGTGCAATCCGCCGACGCCGGCGTCGTCACCGTCGATGGCCGCGCCGTGCACTTTCAGACGCCGGCCGACGCTATCCAGGCCGGCATCGCCACGGTGTTCCAGGACCCGGCGCTGATTCCCGACCTGACCATCGCCCAAAACTTGCGCCTCAGCCGCATCGACATGGCGCGCTTTCGCGAGTGGCTGGCCTGGTTCGACCTGGCGCAGCTCGACCTGGGTGCGCTGGTGCGCCAGCTACCGTTGGAGACGCTGCGCATCGTCGACCTGGCGCGTGCTGTCGCCCGCCAACCGCACGTGCTGCTGCTCGACGAACTGACCGCCGCGCTGACGGCGGATCAGGCGGAGCGCGTCTTTGCGCTGCTGCGCGAGTGGAAAGGCCAGGGCAAATCCGCAGTGTTGATCACCCATCGCCTGGCGGAGGTGATGCGCATCTGCGACCAGGCCACGATCCTGCGCGACGGCCGCAACGTCGCGGAACTGGCGACGGCGGATGTCACCGAGCACCAGCTTGTCGAGGCGATGCTCGGCGCGTCGATTGCGCCAGCCGCAAACAGCGAACGCACTCGCAGCGAGCGCCCTCTTGGCGATGTGGCGTTGGAAGTGCGCAACCTGTCTGCGCGTCACCTTGTGCGCGATGTGTCGTTTGCCGTGCGCGCTGGAGAAATCCTCGGTCTGGTGGCGCTCGAAGGGCAGGGACAGGATCGCCTGTTCGACCTCCTTTCCGGCAACCGGCAGCCGACGGCAGGTGAGATTCTGGTGGGCGGACAGCGGCGTCACTTCAGCTCGCCGTATGATGCGGTCAGGCAGGGTGTCGTGCTGGTGCCGGGCGACCGACTGATTGCGCTGTTGCCCAACCAGTCGGTCCACCATAATCTGGCGACGCCCTTGTTTGGCAAGCTGACGAGCTGGTGGCGTATTCCCGGCGACGAGCGCACGCGCGTCCATCGCGCCGTCGAGCAACTCTCGATCGACACGCGCGCGGCGTCACAGGTGCGGCGGCTGTCGGGCGGCAACCAGCAGAAGGTCGTACTTGGTCGCTGGCTGGTGAGCGGCTTTCGCACGCTGCTCTGCTTTGACCCCACGCGCGGCATCGACATTCAGACCAAGCACGAGATTTACAGCCTGTTGCGCCAGCTGGCGGCGCAGGGCGCCGCAATCGTGCTCTACACCAGCGAGTTGGCAGAGATCGGGCTGGTGTGCGACCGCGTTCTGATCATGCACGGCGGACGCATCGTCGATGAACAGGACGCAGCGCGCGCCACGGAATCCTCATTGTTGACCGCCGCGCACGGATTGGAGGCTTCTGCATGACGAACGCTTTTGTCGCGACGCGCGCTCACCCGGCGCTGCGCGCGCTGCTGCGCAACGGCTGGGTGCTGGGCGTCTGGCTGCTGCTTGGCGCCCTGCTGCTCTGGTACAGCACACTGATCCCGGCCTTCGGCGCCTTTCAGATCACGTCGATCACCAAGAACAGCCTGCCGTTGGTCTACCTGGCGATCGGGCAGGCGATCATCGTGATCGCAGGCGGCATCGATCTGTCGTTGGGCGCGCTGCTGCTGCTCAGCAACGTGATTGCCGCTCGCTTCATGGAAGGTCAACCGATCGGCGTGGTTGCTGCGATTGGGGTGGCGCTGGTCGCTGGCATTGCCCTGCTCAACGCCTTCACCGGCTACATCATCAACCTCTCTGGCGTGCCCGACATCGTGGTGACGCTGGCGACGAGCTACATCTGGTCGGGGCTGGCGTTGTGGATTCTACCTTCGCCGGGCGGCGGCACTGCGCCGGAGATGCGCTGGCTCTTCACCGGCTCGCCGTCGGGCATCGGTGGCTCCTACTGGCCCCCGCTGTTGATGATGTTGATTCCGGGCATCCTGGTGGCGCTCTGGGCGCGCACGTCGCGGCTTGGGTTGACGCTCTACGCCGCCGGCAGCAACCGCACCGCGGCGCAACTGGCGGGGCTGAATGTGCGCCGATCGAAGATCGTCGCCTACGCCATCGGCGGCGCCATGGCGGCGCTGGCTGGTCTTGCCATGGTCGCCATCACCGGCACGGGCGACCCGCGCTTTGCCGTCGGCGCCGGCGCCACCCTCAACAGCGTGGCTGCGGTCGTGTTGGGCGGCATTGCGCTCACTGGCGGCGTCGGCAACGTCTTCGGCGTGGTGGCGACCGGCGTGACACTGATCATGCTCAACCCCATCCTGATTGCGATGGGTGTCAATTCCAACAATGCCCAGGTCATCCAGGGCGTCCTGATTGCCGGCGTGATGATGGTCGGTGGGCTGAGCGCCGTTTTGCGGGAGCGACAATCATGAGTGGAGAAACGCGCATTATGACGGGTCGCGCCCGCCGCGCCGGAAAAGCGCAAACATGGTTGGCGCAGAATCCGCTCATCGCCCTGATTTTCGTCTTCATCGCCTTGTTTCTGGTGACAGGCGCAGTGCAGCCCAATTTTCTTTCCATCAACGGCGTGCGCAACACGCTGCTGCAGGCGGCGCCACTCGGCATCCTGGCGGCGGCGCAGACGGTGTTGATGTTGACCGGCGGCATCGACCTTTCGGTGACGATGATCGCCACCGGCGCGGCGTATGTGGCCGCCAATCAATCCCCCAACGGCGCTGGCGTGGCGATCCTGGCGGGCGTGTTGGTGGGGCTGCTGATCGGCAGCATCAACGGCGTCGGCGTGGCGGTCTTTCGGGTCAATCCGCTGATCATGACGCTCGCCATGTCGGGCATCCTGTTGGGACTCTTCACGGCGTGGACGCAGACGGTGCTCGCCGGTTCGACGCAGGTCGCGCCCTTCATCAAGCTGCTGGGCGGCGGCGCGTGGCTGGGCAGCGTCCCCTACAGCGTGCTGGTGTGGGGCGGCGTGGCGCTGGCGGTGATCTGGCTCTTGCGAAGGTCGGGGTGGGGACGGCTCATCTACGCCATCGGCGACAACGACACCGCCGTGCGTCTGGCGGGCGTGCGCGTCTGGCAGGTGCGGCTGAGCGCGTACGTGCTTTCCGGCGTGTTGGCGGCGATTGCGGGCATCTTGCTCGGCGGGCGCACCGGCGCAGTCGATCTGCAGCTTGCCGGCGCGTTTTTGCTGCCCTCGGTGGCGGCGGCGGTGATCGGCGGCACCTCGATCTTCGGCGGCGTCGGCGGCTACACCGGCACGATCCTGGGCGCGCTCATCCTCAGCGTGCTCAACTCGCTGCTCACCTTCCTCAACGTGGGCCAGGCGATTCAGCAGATGGTCTATGGCGCGATCGTGCTGGCGCTGGCGTGGGGCTATGCCAGCCTGACGCGGCGGAGCTGAGCATGAACCGGCGCGCCTTTCTCCTTTCGTCTTCACTATGGCTGACGCTTGGATTGACCACCCCAGGAGGCTGTGCAGCATTGTCGCCACGGCGCACGGCGCACACCGTGCTGGTAATCGGCGCTGGCATGGCAGGGTTGAGCGCGGCGCGTGCGCTGCAGCAGCTTGGCTATGCCGTGACTGTGCTGGAGGCGCGTAATCGCATCGGCGGGCGCGTGTGGACGGTGCGCGACCCGGCGCGCGGGTTGGCGCTGGACATGGGCGCGTCCTGGATTCACGGCGTCACCGGCAACCCGATTGCCGCGCTTGCTGGCGAACTTGGGCTGGCGACGCTGCCCACGGACTACGATAACAACTGGCTCTACAACACCGACGGCGGTGAAGCATCCGCTGCGCTGGAGGCAGAGATCGAGGCGTTGTTCGACGCGGTGATGGAAGCGGTGGCGGAGATCAGCGCTGCGCGTCAGGCCGATGGACTGCCCGACATCGCACTGGGTGCGGCGATTGCGAGCGCCGCCGACGACCTGGGGCTGAGCGCCAGCCAGCGCCGCCAGCTTGCCTTCGCCGTCAACACCACGATCGAACACGAGTTCGCCGCCGACGTCAGCCAGTTGTCCCTCTATCACTGGGACGAAGGCGAGGCTTATCGCGGCGGCGATGTGATCTTCGCCGATGGCTACGACCAGATTGCGACGGCGCTGGCGGAGGGTTTGCAGATTCGCACCAACGTCGTTGTCACGCGCATCGCCTACACTGCCAGCGCGGTGACCGTCTCGACCTCCACCGGAGAGTTCGCCGCGGACTACGCAGTGATCACAACGCCGGTCGGGGTGCTTCAGCAGGGCGCCATCGAATTTGCGCCTGCGCTGCCCGCGGCGAAACAACAGGCGATTGCCCGGCTTGGCTCCGGCGTGCTCAACAAAACCTATCTGGTCTTTCCGCAGCGTTTTTGGGAGCGTGAGCCGGAGTTGCTCAACTACATCTCCGCCGCAAAAGGGCGCTGGTGCGAGGCGCTCAACCTGGCGCACTACGTGAACAAACCGGTGCTGCTCTGGTTCAACGCGGGCGAGTACGGCGCCGCCATCGAGACGCTGAGCGACGGCGAGATTACGGCTGCGGCGATGGCGACGATGCGCACCCTCTACGGCGCCAGCATCCCCGAACCGGAGGCAGTGCACATCACCCGCTGGTTATCCGATCCCTTTGCGCGCGGCGCCTACTCCTCGCTGGCGCCAGGCGCAACGCCGGATGACCGCACCGCGCTGGCGGCGCCGGTCGCCGGGCGGCTCTACTTTGCGGGCGAGGCGACTCACCGCGACTTCCCCTCCACCGTGCACGGCGCGTATCTCTCCGGGCTGGCAGCCGCCAACGCGCTCGCCCAGAGCGAGCGGCGGGTGATGCTGCCGGTGGTGTCGCGCTAGAGGCGATCACGCCCGGCTTCTGGCGCCGCATTAACCGTTCCATCCTGGAAATAGGGGCAAATTGCGAGAGCGACGCAACCACTCGAAGCCCGATTAACCCCAAGCGACCTCTGCGTAATCTGCGGATCGAAAAGGTTGCGGATTGATCCGCAGGCTGCGCAGAGTAGCAAGGATTGATGATTTCAGGCACTGTTGTTCCAGTGGAGGGCAACCGCCCTCAACTGCCCCTCCGTTTGCCTTTGCCCAATCGATATGAGAAGATTGCACGGATCAGGGTGACTGTTCAGGTCGCACTTTCATGGCGGGCTGAATCTAAAGTGAATCTGCTTTGAGACCAAGAGAATTCACTCTGCAAAGCTATGAATCTCAAAGTGAACTCACTTTAGCGCAGATGATGCGGTGGCGAACCTGCGCTGACCTGATCCGCAGCACTCCGCCAAGTCTGTTTGATCCGCGTTCTGGTGCAGGCGGCTCAACGGTTGCGGATCGGGCATGGAAAGGAGCAGTCGGTAGGGCATGAACGAACGCACGAAACCAATCAAACCGGAGATTATGAGTCCGGCCGGCTATTGGCCCCAACTCAACGCCGCCATCGAGGCAGGCGCAGACGCGGTCTACTTCGGGCTGAAGCACTTCACGGCGCGCGCCAAGGTCGGCTTTGCGCTCGAAGAGCTGCCCGACGTGATGCGCGCCTTGCACCGCCGCGGGGTGAAGGGCTACGTCACCTTCAACACGCTGGTTTTTGATCACGAGATGACGGCCGCAGCGCGCGCCATCGCCGCCATTGCTGCGGCCGGCGCCGACGCGTTCATCGTGCAGGATGTCGGCATTGCCCAACTGGTGCGCCGCATTGCGCCGGGCGTGGAGGTGCACGGCAGCACGCAGATGAGCATCACCAGCGCCGAAGGCATCGCGCTGGCGCAGCAATTCGGTGTCACGCGCGTGGTGCTGGCGCGCGAGCTATCGCTCGACGAGGTGGCTGCCATCCGCGCCGCCACCGCCTGCGAGCTGGAGATGTTCGTCCACGGCGCGCTGTGCGTTTCCTATTCGGGACAGTGTTTTTCGTCGGAGGCGTGGGGCGGGCGCAGCGCCAATCGCGGCCAGTGTGCGCAGGCGTGCCGGCTCCCCTACGACCTGATCGTCGATGAGCAACACAAGCCGCTGGGCGACGCGCGCTATCTGCTCTCGCCCGGCGATCTCTACGCGCTGCACCAGATTCCCGACATTGTGCGCATCGGCATCCACGCCCTCAAGATCGAGGGGCGCTACAAGGACGCTGACTACGTGGCGCTCACGACAGCGGCTTACCGCAAGGCGGTGGACGAGGCCTGGGCGGGGCTGCCGCTCAGCATCACGCCGCGCGAGGAGTTGCAACTGGAACAAGTCTACTCACGCGGGCTGGGACCGCATTTTGTCGCCGGCGTGAACCACCAGAGCGTGGTCAAGGGCCGTTCGCCACGCCATCGCGGGGTGTTGATCGGGCGCGTCACACGCGTGCTGGCGGACCGTGTCTGGATTGCGCCGGAGCCGACGGTCGCCGCCGAAGCGCCGCTCAAGCCAGGCGACGGCGTCGTCTTCGATGCGGCGGACTGGCGCAGCCCGGAGGAGGCGGAGGAGGGCGGGCGCATCTATCACGTCACGCCGCAGCGCAACGGCGCGCTCGAACTGAGCTTCGGCAACGGCGCGATCAACTTCGCCCGCATCCGCCCCGGCGATCTGCTGTGGCGTTCGCATGACCCGGAGCTGGACAAAGCAGTGCGTCCCCTCACCGAAGCGACGGCGCCCGTGCATCGCCAGCCGGTCAACGTGCATGTCACGGCGGTTGAAGGTGCACCGCTCGTGCTTGAATGGACGTTGGCGGGGCAGCCCGACATCCAGGTCACGCTCTGGTCAGACGAACCGCTTACCGCCGCCAGCCAGCGCGCCGTCGATGTTGCGTTCCTGCGTGAGCAGTTGGGGCGTCTGGGCGGCACGCCCTACACCCTCGCCGACCTCACGCTAGAGGTGAGCGGTCGCCCCTTTGCTCCCAGCTCGCTGCTCAATCATCTGCGCCGTCAAGCCGTGGCGCAGCTACAAGCACGTCAAGAAGCGCGCCCGGTCATCGTCAACGACCTGCTCCGCTCAATCTCCAATCTCCAATCTCTGATTCCTCCATCGTCCATCGCCCAATCTCCAATCCCTCAATCTCCTCAACTTCACCTTCTCGTGCGTACGCCCGAGCAGCTCGAAGCTGCGCTGGCAGTGCGCCCGGCGAGCATTACGCTCGATTATCTGGAACTCTACGGGCTGCGTTCTTCGGTGGAGCGCGTGCAGGCGGCGGGGATCGACGTGCGCGTGGCAAGCCCACGTGTGCTCAAGCCGAACGAGCAGCGCATCGTCAACTTCTTGCTGCGTCTCGGCTGCCCGATTCTGGTGCGATCGGCGGGGCTGCTGCACGCGCTGCGCACAGCGCCGGCTGCACCGCCGTTGATCGGCGACTTCAGCCTCAACGCCGCCAACGAACTGGCCGCGCGCACTTTCCTGGCGCTGGGACTGGCGCGCATCACGCCGACGCACGATCTCAACGCTGCGCAGGTGGCTGATCTGGCGCGTCGGGTGGGGCCGGCGGCGCTCGAAGTGATCGCCTATCAGCACCTGCCCGTCTTTCACACCGAGCACTGCGTCTTCTGCCGCTTCCTCTCGACGGGAACCAGCTACAAAGATTGCGGCCATCCGTGCGAGAAGCACAAGGTTGCGCTGCGCGACAGCACGGGCCGCCAGCATCCGGTCATGGCGGATGTCGGCTGCCGCAATACGGTTTTTGGCGCCGAAGCGCAGGAAGCCAGCGCGCATCTCGACGCGTGGCGGGCGGCTGGCATCCGTCACTATCGACTGGAATTTGTGCACGAAAGCGGCGAACAAGTGCGCGAGATCACGGCGGCGTTTGGCGCGACACTCGACGGCGGACGCGCCGCTGCCGAACTGAAGAAGCAGTTGCAGCGGATTGCGCCCCAGGGCGTGACCGAAGGCAGCCTGTTCGTCCCACCGAACTACACGGAGATTCCGCTGATGGTGTGAGGAGGGGCGAGAGGTGAGTTGCGAGGGGGCGAGTTGCGAGGGGCGAGACGAAGAGCGTTCGTGCGCAGATTGCGCAGAGATGAAGACCTTATTGCAGCAATTTGCGTGAAATGGGCGTTCGCACTACACTCAGGTATGCGAATAAGTGTTCTATTGCAGGCAGGTGAGCAGAACCTTAGACCTGTGTTGATGTCGATTGGGTGGTGGAGATGAATGTAGCAGCGCTGGTCAGCTTTTTGCAGGAGCTGGCGGAAAACAACAGCAAACTTTGGTTCGACGCCCACCGTGAGCAGTATCAGGCGTTGCGTCGCGAATTCACGCACCTGGTCGGCGAGGTGATCGCGGGCGTCGGTGTGGTCGATGCGGCAGTGGCGGAACTGGCGCCGGCGGACTGCATCTTTCGCATCAATCGCGATGTGCGCTTCTCGCGCGACAAAAGCCCTTACAAGACGCAGTTCAGCGCCGCCATCTGTCCGCAGGGGCGCGGCACGGGGATGCCCTCCTATTATTTTCACATCGACGCGACGGGCGAACTGTTGATCGGCGGCGGCATCTATGCCCCGACGCCGGAGCAGCTTGCCAATGCGCGGCGCTTCATCCTGGCGCACCCGGAGCGGCTCGACCAATTGTTCGCTGACCCGGTCTTCCGGTCCGCACACACGACCATTGAGGGCGAGTCGCTCAAGCGTCCGCCGGCTGGTGTGCCAGAAAACGCGCGCCACCTCGACATCTTGAAGCGCAAGCAGTATCTGGTGGGGCGCAGCTTCGTCGTCCACGAGTTTGCCGACGACGCCATCGCCCCGTTGCTCATTGCGCGCTTTCAAGCGACCGCGCCCTTCATCTTCTGGCTGCGCGAGGCAGTCGGCGCGCCGGCTGGCAGCGCGCAGGGCAATGGGCCGGATCCGCTGCCGATCGATGTTCCTGCGCGCAGCGAGATAGGATGAGGTCGTCAAAACCATTCGGAAGGAATGCTGCAAAAGAGTGATCTGCCGTTTGGCAGCGAGTTTTCGCCCTCTCAAATCGACCTGCCAGAATTGCTTGAGTTGGCGATGACGCACGCGGGCAACGTCAGGGCATTGCAGGCGCAGAGGTAGCGTGACAGGTGGCGGCGTAAACTGATATGCACAACAATCCTTTACCGCGGCTCGATGAACATCCAGAAATCCGCACGCAACTGCTCGGCTTTTGCAGATTGAAGCCTGGCGATATCTGGGTTGATCCCGTGTTTGGGCACAAAGTGGCGTGCATGGATGCCAGCGACGCCAGGTCGATCGCTGCACTGATGGGAGATGATCGCGCTGAGCTGGCAATCCACGACCCGCCCTATAACCTGGTCGCCTTTGAGACGCGCAGCCTGGACGAATACATTGCATGGTCGCGGCGATGGGTGAATGCAACGATCAACGCCACATCCCCGGACAGTTCATTGTATTTCTGGCTTGGCGCGGATCAGCGTGATCACTTCCAGCCTCTGCCCGATTTCATGGTGATGATGCGCGAGTTTCCTGTACAGGCGCGCAGCTTTATCACTGTCCGCAATCAGCGAGGCTACGGGACACAGAAAAACTGGATGGCAGTGCGCCAGGAACTTCTATATTATGTGCGCGGCAATCCGGTATTCAATGTCGAAGCCGAATACACTGACATCCCCAAGACGCTGCGCGGCTATTACAAGGACGTAGGTGGCGAGCGCACCGAGAATCTGGAACGCGGCAAAGCAGAGACGATCCGCGCCGGCAACGTCTGGGTCGATATCCAGCAAGTCTTCTATCGACTCGAGGAAAATGTCTCTGGCTGCTATGCACAAAAGCCGTTGAAAGCCATCGACCGGATCATCAGGGCCAGCTCCAATCCAGGCGACCTGGTGATCGACTTTTTTGCACATTCAGGGACGACGTTGCTGGCGGCGGAGATGGCGGGCAGACGCTGCTTTACTGCCGATATCGATCCTGTGTTCTGCGAGCTGACGATTCGGCGCCTGGAGCATTATCGGCGGACAGGACGCACGGGCTGGCAGAATGGGCACGCATTTGATAAATTATTGATCGATGCTTCAAGAAACTGAAGCTGTTTTCTGGATACCGAACGGGATCAGACATCGTGCAAAAAAGTGATCTACCCTTTGGCAGTGAGTTTTCACCTTCCCAAATCGAACTGCCGGCGTTGCTTGCGCTGGCGATGATGCACGCGGGCGATGTCAAGGCGTTGCAGGCTGCGATCCAAGCGCGTTTCTTCTCTACGCATGGCGCAGGCAATGCAAAGAACCAAGCCACGCTTGCCATGAATTGCCGCCTTGGCATGAAAGCTTACGGCTTGATCGACGACGATGCCAACCTGACCGATTTCGGGATCGAACTCTATGGCGTCAAGGATGACGAGCCAAAGCTGTACGAAACGCTTGCCCGCCATATCCTGCTCAACCTGAAAGGGATGGCGCTGGTGCAATGCATCCGTGACATGACCGCTGCTGGGGAGATCGTCAACCTGACGACGCTGCGCAGTGGTCTGGCGGAGCGCGGCGTCCATTATCCACCCGGTGGTAAGCACCCCAGCATGATGCGCCTCTGGTTGGCAAAGGCCGGCGTATTCGTCGGAGAGCGGTGGCAAATCAACGAATTGCGATTGACTGCCGTACTTGGCGCCAATCTTGATGACTATGGCGTGTTGTCGCATTTCACCAAAGAGCAGCGTGCGTTTCTGCTGGCGTTGGCGAACATGGGCGTCAGTGATCCGCAGCCAGCGAATGAGATTGCCAAACTCGCTGCTGCCACGTATGGCGTGAAATTCCCGGAGAAGAGCCTGCCGAAACTGGTTCTCAATGCGCTAATCGATGCGGGCTACATCACTACAACAAAGACAACAGAAGGGCGCGGCGCAAAGCCTTTTCTCGTAACGCCGACTGAAAAGCTGAACGCAGAAATCGTCGTGCCGCTTCTTGATCAACTCAAAGATCAGACCGACCCCAAGTTGCTCGATCTGCTGCGTAAGCCACTGGCCGATATCCTGGTCGAGATAGATTCCACAGATCGGTATATTGGTGGCCTTGCCCTCGAAGCATTGGCCTTCAAACTGATGCGAATGCTCGACATGCGATTCGTGGCTACGCGTTTGCGGGCGCAGGTGACGGGCGGCGCAGAAGCAGATATCATCTTCGAGTCTGACCGTCTGATCTACTCTCGCTGGCAAGTGCAGTGTAAGAATACGTCGCGGGTTTCACTGGATGATCTGGCAAAAGAAATTGGTCTGGTTAATTTATTGAAGTCCAACGTAATCGTGATGGTCAGCACCGGTGACATCGGGGCTGAAGCGCGCCGTTATGCCAATAAGGTCATGACAGAAACGAATCTGTGTATTGTGATGATCGACCGCACCGATCTGAATGAGATTCGGAGCAATCCAACACATATTGTGGATGCTTTCAACCGCGAAGCGCGTCATGCCATGGCGCTAAAGCAGCTGGAGTTGTGAGGTGATCGACATGACCAACACAGCCAACAACCTTGCCCCCAGGCTTTTCCATGAGACCGCGCAGGGACGCATCTACCTGGGCGATGCATTGGACGTCCTCCGCGACACCCAGGAAAGTAGCATTGACCTGATCATGACAAGCCCGCCGTTTGGTCTGGTTCGCAAGAAAGAGTACGGCAACGTCGAAGCTGATCAATATCTCGACTGGTTCAAGCCGTTTGCTGAGCAGTTCTTGCGGGTGCTCAAGGACAGCGGCAGCCTCGTCATCGACATTGGCGGGGCGTGGAATCCAGGTGTCCCAACGCGCAGCCTGTACCATTTCAAGTTGCTGATCATGCTGTGCGAAGAGTTTGGGTTTCATCTGGCGCAGGACTTCTACTGGTGGAATCCTTCACGCTTGCCTACCCCAGCGGAGTGGGTGACGGTGCGGCGTATTCGCGTGAAGGACGCGATCAACACAGTCTGGTGGCTTTCGAAGACGCCCTGGCCCAAAGCGAGCAATCGTCGTGTCTTGCAGCCCTATAGCCCAAGTATGCGCGAACTGCTTGAAAAAGGCTACAAAGCCAAAAAGCGCCCCAGCGGGCACGAAATCAGCGAAAAGTTTTCAATCGACAATGGTGCGGCAATCCCACCCAATCTCATCGCGATTCCGAACACCGAAAGCAACAGCGCCTATCTCCGCTACTGTCAGGAGCATGGACTGAAAGCCCATCCTGCGCGCTATCCCGCCGCCTTGCCCGAGTATTTCATCCGCATGTTGACCGACGAGGACGATCAGGTCTTTGATCCATTTGGAGGCAGCTGCGTCACGGGTGAGGTGGCTGAGCGTTTGCGCCGACGCTGGACATGTTGTGAGCTAAACGAAGAGTATCTGCAAGGTGCTTTAGGGAGGTTTATTGGAAACTCATCAACACATCTGGATGCGCGGCGTCCAGATGACGACTCGAATTATTACAAGATGCCTCATCCCGGCATTCTTTGGAATGGCGCTGATGACTCGGTGTTGCCAGCAGATGGCGGAAAACAGCGCATCCTCGTCAGGCGGGAACAAAGTGTGGATGCATCACCCACGCATATTGACGACCCTGCTATGGCCGGCGACAATCTCCTGCAGATGCGATTGCTCGACAGCCCGGAGTCATACAGCACAGACGCCGACTGAACGCGCATTATAGATTAGGAACTCACCTCCATGACAACCACCAACGGCGCCGCCGCCGAAACCAATGGCGCAAAGGGCGCCGCCGACAACAACGCCGGCCTCATTCGCGCCGCCGACATCACGCAGGAGATGCAGACCGCGTATCTCGACTACGCCATGAGCGTGATCGTGGCGCGTGCGCTGCCGGACGTGCGCGACGGGCTGAAGCCGGTGCATCGCCGCATTCTCTACGCAATGTGGCACGACCTTTCGCTGACGCACGACAAGCCGCACAAGAAGAGCGCACGCATCGTCGGCGAGGTGCTGGGCAAATACCACCCGCACGGCGACAGCGCCGTCTACGACGCGATGGTGCGCATGGCGCAGCCCTTCAGCCTGCGCTACCCGCTGATCGACGGCCAGGGCAACTTCGGCAGCATCGACGGCGACAACGCCGCAGCGATGCGCTACACCGAGGCGCGGCTGGCGCGGCTGGCTGACCTCATGCTCGAAGACCTGGAAAAGGAGACCGTCGACTGGCACGATAACTTCGACAACACGCTGCGCGAGCCGGACATCCTGCCCGCGGCGCTGCCCAATCTGCTCATCAACGGCTCGAGCGGCATCGCTGTCGGCATGGCGACCAACATCCCGCCCCACAACTTGAGCGAAGTCGTCGACGGGCTGGTCTTCATGATCGACCGCTTCGACAAGGTGGAGGAGATCACCGGCGAGGAGTTGATGCACTTCATCAAGGGGCCGGACTTCCCCACCGGCGGCATCCTCTATCGCTACCGCGAGGAGGGCAAGGGGGAGGACGACGCCGACGCCATCGCGCAGGGGTACGCAGTCGGCAAGTCGCGGCTGATCATCCAGGCCAAGGCGCACTTCGAGGAGATCAGCCGCGGGCGCACGCGCATCGTCATCACCGAACTGCCGTACCAGACGAACAAGACGGCGCTGATCGAGCGCATCGCCGACCTGGTGCGCGATGGCAAGATCGAAGGCATCGCCGACCTGCGTGACGAGTCCGACCGCACGGGGATGCGCATCGTCATCGAGTTGACGCGCACCGTCGAGCCAAAGGACGTGCTCGCCGATCTCTTCAAGTACACGCCGCTGCAACAGACCTTCGGCATGCAGATGCTGGCGTTGGTGGACGGCCAGCCGCGGCTGCTCAGCCTCAAGCGCATGTTGCAGCTCTTCATCCACCACCGCCAGGAGATCATCCGCCGCCGCTCAGAATATGATCTGAAAAAGGCGCGCGAGCGCGCCCATATTGTCGAAGGCTTGCTGCGCGCGCTCGACATCCTCGACGAAGTGATCCAGACGATCCGCCGCAGCCAGACCGTCGAAACGGCGCGCAACAACCTGGTGCACAACTTCAAGTTCACCGAAATCCAGGCGCAGGCGATCCTCGATATGCAGTTGCGCCGGCTCGCCGCGCTCGAACGTAAGAAGCTGCAAGAGGAATACAACGACCTCAAGCAACGCATCGCTTACCTTGAAGACCTGCTGGCGCACCCGCATAAAGTGCTCGGCGTGATCAAGGACGAGCTGCTGGCGATCAAGGCGGAGTTCGGCGATGCGCGGCGCACACAGATCGTCGACCTCATCAAAGGCACGCTCACCACGACCGACCTGCTGCCGGATCAACTGGCGTGGGTCAGCCTGAGCAAGAACGGCGACCTGCGCCGCCAGGCCGTCAGCAAGCCCGGCGTCGCCACCCTGCGCCAGATCGGTAAAGACAGCCAGGTGGCGTTGCTGACCGCCAACACGCGCGACTTCCTCTATGTCTTCAGCAAGGACGGGCGCTGCAGCCGCATCGGCGTCCACGAAATCCCAGAGGAGGGCGGCAAGAAGGTGTCGGAGCTCACCGGCTTTGCGGGGCGTGATGCGATCACGGCGGCGGTGGCGCTGCCGCGCGAACGCAACGGCGACGACGGCGGCTATCTCTTCCTGGTGACCGATCAGGGCACGGTGAAACGCGTCGCCGCCCACGATGTGCAAGCCAACACGGGCAACGAGTTCCTGGTGATGAAGGTGGAAGAGAAGGAGCGGCTGCAATGGGTGCTGCCCACGCGCGGCGACCAGGAGGTGATCCTGGTCAGCGCGCAGGGGCAGTCGATCCGTTTCAGCGAGGAGGAGGTGCGCAGCATGGGGCTGGCGGCTGGCGGCGTCGGCGGGATGAAGCTCAAGAAAAAGGATCGCATCGTCTACGCGGGCGTGGTGGAGCCTGACGGGGAGCTGTTGACGGTGACAGCGACGGGCTTTGGCAAGCGGTCGCCGCTGGCGGAGTACAGCGTGCAGGGGCGCAACGGCGGCGGCATCGTGACGCACAAGATCTCGGAGAAGACGGGCGAGGTGGCGGCGGCGCTGGTGCTGCCGCCCAAAGCCGACAATGCCTGGTTGGTCTTCGTGACCGGGCGCGGTCAGGCTAAACCGCTGCTCACCGTCGAGATTCCGGTGATGGGGCGCAGCGTGCTGGGCAAGGTCGTCATCGAGCTGTCGCCGCAGGATGGGCTGGCGGCCATCTGGCGACCGGACGCCGGCCCGCACAGTGAGGAAGCGTCTGCAGCGGCGCCGCCTCTCGCGCAGAAGCCGGCGCCGCCCGCCGCGCGCAAATCGCCCGTCGCCGCGCCGTTGCCGCTGCGCACTGTGACGACGCCGCCCAAGGGGACTGAACCGCCACTGGGCGCGGAGGCGCCAAAGCAAGATGCAGCGCGGCCACGGGCAGGCGGGCAGGCAAAGGCGGAGGCTGAGCCGGCGTCGGGTGGCAAAGGCAAACCTGTCATGGCGCAATCGGCGCCGCTTGAGTCGACATCGCCGGCTGTGGCGCGCGCAGCGACAGGGGCCAGCACGAAGAAGCAGAAGGGTGTGGACGAGACGGCGCCCTCCGCAGGGACGCCGGAATCAGCCAGCAGAGAGGCCGCGCCCGACCAGGCGACGCCCGCCAAACAGCGCGCCGCCACTGACGCCGATGCTGCACCGCTGGCGTTTGACTTCATCGACGACGTCGCCCATGCGCCGCGCGGCAAAGAGAGCGCCGCCAAGAGGAAACTCGCCGCCGTGGTGAGCGTGCCCAATGCCCAGGCGAAAGCGGAGCAAAAGAACAAGAAATCGTGAGCAAAGTAGAATGACTGCCAATCTCCGCACCACCGCCGATCTCCAGCGCTTCATCGATGCGCACGCGATTCAGGCTGAACTGCTGCGCGACATCGGCCACACACCGACGGTGCCCGCAGCGGCGCTGGCGTTGGGGGTGGCGCCGGAGCAAATCATCAAGACGCTGCTGTTTCTGATCGAACAGCCCGGGCGGGAGGCAGCCACGCCGGTCGTTGTGATCAGCCACGGCGAACGGCGCGTGGACAAGGGCGTGCTGGCGGCTCGCTTTGGCGTGGGCAAGAAGCGCGTCACGCTGGCGCCGGCGGAAGTGGTGCTGGCGACGCTCGGCTACCCGGCGGGCGGGGTGCCACCCTTCGGCCACGCGACGCCGTTGCCAGTGATCGTAGATGCCAGCGTACAGGCGTTGGACGCCCGGTGTGGCGGCGTGATCTTTGGCGGCGGCGGCGACGACCGCACGATGATGCGGCTGACGGTGGCGGAGTTGTTGCGCGTCACCGGCGCCGAAGTGCTGGCGGTGAGTGCAGTTGGCGCCGCGGCGCATGATTTGTAGCGGGGCGTGGGGTGCAAAAGGGCTGCATCTTGCGTGGTGCGTGGTGCGTGTGAGCGTAACGCACCACGCAACACGCACCACGCAACACGCAATACGAAAGATGCATCAGCGTGGCGATTGCGTGTGCATTTCACGGCTTGCCAGCACCTGTCCTTGCAACTTGTGTAGCGGTGCAACGCCGTGATTGAC
>Ga0272446_1001965_pt1 | contig 28981 bp, 15 predicted proteins | sample YNPCB0061_FD_194587 | JGI IMG/M metagenome (GOLD analysis project Ga0272446, IMG submission 194587) | Hot spring microbial mat communities from Yellowstone National Park, WY, United States - YNP-CB-006-1 | ecosystem: Environmental > Aquatic > Thermal springs > Hot (42-90C) > Sediment | place...
ACTGCCATCCAGATCCTCCGGCAAAAACTCCGCAATCCAGAACTTTTTGCTGACCTCATAGATAGCGTCTAGCTTATTCGAGGTGTTTTCGTCTGGCCCAAACACCCGAAAGCTATTCATGTTGCACTTCATGACATCCCGTAGGAAAATCCCTAGGGGCTTGGTATTCATGGCCTCAACCTGACCTGGCTTATCAACAGCAATGCCATACGTGCGAAAGTCTGGCATTTTCAGGTCTTTGCGAATCAGACCGCCGTTGGCGTAGTAGGTGTCCCCTAACCGCTTCCGCCCCTTAGGAGCCATGTCCTTAATTTCAGCTAGCAGGGTACCGTTGGCATCAAACAGCTCATCAGGACCGTAGCTGCGCATCCATGCTTCTAAAATGCGCATGTGATCGGGGTTGTTGTGCATCGCCCCCATGGGTACCTGGTGCGATCGCCAGAAGCCTTCTACCTTATGACCATCAATCTCACTGGGACAGGTCCAACCCTTGGGAGTCCGCAGCACAATCATTGGCCACCGGGGGCGAGTTGCTACACCCGTTGAGCGAGCCTCCTGCTGAATCTGGTGAATCTCGGAGACACAATGATCCAACGTGGCCGCCATCGCCTGGTGCATCGATTCTGGGTCAGACCCCTCAACAAAGTAGGGGGTGTAGCCATACCCTCGAAACAGAGACTCTAGCTCTTCGTGACTGATGCGCGCCAGCACCGTTGGGTTATTGATTTTGTAACCATTCAAGTGGAGCACAGGTAACACAGCCCCATCTCGAATCGGGTTAATAAATTTGTTAGAGTGCCAGGATGTTGCCAGGGGGCCAGTTTCTGACTCACCATCTCCCGGCATCGTCACCACAATCAAATCAGGATTATCAAAAGCTGCTCCATAAGCATGCGAAATGCTGTAACCCAATTCTCCCCCTTCATGGATAGAGCCAGGAGTTTCAGGCGTGCAGTGGCTACCGACTCCGCCCGGAAAGGAGAACTGCTTGAAGAAACGCTTCAGGCCATCGCTATCTTCACTGCAATTGGGGTAGTACTCTGAGTAGGTGCCTTCAAGATAACAGGGGCCTAAAAAACCCGGTGCACCGTGCCCAGCACCCACCATAAACAGCATGTCCTGATCAAATTTCTTAATCACCCGATTCAGATGGGTGTAGAGAAAACTAATGCCCGGACTGGATCCCCAGTGACCCAATAGCCGCTTTTTAATGTGGGATTCTAGCAGAGGTTCTCGTAGCAGCGGGTTATCCCGCAAATAAATCATCCCGATGGCTAAGTAATTGCTTGCCCGCCAGAAAGCATGGAGCTTACGCAACTCTTCTGGGCTAAGAGGAAACCCCTCAACCGTAGAACGGGCAACGCCAAAGGCGCTAATAGAAGGGGTTTCAGTACCTGATCTGGATGGGGTTGCTACCATAGGTCATCTCTCAAAAATCTGTTTACCGAGCGTCAGAGCCTGTTGCGGAATCTGATTTCTCTGTCAGAAGCGTTTATCTGAAACATTTGCACGAACGACTCCTATGCATTTAAGCCTACATTCTCTTCAGTCTTTGATATCCGTCGATACTTTTCAGGGTTGCTTCCAGATGAATTTATCTTTGAAAGATAGTATTAGCAGAATCAAACCCATGGAATAGAGTCATTATCGATCGCCCCCTTCAGAGAATGAATATCGCTTTGGTCTGACAGCTTAGGGCAAAACCAAGCGCTCAACCGCTAATGCTGGCTGAGCTTTCTGACGAGCCGTTACCGTGAGAAACAGTGCGAGCGCTATAGAGAAGCTCCTCAGAATCTCAAAGACTCCGAGGAGCTTGGTCGAGTTGCTAGCGTTAGACTGCAGAGCGGTTCTATTAGGCTGATTTCCCCTCTTGGTTATTTGGCGCTGCTGAGATCTTAGATGATCTCTTAGATAATCCCCGTAATAGTGATTTGCCTTAAATCAAGCCCAATGCCCTGGTTCTTGTTGTTGCCAAAATTAGAGAAAGGTTCGCCAGAAATGTTGACAAAGTCAACAACCATCCCCAGATAGTAAGTACCATTGCCAAAATCTTGCCAGTAGGCCGCTGCGTAATCTTCATTTAATCCTGGCAACCGTAGCGGTGGTGTAATGCCGGTTCCCACAAGGTAGCCATTATTCGGTTGAGGAGCCGTTGCCGCCGTCCAGTTCGTGCTAAATGCAACAGATTCTCCGGGGCCGATCGCTTCTGGATAAAAGATAAAGGCATTCAAGGGTAAATCGTCAAAGTCGCCGATGACATTATTTTTCGACAGAACCAATTGCACAAAGAATCCCTCTGATGTTGTTCGTCGGCCTTGATTTCGAATCGCACCATTGATTTCTATCTGGGTACCGGGGCTGGCAGAGGTGGTACTGACATTAAACAGTGACCCTACGAGATCAGGGGTATCAGTTCCCTTGATCACAAAAGAACGGCTAATCGCATTATCGTTGGGATTCGTTTCAGGAATGCCCCCCGTTAGCGGTGGGTTAACGTAAGCCCCCAGGAAGTAGGTTTGATCCCCTGACCAAATCTGGTTGTTAGATGCCGGTAAATTCACAGGAACCTTAACCGTGACAGTTGAATTTGGGCCGATGTTTACCCGGGTTTCACCAATTTTGGTATCGATCGGAGAAACGCTGGTTGGAGTAATCGTGGCATCTTGAGAGACGTAGAACTCAACCAGCACATTGGTAAGAGCTTCTCCACTATTATTTCTCACTCTTGCTTCCACTTGAATTTGCGTTGGCCCTGAGGGGCTGAGGGTGACTTCGGTGATTTGGGTGTTACCGCTAGCATTAAACACGCGGAAAGAGTTGGCCACCGTTGAAAGGTTGACCAGGTTAGCGGCAGTAGAGGCGATCGCAAGGTCGTAGGCGGTGCCAGCAGGGTTTGTTGTCTGCACTAGAATGTAGTACGTGCCAATGGCTTCGAGTACCTTCTCATCTAAGATTGAGGCAACCTGAGCAGAGTTTCCTGTCAGGTTAAGCAGCACTTCGGTCGTTCCATTATTGGCGCGATCATGGAGAAGTTGAAGATTAATCTGACCGGTATAACCCGATAGCCCCACTTTGACTAAACTCGGAGCAGCGAGGGTGAATTTGTAGTAGTCCCTGGGGTCACCCGCTTTCCCTACGGTTTCACTGTAGGTCATGTTGGCTGTGGCAAAATTGCCAATATTGAAGGCTGTTGCAAGGGTGTTAGCGCCGATATCGGCGATCGCGGTTTTAGGAACAACAGCACCCACTTCCCAGTTCAAATTCACCACTGATGGCAAGGCCACTACATCCAGTTGCTGCGCCCCGTTCATCAGCCAAATTACATTCTGACCATCATCAAAGGGGCGTCGCCAGAGAATATCGACGTTACCATCTCCATTAAAATCGCCGGCTCCTTCAATCCGCCAACCCGTCTGAACAAGGTTGCTACCGGCACTATTCACCAGGTCAACCCTCCTGGCAAAGTTTACCCCATCCATTTCCCAAATGAGATTTTGGCCGGTTGTCATATTGCGCCATACAATATCGGGCTTGCCATCTCGGTTAAAGTCAGCAACCGCCTGGATTTCCCACTCAATTGGAACAAACCCATTATTGCCATTATTCGGAGCAAGGGGTTGGACGCCGACACGAGAAATGCCATTCATCTCCCAGACGACATTGCTACCGTTAGCCTGGTTACGCCAAAGCAAATCGGTTCGACCATCTCCGGTGAAATCACCGGCCCCAACAATCCGCCAGTCTGTAACGATAACTGCGAGCAACTCTGCATTCACTCGAATCGTATTGTCGCTATTCATTAACCAGATGCGGTTCTCTCCGGTTGAGATATTACGCCATACAATGTCTTGAATACCATCGCCGTCAAAATCACCCGTGGTTTCTAACCTCCAGTTCGTGTTGACAACCCGGTTAACAAACTCCGTCGCTTCCCGAGTTGTGCCATTCATTTTCCAGTTAATGACATCGGGGCTAACTGGAGAAATATTGCGCCAAAGAATGTCAGCTTGGCTAATCGCCGATTCAACGGTGAAGGAATAGCGAGAAAAGACACCTTCGGCGTCGTTATGGATGCGGATGTAATAGGTGCCAGGCTCGAGCCGATCAACAAAGATTGTATCGGCAGTGGTACCCGTGTTACTGGATGACTGTAAAACCGCGCCCCCTGCATCCAGGAGTTGCAAATCAGCATTACCGACTTGAGTCGCGAGTTTAACGATGGCTCCGCTGCTGCGAGACCAATTCAGGCGAAAGACATCGGCTCGATCAGTGGCATCGAGGGTGTAGCTGCTATAGTCAGGTGCATTAGGATTAGTACCAAAGGTTTGAGGGGTTGTACTAAAGTCAATAACGCGTTGAGTATTTGAGAAGCTGTTGTCGATTAGTGTATCAGCCATACCTTCAGCCCTTGATTGCGGCGCTTTTATCTTTCCCACCGTCAAGCCTTTAGCGAGCACTTGGGGCAGAAATTTACAGAAACTTTGTGTTTGATGAGGTTTTCACCGAGGGGTTTACCTGGATTTACGGATAAATGATCTAGATTGAGAAAGTTGAAGTAGTTATGTTGCTTGGTTATGCTAACAAGCTTTGTTGCCATCCAGCACATTACCGATAGTAGAAGACCGATAATAGAAGGAATCGATTGAGTTAAACCAGAGCTTAGTCAGATTCAGGCCGCGGTCGTCGTTTTCTTACAGGTAACACTTTCGATCTGGACTTGAACAACGTTGACGTTTATCTGACGCGGCCCCAATCCCATTACTGATGATGCAACAACAGACTATGGCGATCTGACGTAATTCTTGAAAAGAATTGAGCCTAAAACCTGTATATATAAGGCATTGTCATTTAAAGACAAATGGGGTTGCTATAGTAACGCTATAGGGGATGCAAAATGCTCATTACGCTTATGTCTCAAGCTAGATGAACAACAGGTTGATTTCCACGAGGGTGCACTAGAGTGAGCTTAGCGATAGGAAACACACGTTTTTTTGACTAGATAAAATCTCTAGCAGATGGCTTTATAAGTATAGGGTTAGTTACATGTTTCAAAAAAGTCTGTTGAATTGAAAATCTGATTTTAGTCGGAGGTTAACGTTGTCTGAACATTCCCTGTGGACAGTGACTAATCACACGCTTTTCCCCACAGCTTTGCATGTCTTTCGATTGCATGATTACGAGGCTTTGAACCAACAACTACTAGCACTCATTTATCAACTACGGGAGGTTGATCCGGGTTATACCGCTTCGAATATATTGGGATGGCATAGCAAGGTTAATCTTTTTGAGTTACAGGAATTTCAACCCTTTAAGAGCTTTGTTGATCAGGCGATCGCTGAGGTGACTGAGCCAATGGGGTATGAAGATGTCAAAATTGCTCCGGCCAATTGCTGGGCCAATATCAACCCAAAGTATGCCAGTAACAAGATTCATGATCACGCGAACTGCCTGTTTAGCGGTGTTTATTATGTGCAAACCCCGGAGAATTGTGGCAATTTAATGTTTTATGACCCCCGCGTTGCCCGCACCTTTTATAAACCAGCTGTGCAGAAATATACAGCGTATACGGCAGATGCGATCGCCCATGTGGCTGAAGCGGGGCTGTTGCTGGTTTTTCCCAGTTGGTTAAAGCATGGCGTAGAGCCAAATCTGAGTGACGGCGATCGGGTCAGCATTAGTTTTAATTATGTATTTGCTTAAACACTAAATTAACCAGAGTGCCTAGCCCCTCGGCGATCGCGTTTTGGAAATCGATTGGTATAGCACTATGCCAGTGTGTCAGAACCTTTAGAAAAAAAGAGGATATGGGGGACTCGTCCCTGGCCAAGGGTTTCACTCCTGCACCTCATCCTAAACAACCTCATCCTAAACTTAATTCGTGCGGCCATAGAAGAAATACCCCTTCGGCTGATCCCGAAGGGGTGTATTTTGTTATCGGGTAAATCCTGCTAGTCGTTGTAGGCGAAGAAGATATTAAAGAACGTCGTCGCCACCGTTCCGCCAGCACCATCATCCGCATTAAAGCGGAAGGAATCACTACCCGGCGCACCCACTCCATCGTAGAAGTAGGTCAAATTACCAGCGAAAATATCCGCCTGAGTAAACCGCCCACCCTGACCGAGCGCCAGCCCATTCAGGCGCAATTGCCCAACAGTTGGAGCGGTTAGCAGAGTAAAGGTAATCTCATTGGGGGAATTATCAACATCGGTCACCTGGAGTAGATCGGCTCCAATTGTGGTTTGGGATTCTACACTGCCTTCAATCGTGAAACTAGGATTAGGAGTGAGCAAGATCGGTGGATCATTGACTGGTGTAACCACAATATTGAAGCGGCCTGTTCTAATCAACGGTGGGCCAGCAGGTAAAGGCGTATCAGCCACTTCAAAGTCAAAGCCATCGGCAGTTGTCTCAGAGCCATCGTGGCGATAAGAAAGTTGTCCAGAGTTGATATTCCCTTGAGTAAAGGTGCTCCCCACGCTCAAGACGGTCGTGCCATTTAGCACCAGTTGCCCATTCAGAGGCACAGATCGCAGGGTATAAGTCACCGGAGTTTGATTTTCTGGGTCTGTGGTTAATAGCCGAGACGCACCAATCGAGGTAATCGCTCCTTCCGACAGGGTAATTGGCCCATTAGAAACAATTACAGGCGGGTCATTAATAGGGTTAATGTTGATGCTAAATACCGTCGAATTCGTCGTGTTACCTGCATCATCCACCACACGGAAGACAAAACTATCGCTAGTCGTCTCGCTACCGTTGTGGCGGTAGGTCACATTTCCAGAATTGATATCCGCCTGAGTAAAGCTAGAGCCGACGGTTAGAGGGCCAAATCGGCTAAGGGTACCGCTGCTGGGTACGGCTTGCAGTACATAGCGTATCTGGCTGGCATTGCTGTCGGGGTCACTCACACCCAACAGATCGCGCAGGTTGCCAACAACCGTACCGGAGTTATTTTCATCGACCGTTAATGGGTTGTTAAGGGTTAACACAGGAGGATCATTAATCGGATTCACTGTGATATTAAAGGTTCGCGTTCCTGCAGTGGGGTCACCCACCAGCGTAAACCCAAAGCCATCCGATGTCGTTTCACTACCGTTATGGGTATAGCGAATCTGATTGCCTTGTAGTTGGGTGCGTGTGAAAGTGGCCCCCACAGTTGCAGCAACATTATTGATCAGTAACGTCCCATTGGTGGGTAGGCTTTCCACCCGGAAGGTGGGAAGTGGCCCATCGACATCGGTGGCATCCAGCAATCCTGTGGGAATCACTTGAGCTATGGCCCCTTCATTCACCAGAAGGGTATTATTGCGCAGTAGCACTGGCGGGTCATCAACCGCCAACACGCTAATATTGACAGTCCGGGTGATGTCAATGCCTGCTCCACCCGGCAAACCAGTTGCCCCCCGATCATTCACGGTGACGGTTAAAACATCTCCACCAAAGTAGTTGAGATTTGGCAAGTAGGTGAGAGTAGCCAGGGCATTAATTAGGGTTTCAACTGGTGCCTCGTAGGTCGCGGCGGGGGAGTTGTTGAGGCCATTGATCAGGGTCAGACCGGTCGTGTCTAAATTGAGGTTACCGTTGTTGACCCGTAGGCTGAGGCGAATGGGTGTATCGCCGGAATCGACATCGGTCAAGAAGATAGAATTCACGCCGGTAAAGTTCAGCAGGGTATCTTCATTCACTTCAATCGGGCCGGTTGGCAGGGTTAGCTCTGGCAAATCGTTAACTGCCTGCACATTCAGACTTACCACTCCGGTGACAATCCCTGGCCCACCATTACCGACATTCCCCAGGTCATTCACCTCAATCAGCACTTCGTCTGGGCCATTAAAGTTAAGTGCACCCTGATAGCGTAAGCTGGGTAAGCCCGTAGCTCTAAAGGCGTTGACGGTACCCTGCACCACCAGCCGTTCAGAGCCGTTGACGATGTCACCTTCGATCGCGGTCAGGTTGGTTGTATTTGCGAAGAACAGACGTCCGCCCGGTTGTAGGGTGGACAGAGTGACTTGGATTGGGTTATTACCCGCATCGACATCACTCAGCGTAATCCCTGTCAGGTTAAAGACTGTATCTTCCAGGGGCGATCGCACGATATTGGAGATGGTCAGCGTCGGTGGATCGTTAATGGGAATGACATTGATAGTCAGGGTGCCAATGTCTGTCTGAGCAGGGCCACCTGTGTTACCCCGGTCATCAACGCGAATCACGATGCGCTCTTCACCGTTAATGTTTAACCGATTGAGATAGTTGAAGCTACCCAGGGCGGCATTGATTTGGGCGAGGGTGCCTGTTAATCTTACGCTCGCCGTCGAGTTACCACTGATGGTGGCTCCAGCAGGGTTGGTAATTGTAATGTTACCAGCGTTAGTGGCTCCACCAGGGCCCTGAGCTGTCAGGGTGACTTCAATAATGCCATTCCCTGCATCCACATCCTCAACACTGACCCCAGTAATATTCAGCAGTTGATCTTCATCGACCGTAAATGGTGTTGCTGGGATTGTCAGCACCGGTGCATCATTCACCGCCTGGACATTAATTGTAAAGGTCTGCAGAGCTGAAGTATCGACCCCACCATTCCCAATGCCACCGTTGTCTTGCAGGCGCACAGTCAAGATAGCCTGACCATTGGCATCCTGGGCGGGAGTAAAGGAGAGCGTTCCGTTGGCGGCGATCGCTGGCCCCATCTCAAACAAGCCCGGATTAGTATTGGACTCAATGATGAAAGTCAACGTCTGATCCGACTCGCTAAAGGGAGAAGCAGGAGGTAGATTAGGCCCAGGGCGAATCTGGGTCGCCAGTAACCCGCTAAAGGGCGTATCTTCCAACCCTTGAATGGTTCGGTTAGGAATATTAAAGAAGGGCGGATCATTCACCGAATTGACGGTGATAGTAAACGTAAAGTCCTCAGAAGTATTGTCGTTAGGGGGTGGCGTTGCTGGCCCAGAGTCACGCAGACGAATCGTCACCTCAGTGGTACCAAAGGCGTCTGGTAAAAGGGTAAAGGTAAGATTTCCAGTATTCGGGTCTACCCTGGGCTGCCCACCAGTTGCGAAGATAGAGGGATTTGACACATTCAATGTGTCAAAGAACAGGGTTTGATTACTTTCATTCGCGGCCCCTCTCGAAAGCTGGGTTGCCCAAGCCTGGAAGGTCTTAGCCGCATTCGTGCTATCAGCCTCATCGACAGTAATATTTGGCCCACCGACAAAGGAAGGCGGATCATTCACTGGCGTAACAGTAATTGGAATGGTGCCCTCGACAAAACGCGGGCCAGGAGCACCCGTAGCCCCCTGGTCATCAACCCGGATCGTGACCTGATCAGAGCCAAAGTAGTCGGGGTTCCCTTGATAGGTCAACGCGGCAATGGCCAGGGAAATTTGATCAATCGTCCCCTCAATCGTCAAGTTACCTGACCCATCCGCTCCTTCAATCACCGTGACAGCCGCCCCTGGGTTGAGGGTAAGGGTGCCATTGAGGGCGCGCAAAATCGCTCGTACTGTGCTGGTGCCCGCATCAATATCATCAGTTGTAATGCTGAGGATCAAGGGCGTATCTTCGAGAACTGTCTGGGTACCCACAGGCAGCACTAGAGTCGGTGGGTCATTAATCGGTTGAACAGTCAGATTAATGGTGTTTTGGGTAATCCCGCCTTCACCATCATTGGCAATAATTGTGATTGATTCCGGCCCAAAGTAATTGGGGTCGGGGCGATAAACAAGGGTATTCAGCCGGGTTGTTAGATTGGCAGCGCTCCCATTAAAGGTAATGCTGTTGCTCGGTGCAATACCTGAGACGGAAACAACCCCTGTGCCATTGGTTGCTGTGATGGTCAAGGTTATATCTGGGCTGTCGGGGTCACTGACAGTAATGGCACGACTACCACTAAACCGGATCTGGGTGTCCTCGTCTAAGCTTTGTGCTTCTGGAACGGTTAATGTTGGCGCATCATTAACTTCATTCACGGTCAGGGTAAAGCTGGTTAGGGCAGAGGTTGCGCCTTCTGCGTCGGCAACTCGGAAGGTAAACCGATCAGTATTACCCGGTGCAGAGGCAGGCTCAGCACCATTATGGACATAGGTTAGTAAGCCGTTATTCAGGTCGGTTTGGGTGAAACTACCCCCTGCGCCAAGGGTGGTTGCTCCCAGCACTAATTGCCCTGTATTGGGTAAATCCACCAGGGTGTAAGTGATTGGGCGGGGGCCGTCAGGGTCGCTAGCACCCAGAACTGTGGCGTTAATTGCGGTAGAACTGCCTTCATCCACTGTGACACCGGCACTCAGCGTGACGCGAGGCGGAGTATTGATTGGGTTAATCGCAATATTGAAGGTGAAGGGGCCGCCCACCGCTTGCAGAGCCTGATCATCTTCAATGGTGAAGGAAAAGCGATCGCTATTGGCCTCCCGCGAACCATCTTGGGTGTAAGTCAAGCGACCATTGTCGATATCGGCCTGGGTAAAGAAGCTACCTACCCCCAGAGGTCCAGTGCCATCCTTTTCTAAGATTCCATTGGTGGGAACAACGGTTAGGCGATAAACAATCTGGTCATTGCCACCTGGAACGGGTGATAGCTCTGCATCTGAAGTCCGTAGCACTGCCTGTGTAATGGCCCGGGTAGCATCTTCATCGACGGAAAAGCCAGTATTAGTCAGCAAAACAGGAGCATCATTGACAGGGGTTACCGTCAAGCTAAACGTGGATGGCGTGGGCAGAGCTGTTCCTCCCGCTCCATCGGTGAGGCTAAAGACAAAGCTATCGCTCAGGGTCTCAGTGCCGTTATGACTATAGAGCAAGCCACTACTGTTAATATCAGCCTGAGTAAAGGTGGCTCCTACCGCTGTAATTGGTCGTAAGTTGAGGGTTAAAGTACCATTTTGAGGCAACTGCTCCAGGGTATAAATCAACTGGGCTGGGCCTTGTTCAACATCTGTACCACCTAAAGCGGTATTGGCAATTGGAATCACCGCCCCCTCATTCACTGTCGCGCCAGTGTTCAGAGTCAGTGTGGGTGGGTCATTAACGGGAATGATGCCAATCGAGAACGTTGTTTCGGCGATTGTGCCAACGGGGGTACCACTATCTCGTACCGTAAAGGTAAACCGATCCAGAGCGGCTTCGCTACCACCATTGCGATAGCTGAGCCGTCCAGTATTAACATCTGCCTGAGTGAAAATACCACCACTCACAAGCGCAGAGCCGTCTAGGAGTAATTCTCCATGATCGGGTAGGGCAACAACGCTGTACGTGATTTGGGAGGGGAAATCGTTATCATCTGTCACCAGCAGCAGACTGCTATCAATCGTAGCGGCAGCCCCTTCCGAAACAATCAATGGCCCTGTACTGACCGTCACAGGAAAGCTGTTGACATTGATTGCTAAACGGTAAAGGCTACTCTCACCTGGCTTCGGGAAAACCCGAATCAGATAATTACCTGCCGACAACTGTAACCCGCTAATCGTTTCACCGGTTGGGCCAATGCTTAAGCGCTCCTCAATAATCGCGCCACCATCCGTCAACAGTTGCAGGTCTAAATCTCCACTTAGGTTGGGGCCGCCAATGCCTTGCAGGGCAATGTTGAGCTCTGACAAACTGCCCAAGGAAAATCGATAGTAGTCGTCAGTATCATCTCCCCCAACCGACCCAGTGAACACACCATTACCATTCAAAACACCAATCTGAAAAGGGGTTGTCTGAGTGTTACCTGCAAAATCAGCCAGTTCAATCTCAACTTGGCGGTTAAACGGGGCCGTCGCCTGCCAGACTGGCAAAACAGGCGCCGTGGGCACAACCGCTTGGCGCTGCACCCCATCCATCAACCAGAATTCGTTTGCCCCCGTTTGAACATCTCGCCAAAAGATATCCGTCAATCCATCGCCGTTAAAATCTCCTGTCCCCTGGATCTGGAAGGTTGGGGTGGCTGGCTCTAAAATTCTGACGTTGTCACCAATCCGGTTCACTCCATTCATGAACCAGGCAAAAACAGTGCCATTGGGAGCAGCAGGGCCGGCAGGGCCGCGCCACAGCAAATCAGGTCTGCCATCCCCATTAAAGTCACCAACGCCTTGAATCCGAAGCCCTAAGTTCGGCTCAAAGGGCAAGACCGCATTACTGGCCCGAACGGGTTGCCCACCCACAATATCCATGAGCCAGACAATGTTTTCACCGGTTGCATAATTTCGCCATACGATGTCAGTGCGACCATCGTTGTTAAAGTCACCTGCACCGGCAATTTGCCAGTTAAGATTGGGAACTGTTGGCAGCGCGGCAATCTGAGTCAGGGTTGTCCCGTTCATCAACCAGATGACATTTTCACCAGTGGCGACATTGCGCCACACGATATCGGCCTGACCGTCACCATTAAAATCGCCCGTCGCCTGAATCTGATAGCTGAGAATAAAAGCAGAATTGAGGGGGGCAATGCTTTGCAATTGAGCGCCTTCAACTAACCAGGAGACGTTTTGCCCTGTGCTGTAGTTACGCCACACCAGATCGGAACGCAAACCATTATCAACCGCAACTGACAGGTTGTAGCTTGTTTGAGGAGTTGTCCCAGGAAGATTGGTGGGGTCTACCGCCGGCCCGGGAAGCACTCTAATGAAGTAGGTACCTGGCTGCAATTCAACGCTAATCAGCTCAGGCAGACTTCCCCCGTTCCGAGACACCGCCTCAATATTATTAGGGTCAGTGTAGATCTGATTATTCAGGGGGGACACTTGCCGATAAATTTCAACGTTGGCGTCGCCGTTTAAGCCACTCAGCACGAGTTGCAAACTACTACTGCGCGACACACTAAAGGTGTAGAAGTCTTCATCTCCAAACTGAACCGAGTCACGAAACACCTGAGGAGTCAGACCTGGAGTGATGCGTTGAGCTGTCTGAAAACTGTTACCCGGATCAGTCATTATCCCGAACCTTAATAGAGCTATGATATTTTGCCCTAGAGGTTTAGGCGCGCCAACAAACTTTACACAACTTTACAACCCTTCTGCGGATATCCTGACGCTTGTTTTGAATGATGAGGGATCTGGATATTCAGAATTTGATTACTCTCGTATAGTGAGGAGGTAGATAGACAAGGGGATTTTCATGTTTGGACTTGGTTGGACAGAGGTTGCCATCATCCTGGTGGTAGCAATTGTGATTTTTGGCCCTAAGAAAATTCCTGAGCTGGGTAACACGTTAGGTAAGACCCTGCGCGGCTTTAAGGATGAAATGGATAAGCCCATTGATGGAGTTGAACAAGAAGAGGATACTCAGGCATAGGTTGAGGCTGCAAGGTGATGGGTTAGGGAGGATGTTTGATTGAGTGAATCGGGTGATAGCCCCGTGAAGACTTTCCAGAAAGGATGGTGAGGAAAGGATTGGAAGGTGGGTGCGAACTCTGAGGTCATCAACCTAACGCTTCCCGGAGTTAAAGGAGTTCAGGGGCAGAGCACCAGAAAAGTTGCCTCCAAACACCCCAGCAAAAGGTTTTGATAAAAAAGGGAGGCTACAACTGCACCCTCCCTGATCCATGTTTACCAACGAATGGATGCTTAGCTGCCTAGTACACGACTGACGTACTCAACCGAGTCTATTGTCTCGGCTTTAGGGGGTTGTCGGTCGGAGGGGTGCGGCTCGGTGTTTGGTTCAGCTGATAGAGATGATGATGGCAGTGTGGCGATCGCGGCTGCATCATACCCCCCATTTTTCTGAATATCTGAAGGACGGCGCTCTTCAATCAGTTGAATAGCCCGATTGACGCTCTCTGGCAAAATCACCACTAAGCTGTTGAGGGATGCACCATTCAAAGCAGTCGTAATTGCCGTTGTTTCGTCCAAAATGACTTCGTAGGGAAAATTACGATTGGCTGCTTCAATGCCTTCCGCAATTAAGCGAGCAGCATCCCCACGGGGTCTACCACGAGTATCATCATCTTCTTTCACCAGAATGCGGTCAAACATTTGGGCTGACAGCCGGCCCAGGGTGACAAAATCTTCATCCCGGCGATCGCCAGGGCCACCGACTACCCCAATTCTTTCTCCTGGCCAGTTGCGCACAAACCCACCCAGAGCCTCGTAGCTATGGGGGTTGTGGGCATAATCAACTAGCGCGTGAAACTGACCCAAATTCACCAAATTCATCCGGCCCGGAGTCTGACTGGTAGAAGCCCGGAACGTAGAAAGAGCCGCCCGAATGTCCTCAATTCGCACCCCCTGAGCAAAGGCTGCCAAGCTTGCTGCCAGGGCATTAGAAATCATAAAAGGAGCCCGCCCTGCCATGGTTAAAGGCACATTCACCGCCTGCTCAATGCGCAGCGTCCAATCTCCTTTCAAAATGGAGAGATAACCATTCTCGTAGACAGCCGCCAGGCCGCCCTGTTGAGTATGAGCCTGCACAATCGGGTTATCCGGCTGCATGGAAAAATAAGCAACCTGAGCCTTTACCCGGCTGGCCATTTCTACCACTAGCGGATCATCCGCATTTAGAACAGCATAGCCCTTTGGCATTACTGATTCCGCAACCACACTCTTCACCCGGGCCATTTGCTCAATCGTATTAATGTCGCCCAGCCCCAGGTGATCGGCGGCAACATTCAACACCACACCGATATCGCAGGTATCAAAGGCAAGCCCTGAGCGGAGAATGCCACCACGGGCACTTTCCAGCACGGCAACTTCAACCATTGGGTCTTGCAAGATCAAATTAGCGCTTTGGGGGCCGGTATTGTCCCCTGGTTCAACCAGATAGTCGCCAATGTAGGTGCCATCAGTGGTGGTGTAGCCAATCACCTGACCAGTTTGTTTAAAGATATGGGCAATCAAGCGGGTGGTGGTGGTTTTCCCATTGGTGCCGGTAATCGCAATGATGGGTACCCGACTGGGAGCACCCGGTGGAAACAGCATATCAATCACTGGTTCAGCCACATTGCGAGGAATGCCAACACTGGGACTGAAATGCATTCGGAAGCCGGGTGCCGCATTGACCTCAACCACAACCCCATCTACTTCTCGCAGAGGCTTAGAAATGTCAGAAGTGACAATATCAATACCAGCAATATCCAATCCAATAATTTTGACAACGCGCTCAGCCAACCAAACATTTTCAGGGTGGATCTCATCGGTGCGATCCACTGCAATACCGCCCGTACTCAGGTTTGCGGTGGCTCTGAGATAGCAGACTTCGCCTTTCGGTAAGACCGTGTTGATGGTGTAGCCTTGCTTCTCTAACAGTTGCCAACTGGTGCGATCCATCACGATTTTGGTCAGCACGTTAGCATGACCTTCGCCGCGTCGGGGATCCTGGTTGGTTTGTTCAATCAGTTCCTCAATCGTAGAACGACCATCTCCGACTACGTGGGCAGGGACGCGCTCAGCAACGGCAACGACTTTATTTTTTACTACTAAAACTCGATGGTCTCTGCCCTGGTAGAAACGTTCAACAATGACATCACGGGAAACCTCGCGAGCAGCGTCGTAAGCGGCTTCTGCTTCTTCCCAAGAGGTGATATTGATGGTGATCCCCCGTCCGTGGTTACCATCAAGCGGCTTAATCACGATTGGGTAGCCGCCGACATCGGCGATCGCCTCCTCCAACTCATCCAGATAGGAAATCACCACGCCTTTAGGTACCGGCACCCCAGCTTCTCCGAGAATACGTTTTGTTCCCTCCTTATCGCAGGCTAACTCCACCGCCAAGATGCCAGTGTAGTTAGTTTGAGTTGCCTGAATTCGCTTCTGGTGTACGCCATATCCCAGCTGAATCATTGAGCGACTGTTCAATTGAATCCAGGGGATGCCTCTAGCCTCTGCCTCGTTGACAATGGCCTCGGTACTTGGCCCCAAAGAAGCGGCGGCCCATAGCTCCTGTAAATCGTGGAGGTCTTGCTCCAACTCATCACGGGGGTAAGTACCCGTTTCGACAATGCTCTGACATAATCTGACAGCGGCTCGCCCAGCATAGCGGCCCGCTTGCTCGTCAATGTATTCATAGACAACCTGGTAAACACCAGGCGTAGAAGTTTCGCGAGTCCGCCCAAAGCCAACATCCATACCGGCTAAGGTCTGCAATTCTAGAGCAACATGTTCGACAATGTGGCCCATCATGGTGCCTTCTTCAACGCGGCTGAGAAACCCACCTCGACAACCTGGGGAGCAAAAGTGCTCAATTAAGCTGGGTAACGTTTTGCGTAACCCATCATAAAAGCCAGGAATTTGATTGGAAGGCTGCTCGGCTAGCTCCTCCAAGTCCAAGCGCATGACGATCAGCTTTTTGCGTCGAATGCTCCAGTAATTCGGACCTCGAAGTGTTTGTACTTTCAGTATTCTCATAGCGTTATCCGAAAAGATCCCGACTTAACATGCGGGGATAGATGGCTGATCTGGAGAGGGCAAATTAGAAAACAACACCCTAGTTTCAAGGGCCTGGGAGGAAACCAACTGTTCAGAATGAACATTTTTTAGCCGAAACCGGTACTTTTTCTAAGGCTAACGGATTCAGCATGAACTGGATAAATCTGCCATTCATTCAACCATGGGGTACCCATCAGCAAAACTTAGGAAAGATTGCGATCGCCCCCTAAGGGCTTGCGCTTACGCAAATCATAGCGGTCTCCATGGCACAAAATATGTAGTCTAAGGTTACAAAGACTGATCGGATCAGTGGCGCTCGTCTCAGCATAGTTGCTATAGGACAAATCGGTCGGGTCAACAATTGTCACCGCACCACGCCCAATGACCTGAAACAGACCATCGCCTTCAAACAGGGCGCAGGTGTCTTCATCAATGCCAATGCCAATGCGATCAGGATGGGCTGCCACAGCACTCAGCAACCGGGCCATCCGATTTCGATTGTGGAAGTGTTGATCCACAATCAATTCAGGCACAATTCCAAGGCCTGTTGTCATGTCTACAAGAGAACGATTGGGGGATTCTCCACTGCCACCCCCAGCAATCATGAAATGTCCCATCACCGCAGCGCCAGCACTGGTTCCAGCAAGGGCAATTTCGCCCTTTTGAGACCGAGAGCGAATGATGTTCATGACTGGGGTGTCAGCCAATAGACTGCAAAGACGCAACTGATCGCCACCGGTCATAAAAACACCGGTACAGTTTTCCACGTAGTTTTGCATCAGGGCATCATCGCACTGGGCTCGATCCTGAATATCTAAAACCTCAATTCCCTTGGCACCCATGTCTTCAAAGATGGTGCGGTAGCGATCGCCAATAATGGCAGGCTCACGGGAAGCCGAAGGGATAACTGCAATGCGAGCATTCGTCGAGCCGGCCCGACCAAAAAAATTGTATAGGATCTCACGTCCATGCACCTTGTCCTCCGCTCCTCCAATGATCAGGATTGCGGTTTTAGTTGACTGGGGCATCTTCTCTCCAACAGGCTGATTCTCTAAACGTGGCGCAGGCATCCCCTCTGTTGGGATGTGTAAAAGTCGTTCCAGCCAACGAATGACTGAGGTAGAGACGCTACTCCTGCTCATTTTTAATTTACCTGACCACTGCATTTCATTAGGATGGAACCAAGGCAGAGGCTAACGCCACAAGGTCGTAGACGTTATGACAACCTTGCATACGTCCGAATCATTATATAGTTAGGGACTGCTATTCCTAACAGTCTTCTGTCTGAGATCATCGCAGATTCTGAAATCATCGGATACACCTCTCCAAAAGAATTCTTAATATTTTTGAGTGCATGCGCTTTGATGTCGTTACATTGTTTCCTGACTTTTTTGAGTCCCCCTTGCAATCGGGTCTTTTAGGCAAAGCTTTGAAAAAGGGAATTGCAACGGTTTGCCTGACCAATCCTCGCGATTTTACGACCGATAAACACCATCGAGTGGATGACGAACCCTATGGTGGTGGAGTCGGGATGTTGCTCAAACCCGAACCTCTCTTTGCCGCTGTGGAATCCTTGCCAGTATTGCCCTCACGCCAGGTGCTGCTGATGACACCCCAGGGGGAAACCATGAGTCAGGAAATCTTTCAAGCCTTTGCCCAAGAATGTCAACAACTCGTCATTATTTGTGGGCATTATGAAGGGGTCGATGAGCGAATTTTGCATCTGGTGACCCGGGAAATCTCCCTGGGTGACTTTGTCCTGACTTGTGGTGAAATTCCTGCTCTGGCCCTGATTAATGGGGTAACGCGCTTGCTTCCTGGCACCGTTGGCAAAGAAGCTTCCCTGAAAGCAGAGAGCTTTGAAGATGGGCTGCTTGATTATCCTCAATACACCCGTCCGCCCGTGTTTCGCGGATGGGCGGTGCCAGAGGTGCTGCTATCAGGGAATCATGCGGCGATCGCCCAATGGCGGCAGGAACAGCAGTTGCAGCGCACCCGTGAGCGTCGCCCCGATTTGTATCGGCGTTGGTTGGCGAGATCACAAAAGAATGGAGAGGTGGGGGAGTAGAAGCGTGGGTAAGGGGGGGAAGGAGCCTAGGAGTTGAGGGAGAGGGGAAATTTTAGGAGAGAGGTTCCTCCCCATCGTTACATCCTGTGATGTCCGCAATGTTCCGGTTGATGACCTGGTTACAATGAGAAGTGTGTCCCAGATTGGCTACCATACACGGCTGCAACCTGTCCAGTTCCAAGAAGTTTGTTGTTTTTAGGAAATTGCAGGTTTCAGGCTGAAGTTAGTCTTGGCTTGATGTATTCACCTCAAATCACTATGGCCTTTTCTTCTTTTTGGCGCTTTTGTGCGATCGCAGTCGGTACTCTGGTTGCCAGCACCGTTAGCCTTCGGGCACCGAACGTGTCAACCATGTCTTTTGAAGGGGTACGGTTTAGTGTTGGCTCAGTGGCATGGGCACAACGCAGCGGCGGACGTGCAGGTGGGGGTTCGTTTCGTTCTAGCCCCAGTCGTCCCAGCAGCCCTAGTCGTCCCAGTAGCCCTAGTCGCCCGACAACACCGAGTCGTCCTACCAGTCCCAGTCGTCCGTCCTACGGTGGCGGCGGTTCTGTTGTTGTGCCAGTACCAGTTGGGCCACCACCTGTCTACTATCCTGGTGGAGGTTACCGAACGGCCCCTTATCCAACGACTACGGTGACTAATGATGGTAGTGGGTGGATTGTTGGATTAGTTATCTTGTTACTCCTGGGCAGCGTCGGTATGCCAATGGTAATGGCTTTCATTCGTGCCCTGGGCAGAGGTTCAACGGCAGGGGGAGCGACTGGCTCAAATGAGCTTGATAACAACATTTTTACCATTAGCAAAGTGCAAGTGGCCCTGTTGGCCCAGGCTCGGCCTATTCAGGCAGAGTTAAATCAACTAGCCAGCGTCCTTGATACCGGGACTGAACAAGGGCTTGCCCAACTCATGCAAGAGTCTGTATTGTCACTGCTGCGAAGCCCTGAGAACTGGTCCCATGCGCTGGTTTCTTCAGAAACCGTCAAAGGCTTTGAAAAAGCAGATGCGCTGTTTACCAACCTATCGGTAGCAGAGCGGAGCAAATATACCGTTGAAACCCTGACAAATGTGGGTGGGCGGAAGCTCAGCAAAGCCTTTAATCCCAATGCAGAGAAGGGGCCAGCCTCCTACATTGTGGTGACTCTATTGGTAGGAACTGCCCACGATCGCCCTATTTTCGCTCCAGTCCACAACGTTCAAGAGTTGCAGCAAGCCCTGCAAAAGCTGGCCTCCATTCCCTCTGAATATCTCAAGGTGTTTGAGGTGATTTGGACTCCTCAAGACTCCGGCGATATCCTCACCTATGACGAGCTATTAGCGCAATATCCTGACATGGTGCAGCTTTAGTCTCTGTTTGGAGAATCACCCCTATGGGATCTGAGCCTTTATCTTCTGAACCCTGGTCTGAAGAAAGGGGTGGGTTTGTCGATGGGCCAATCACCGTCAGTCTGTTTCAAATTGCTGTAGAAGCAGGAGCCACGCCCCTTCAGTCTGCCTTGACAGAGTTAACGCTTGATACCAACACGGGCGAGGCTGAGGGATTGTTTGAGTTACTTCAACTAGTGACGCGGCAAATACTAACTTACCGTCATGCCTGGACTCATTATCGTGCTAGTTCTCAGACGGTAGAGTCTCCAGATGCAGCCGAAAATTTGTTTGACCAGCTTTTACTCCGGGAGCGATCTAAGTTTAGTGCAGAAACATTAACAAATGTAGCGGGGGTCCTACAGCAGCAAGCGAAGCCTCTGCCATCTACTCCTTCGGGGCAGTCTGGCTATCTGGTGATCACGCTGCTATTGGCTACCCAAGCGGCGTCGCCATTATTGACATCTATTTCTACAGCAGCCGCATTGGAGGTCGAACTTCAGAGCATTTTGCAAATGCAGCCAGAGCAATTGCTGGTGCTGGAGGTGTTATGGACCCCGCAACAGATCAATGAAGTGGTGACCCCAAGGGAGCTGGCAGAATTTTTTGGAGATTTACAGGCGATCGCATAGAGCCATGGCTCCCCTACAGCAGATCACGGGAAAAATCCGCAGGTGCTTGGGTGGCAGGCTTTTCCAAAGAGCAGGCGATTCCCGCACTTAACCTGAAATCGCTGAGTTGTCAAACCAGCCCCGCATCTTCCCAGGATTGAGTAAACCGTAGGGGTCTACCTTCGCCTTAAAGTTGACCTGCATCTGATCAATCACCTTGCGCCCTCCATCTTCAAGAATGTAGGTATGGGGGTTAAAGATGTAGGCTCCGTGCTCTTCATGATAGTCAATAATTTGGTTGAGCCGTGTTTCAGTGGTGTAGCGCACCACCTGTAACCCTGCAGCACGAGTGGCCCCACCCACCCGCAAAAACTCGAGATGCATCATTACCTCGGTGCCGAAATAATGGTAAAGATGCTCGATCAACTTGAGTTCCCTATCTTCTGGATAGAGGGTCTGCAGGTAGGTAAGGCTGGGATCAATACTACGGGCATGCAGTGTAGTGTGGTTCCAGGTGTATTCCATTAGGAGCGGCCCTTTCCCCGCTTCAGCGGCTAGTTTGCGGTACGTCACAGAGCCGTTCCATTCCTGAACCAATTCTTCTAGGGGCTGCCAGCCGTTTTCGGCCACCATGAGCAAGGCGCAGGCATACCCTGTCGGAATATATTGCCGCAAGGCGGTGAAAAAGGTGGGAATTGGGTCAGCAACCACACTAATGAGTTTTTTAGCGATGCCATCGCTGTCGCCTAAAGCCTGGCCAAACCGGGCAGCCGTGATAAAGTCAGGGAAGGTGGCGATCGCCTCGACCCAGGCATAAGCCGGTGCCAGGGGAATCGTTAACTCGGTAATAATGCCATTAGTGCCATAGGCATGGGCCACCTGATACACCGCTTCACCCTGTAACTCAATGATTTGCGGTTCGTCTTCCATGGTGACCACTCGCACAGCCAGCAAATTGCCGCGATCGCGAATTTGTCCATAGGTAATTGAGCCAATTCCGCCACTGCCACCACCGATGAACCCGCCAATTGTAGACGTTCGGTAAGTAGAAGGGGTGAGGCGAATCTCCCAACCGATTTCCTGGGCTTGTTTATCAATCTGAGCTAGCTTTACCCCCGGCTCTACACAGGCCAGCCCTGGTTTGAGCCATTTAATCTGATGCATCCGGGTCAGATCCAAAATGACACCCCCCTGCAGCGGAACGCATTGGCCGTAGTTACCCGTGCCAGCTCCCCGCACCGTCAAAGGAATTTTGTGAGTGACGCAGGCCTTTGCAACCCGGAGCACCTCAGCTTCATGACTCGGACGAATGACAACATCTCCCCGTTTATTGGCAAGCTGGCTTTGCAACACCGGGCTAAAGCTGTAGTAATCCTGGGAGAGCTTTTCGACCTGGCTGGGGTCTGTAATCACCTCTAAATCGGATAGATCACTCAATAAATCAGCAAGGGGATAGGACATAGGGAAAAAGAAAGAAAAGAAGGCAACAGGGCAAGGGAAAAAGCTTAAACGTTTCCCTGGGTTCTAGCGCAATCAATCATGCTCTTTATGGGATTTTACGGTGTTTGGAAGGGAAATGTCTGGAAAACTTCCCACTTCTGCCCCGTGTGCAACAACAAGGTCAACTCAAAAACGGTGCAGGTCAATTCAACCTTTTGGCACTGAAACTCAGCCCAGGAAAGGTGAAAGTTTTGCCGGGTTAAATCACGGAAGCCAACCGTCAGATGGGGGATAAAGGGTCGATTGGTGGTTCTAGAGTCAGCGATCGCCAAGTGGTCAGCCAGGGTTTTTGTCAGGGCTTGTTGGAGTTGCACGAGCTCAGGAGTGCGTTCGACCTGCAAATAAATCACCCGTGGTGGAAATGCCCCGAAACCTGATAACCGCAAGAGCACGGGAGAACATTGAGCTGCAAAGTTTTCCAGGCATTGAGTCAGGAGCAGTAGATTTGCCCTTTCCCAAAGAAAGGGCGGTTGCAGGGTAACGTGGGGGGGCGATCTCAGAGCCGCTCGACTGGCATATTTTTCAGCAAATTGCTGCTTGACGCTGTTGGCATAGGCTTGGATGACAGCATCAGGTAACAAAGCGATAAAAAAACGATGATTTGTCAGAAGCAACAGTGTAGGGTGGAGAAAGCAGGAGGAGTCTCAAAGTCTTCAGCCATTAGCCCTGCAGCCGCTAAGACCAAGGACAAAGGACAATTGGTTCAACCATTGCCAGAATAACGGATCTGGAGGGTTGCCAACCAGATTCCGTCTCAACCCTGGTTTGAGAGCGGTGCATGTGCAGAGGCACTGCTCAGGGGGATTGGAAACGGCGTTATTTCCCTTGTTCCTGGGCTATCGGGTAACCGGCACAGCTCTTGAACTTTCTGACCAAAGCTAAACCCGACTTTACCCTGACATTGTTGCATTTTGCAGGAAGGAAAACCATGCCCTGGTTTGTCAAGATTGAACAAGGGATTGTCGATAAACCCACCTTTGACCAGTTTGTTCCCGCTCATAAGGCCTACGTCCAGGATTTAATTGCAGGGGGGCACCAGGCAAAAACGGGCTATTGGAGTTGCTACGGAGGTGGGATGATGCTGTTTCAAGCCGAATCAATGGAGGCCGCCCGAGCCATTGTCGAAAGTGACCCGCTGGTGAAAAACCGCTGTGTCATGTATCAACTCTATGAATGGCGCGTTGTGGTGGAATAAGCCCAACACTGATCAATTAGCTGACCACGTCTCTACTTTCCCAAGCTAGCGGTAGAGTCAGCTTTATAAGCCCCATTGGTTATAACGACATCAGAACTAAACGTCTCTACTTTCCCAAGCTAGCGGTAGAGTCAGCCCAGTAATCGCAGAAAACTGCGCAGGCGCAAGCCGACTGCTCTGGAGAAAGCAGGGAGAGAAGGGAGCAACCACTGATGAGTCTGTTTGCTGCCAATCAACACTCTCGTTCTGTGCGTTAGACCAGCGTTGTAGCGTTTGTTCGACTTGGGTTAAAAAAGAGATTCCTCGTACCATGGGTATGTGCTGCCAGTTTTCCACCAGCAATTCGGCGATCGCCAGCTCAACCAACGCACCTGGATAGGTAGCTAATATCTCGGCTAGATAGGCCTGAAACGTTTTAGATACAGGATTTCTCAAACCGTAGCTATCAATAATATGCAACACCCGCTGGGTTTGAATTTTAGCTTGTAACTCCGACAATGACTTCAATAGATATTCCTTGAATCGAGCTGGCTGAACCAAAACTCACCTATTCAATCACGTCTTCTGCAAGCTGACCGATCATTTTTGAGAAATTGGATACTCAACAAATGAAAAAATTCTCTAGGTCATGCCCCCGCGCGACATTGTGCAGTCCAACACCATAGGCCAGTTCCAGGTTTTTAGGAGTCATCACCTGCTCCGGGGAGCCATCTGCAATCAGCCGCTGATTCAGCAACAACAGCCGATCTAACTGGTTCAGCGCTTGCCCCCATTCATGGCTGCTAATCAGCAAAATTTTGCCTGCCGCCCGCAGTTCTTTAAAGATTTGAAACAAAATGCCTTCCGTGACAGTATCTACACCGGTAAACGGTTCATCCAGCAAAAAAATATCAGCCTGCTGTGCCAGCGCCCGTGCCAGAAAGACCCGTTGCTGCTGGCCACCCGAGAGTTCTCCGATGCGGCGATCGCGTAAATTCCATAAATCCACCCGTTCGAGGGCGGCCTGGGAAATTGCCCGGGATGATTTTCCCGGTGAACGAAACCATCCCAAATGCCGTGTCCGCCCCATTAACACCACATTACCAACGGTAATCGGGTAATCCCAGTCAATTTGCGATCGCTGCGGCACATAGGCCACCTTTTCCAATTGCCGATGCAGCGGACAGGTGCAGTAGTGCACCCGGCCACTAACCTTGGGCACTAGCCCCAGCATCGCCTTTAGCATTGTGCTTTTGCCAGCTCCATTTGGCCCCACAATGCCGACTAATTGCCCTGGCTGAATCGAGAAACTGACATCCTCCAACCCCAAGCCACTTTGATATTTGACAGCTAACGCCTGAACCTCTAACATGGGAGTCTAAAATGATAACGATTATCATTTGTAAGTGATAAGAACGATTATCATACCAAACTTACACCAAACAACGGGAGGATAGGGGTATCATGGCTTTTTCTCGGTACTGCCAGCCAACCTGGAAAACCACAGTGCTGTGTTTTACGGTCGGGTTGCTGACAAGCTGCGCCACGGCAACGGATACCCGCCCCGAAGGGGCGGCCACAAATGCCGCCAGCCCTGTGGCTACGACCAAAGCCCCCAAAGTCGTGGCAACGACCAGTGTGATTTGTGACCTGACCAAACGCATTGCTGAAGCAACCATTCAACTCACCTGTATTGGCAACCCTGGGCAAGATCCCCATGTTTACCAACCGACTCCTGGCGATCGCAAAGCCATTGAGGAAGCAGATCTCGTTCTGTATGGTGGATACGATTTTGAACCTAATTTAATCAAAGTAGTGCAAGCAACATCGAGTCAGGCTCCTAAGGTTGCCGTCCATGAGCAGGCAGTGACTCAGCCCTTAATGGGGGTTCATGATCACGGTCACGGAGATCACTCTGATCATGACCATGATCACGACCATAGCCATGATCACGACCATGGGGATAAAGCCAAAGCAGACCAAGCAGAAGAAAAGGTCGCCGATCCCCACGTTTGGCATGATGCCAGAAATGGTATGAAGATGGCAGAAACAATTGCCACCAGCCTGAAAAAAGTCGCTCCCACTGAAGCTGAAACCTACGATCGCAATGCCCAAAAACTCAAACAGGAATTGCAACAGCTTGATGCCTGGATTCGTTCACAAATCGCCACGATTCCGGCCAATCAGCGGAAGTTAATTACCACCCACGATGCCCTGGGTTACTTTAGCGAGGCTTATGGCATTCCGGTCGAGGGTGCTTTGCAGGGAATTAGTACCAACGAAAAACCAACTGCCGCTCGAATTAAAGAGTTAGTAGAGCAAATTCGCACCACTCAGGTACCCACCATTTTTGCCGAGCAGACAGTCAACCCTAAACTGATTGAAACGGTTGCTAGAGAAGCCAATGTGAGCGTTTCGCAGCGGCGACTGTTTGCCGATGGTTTGGGTGAGCCAGGGTCTGGAGCAGAAACTTATGACAAAATGCTGATAGCCAATACTCGAACTATTGTTGAGGGCCTAGGAGGAACCTACACACCTTTTCAGCCCAAGTAGGAAAACTTCGCTAGGGTAGAGGTAGGTACGCTGAATACAGCACAAACTTAAGATGGATCCTTCCGCTTAAATCAGGATGTATCGTTTGCCTGAGGAAGGGTCAGCTTTGTCTGCTGTTGAGTACCAATCCTTTCCTGATAGTCGTCTATGTCAACCGAAAAAAAGTCTCCCCAAAACAAAATTCGTTTTGATTTGAATCAACTCGATTCAGAGGGTCTCATCGGTGCTGCCGATGCTAAGCGATCGCTACGCTACGAATTTTGCATTCCCCAAGGGGCCACTCATCTAGGGCAAGTGCGCGAAATTGACCCCTCAATTGAGCTTTATCCTAAAAGCCGGGGCCGGATTCTGTGTGCCGCAAATCAAGTGCTTTGCATCGGTGAAACCCACAAGCCTAACTGGCGCGAAATTATCCTTGCGATCGCGGCACTCGATTATGTTGAATCAATTGTTGAATCTTCAGCTGAGTAGCGATCATTGGAGCCAGCTTGCTAAATGGCGGTGTGAAGGCATATCAGTCAGACGGTCGAGGGGTTTCGCTGACTTTTGATAGAGCGATCGCCGACAGCAACATGGCGAGCGTGAGTCAAAAAGCCTAACCTGCATGATTCATGACGATTTCGGAAAATCGCTGGAAGACTGACCAAGAAGCCAATCTGGCGATTCGCCTAAAACACAGTTTGTATTTTGAGGTGTTTCTGCCCTCAAGGTTTCAGCGGTTGGTGAGTCATCCAGGCTAAGCTTTCTGGGGAGTCCTAGTTTTTAAAAGATAGAGAATAACGACCTATTTCTGGGTGGTTCACAGCGATTGGCACTCAGTTTTCGCTTTTTTCTCTGTCCTTTACATAAGGGCACCACCGCTTTCTGACCAAAGCGATAAAGCCATTCTCCATTGATTCAGCGCCACCGTTGGGGGCAAATTTCCTTCACAATAGCCGCTTCAGGGAGTTCTACGCGGTGTAGAGCGATCGGCTCCTGCGCGTTAGCGAAACCAGGCCTCTCGTAAAAAGGCTATGGGCATTCTACAACTGGGCCTTTCATTCTTTGGAGCGTGCTGCCCACCTCGTAGATGATGAGTTTTTTTAGACCGGTCATGATGTTCCGGAATGGCATCAGGGCATCTTGAAATTATGCATTAACCAGGTTCAATCGGTTCACCTGATCGCTCGAACCCAAAGACCGGCGAAGGCGACAACGGCAAAATACCTGACTTGCGCCACTTCTCTGGCAAGATTCCTACGACTGAGCGCGTTTGGCTGAGACGTACAAAAATTTTCCAACTAAGTTGCTCCGCTTTCCGAAGCCATATGTTCTCTAGTGATCTGTGTCGCGCTGAACCTGCTGTGAATTCAGGGTTTGTTGTCTCAATAAAGTCCAGTTTGCAACCTGTCTTTGCCCCACAGGTAAACCTTTGGGGCTGGACTTGGAAAAGGTTTATCTGCCGATTATTCACCTGTCAAAGCCTACTAAACAATCAAAAGTCTACCTGGCAACCTGGCCAAATGGAGATTTTCGCATCATGACAAGCACACATAATTTGCTCCAACAAAGCATTGCAGCCCTGCAGCAAAAGCGTTACGCTGAGGCGATTCAGATGCTAGAGCCGATGGCTCGGGCCACGACCGCAGCACCGACAAAAGACATTTACCAGGCTCAAATGTGGCTGGTACGGGCCTATCAAGAAAGTGGCCGGAGTCAGCAAGCGATCGCGCTTTGTCAGCAGATGCAACAGGCTCCTGTTAGCCAAGTGCGAGCCTGGGCAGAAAAGACGTTGCCGACGTTGATGGCAAACACTTCCGGTCAGCCTGCTCCAGTGGCTCAAGAGTATTTGCCCAAGGCCGACTCAGAGCGCTATCTCAACACTGGCCACCAGGCGCTAAAGCTGCAAAAGTTTGCTGACGCAGTCACCAATCTCGAAGCCTATTGTCAGGGAACCGATCCCAGCGATAAAAACTACGCCCAGGCTCAAATGTGGTTGGTCAAAGCCTATCGAGAAAATAACCAAAAAATGCAGGCGATCGCCTTGGCGCAAACCCTTCTGCACCATGAGAAGGAATATGTCTGCATTTGGGCGAAGGAATTTCTCAACCGCTTTGCCCCAGAAGCACTGGCTGTTCCTACCCCTGAGGCAGCCCCGCCTGAGCAGCCAGAAATCGTTGGGAGCACCAAACCCGCTCAAGCGGGTAAATCGCCTAGCGGCCAAGCTTCTCCCCCCAGTGGAGCACCGATCCCAAAAGCTGGGCGAGCGGATCGTAAAGGCGTCAAACTTGGGATGAAAGGAGTTGCCGCCAGCCTATCGCTGGCCTCTGGGGTCACCCTTTCTTTACTATTTGGCATGGTGCTGGTGTTAACCCTGGCGTTGCTGCTCATGGTTGACCATGAGAACCCTACCCTGGGCTTAGGAATTGCAGTTGCCCTCACTATTGCCTTTAATACGCTGATTTTTTTCCTGGCTCCTGTACTGATGGACTTGCTCCAGGAGTGGCTCTATGGCACGCGCTGGATTGATATTGCCGAAGTGAACCGCTACAGCCCTGAAGCCGCTCGGGTAATCCAAACTGTCTGCAACCAGAAAAAAATTTCTCAACCCCGACTCGGGTTAATCGAAGATAACAATCCCACGGCCTTTACCTACGGTTCCCTGCCCAATAGTGCTCGCCTAGTGGTGAGTCGTGGCTTGTTCAAATATCTAGATGACGACGAAACGGCGACTGTCTATGCCCATGAGCTGGGGCATATCGTCCATTGGGATTTTGCCGTTATGACCCTGGCGGCCACCCTAGTGCAGGTAACCTACCTGCTCTATGTTTGGATTCGGGAAATTGGCGATCGCTTCGATAAGGGCAAAGAACAAGCCCGCGCGGCTGCGATCGCAGCCTATATGTTTTACATTTTGGGTGAGTATTTGCTCCTCTACCTCTCTCGTACCCGTGAGTACTATGCTGACCATTTTGCTGCTGAGATCACCGGTAATCCTAACGGACTGTCGCGCTCACTGGTCAAAATCGCCTATGGCATTATGGAAGAGGGCAGGCGCAATACCGAACCCAGCAAACTCCTCCAAGGAACCCGCGCCCTGGGAATTGCCGACCCCCGTGCCGCCAGCTTAACTGGCACCGCCTATCGGGTCGCTGCCGATCCTCACCGGGTCGGGCAAGTCTTTCTATGGGATATGTTTAATCCCTGGGCCTGGTGGATGGAACTCAACTCGACTCATCCCCTCACGGGTAAGCGCGTGCGTGCCCTCAGCACCTACGCCGAGCAATTGGGGATTAATGCCGAGTTTGATATGGCCAATGTCATCCGCGAAGGCAAGCGGTTAAATCGTAGAAAACTCTACGGTAATTTTACGACTGACATTCTGATGCTGTGGGCCGATTGG
>Ga0272446_1001966_pt1 | contig 28972 bp, 23 predicted proteins | sample YNPCB0061_FD_194587 | JGI IMG/M metagenome (GOLD analysis project Ga0272446, IMG submission 194587) | Hot spring microbial mat communities from Yellowstone National Park, WY, United States - YNP-CB-006-1 | ecosystem: Environmental > Aquatic > Thermal springs > Hot (42-90C) > Sediment | place...
GTAGGTCTTGAGGTACACCGGCATCTCGGACGAGCTGCGGGTGCGGTAGAAGTGCACGATCACCGGCGTGTCAATCTTGGCGAGGATGCGGCGGGTGCCCTCGGAAAGGGTGTAAACGCGGTCCTCGGTCAGGTCCAGCCGCACGCGCAGGAAGCTGACGATGGTGCCCAGGGCCACGAGCACCAGGAACATGGCCGCCACACCGAGTCCGGAGTACAGCAGCGGCTCCCACTTGTGTTTGTTCGGGTTCATGGGTCAAGCAAGGCGAGGGGGAGTGGCACGTTCAACCGGCGCGATGGCTGCGAATGATCACGCCGGTAGTAAACAGGCAGAAGACCATGACCAGGGCGAAATAGACCACGTCGCGCAGGTCAATCACCCCGCGTTGGAAGCTCTCGAAATGCGGCATCACGCTGAACGAGGCCACCAGCTCCAGCAGCCACGGCGGCGCCCAGGTCAGGGCATCGGTCACCGGCGGCCAGCCGGCCAGCACCAGGAACAGGCAGCCGACCACCGAGAGGATGAAGCTCACCACCTGGTTGCGGGTCATGGCCGAGGTCATCGAGCCCACGGCCAGGTAGGCCCCGGCCAGCAGGAAGCTGCCCAGGTACCCGCAGAAGATCGCGCCGGCATCCGGGTCGCCCAGATACGACACCGTCAGGATCATCGGGAAGGTCAGCGCCAGGGCCAGGCCCAGGAACAGCCAGGAAGCGAGAAATTTTCCCACGATGGCCTGCCAGGTCGTCACCGGCATCGTGAGCAGCAACTCGAAGGTGCCCACGCGCCGTTCCTCGGCCCAGAGGCGCATCCCCACCGCCGGCACCAGGAACAGGTACAGCCAGGGATGCCACATGAAGAACGAGTTCAACGAGGCCTCGTTGCGCAGGAAGAACCGGCCCACGTTGAACGTGAAAAAGCCGATCAGGACCAGGAAAATCACGATGAACACGTAGGCGACCGGCGAGGCGAAGTACCCGGCCAGCTCGCGCTTGGCGATGGCCCAGATGTGGCGCAACGCGCCGGTGTGCTCGCCGGCGGCCAGGGCCGGGGGCGCCGCCGCGGCCGGCGGCGCGGCGGAGGACGGGGCGGAGATCGTGGCGGTTTCGCTCATGGGGTCGTCGTCTCGTTCACGGTGCGGGTGGTGTCGGGCAGCGTGATGCTGCGGAAAACCTCGTCGAGCCGGCCTTCCTCGGTGCGCAACTCGAGCAGCTTCCAGCGCTCGCGCACCGCCAGCTCGTAAATGCTCGCCTGCAGCTCGCCGTTGCGGCCCCCGGCCTGCGGATAGGCGCGGATGACCACCGCCGGCTGCTCGCGCAGGACCAGCGTGCGTTTGACCGTGGGCAGCTCGCGCAACTTCTGGTTCACCACGGCCAGCGGCGCGCCCTGCACGCTCACGGCCACGGCCCCGGCCAGCTCGGAGCGTTGCCGCAACTCTTCCGGCGTGCCGTTGGCCACGATCTGGCCCCGGTCAATGATGATGGCCCGCGTGCAGGCCGCGTCCACCTCCTCGAGGATGTGGGTCGAAAAAACGATGGCCTTGGTCTGGCCCATCCGCCGGATGAGGGTGCGCACCTCGTGCTTCTGGTTGGGGTCCAGCCCGTCGGTGGGCTCGTCCAGCACCAGCACCGGCGGGTCGTGAATGATGGACTGGGCGAAACAGGTGCGGTGCCGGTAGCCCTTGGACAACGTGTCCACGCTCTGGTGGACCACGTTCTCCAGGAAACAGATTTCGATGGCGCGCTGCACGGCCTTGCGTTTGGCCTCGCCGCGCAGGCCCCGCAGTTCGGCGGCGAAGTTCAAAAAGCCCCAGACGGTCATGTCCGTGTACGCGGGGGCGTTCTCCGGCAGGTACCCGATGAGGCGCTTGGCGGCGATGGGGTGTTCGAGCATGTCGTGGCCGCCCACCGTGACGCGCCCCGCCGTGGGCGGGATGAAGCCGGTGATCATGCGCATGGTGGTGGATTTGCCGGCGCCATTGGGGCCCAGGAACCCGAGCACCTCCCCCCGCTCGACGGTGAAGGACACGCCGTTGACGGCCAGCTTGGGGCCGAAGGCCTTGACCAGATTCTCGACTTTGATCATGCGTCGCTCTCCAAAGACCGCCACCGCCCGACCCGGCAAGCCCGGTTCGGCGGTGGCTGGCTCCGCGTTGGGCACGGGGCCGCGCGGTCGGCCCTGTGTTCTACACCCTTTGTCAAGGGCGGGCTGCCCTATTTAGACAAGCCGGCCGGAAAATGTTCAAACAAAACTTCCGGACGTGCCGGTTCGCCACGCGGGGAGCGGCGGTTTGCCCCGCCCGCCTCCGCCGCCGCCGGGCTGGGGACGGGCCCGGTTTTTAGGACCCGCCCGCGGGCTGGACGGCCGCCGGCGCCGGGGCGGCGGCGGGTTTGCGACCGAGCACCCGGTCGCTCAAATCCGCCAGGGCCGTGTACACGACCGGGATGATGAACAGGGTCAGGAGGGTGCTGGTGATCATGCCGCCCACCACCGCCACGCCCATCGGGCGGCGGCTCTCCGCGCCGGCGCCAAAGCCGATGGCAATGGGCAGAATGCCGGCGATGGTCGAGAAACTGGTCATGAGGATGGGCCGCAGCCGCACCAGGCCGGCCCGGACCATGGCGGTGTGCGAATCGGCGCCGGCGGCGCGCTGCTGATTGGCAAACTCGACCAGCAGGATCGAGTTCTTGGTCACCAACCCCACCAGGAGGACCACGCCCACCTGGCTGTAGAGGTTGAAGTTCATGGCCGGCACCGGCGGCAGCCAGCCGGCGCGCCCGGCAAAACCGATCAACCACAACAACCCGAAGGCGCCCACCCCCGCCAGCGGCAGCGCCAGCATGACGGTGAACGGATGCACCAGGCTCTCGAACTGCGAGGCCAGCACCATGTACACGATCACGATGGCCAGCCCGAGAATCCACCAAAACTGCTCCTGCGCCTCGAGCAGGTCGCGCGACTCGCCGGACCAGGTGTGGAGCGTGCCCGGCGGCAGCTCCGTGGCCAGGAGGGCCTCGACCCGCTCGAGGGCCGTGCCCAGGGTGACCCCGACCGGCGTGGCCGTGATGCTGGCACTGCGCAGGCGGTTGTAATGCTCGATGGCGTTGGGCGCCGCGCCGGAGCGGTAGTTCACCACGCTGTTCAACTGCACCAACGCCCCGCGGTCGTTGCGCACGTACACCCGCTCCAGGTCCCGGGGCGTGAGGCGCGAAAACCGGTCCAGTTGCGCGATCACGTCGTACTGCTTGCCGCCCACCTTGATCCGGCTCAGGTCCAGCCCGCCGAACAGAATCTGAAGGGTGCGCGAGATGTCTGCGACCGACACTCCCAGCGCCGCGGCGCGGTTGCGGTCAATCTCGATGCGCAACTCGGGCTTGGTGACCTCGAAGGAGCTGCGCACGTTCACCAGAAAGCCGAGCGTGCGCAACTTGTTGGCCACGGCCTGGGCGGTGGCGTTCAACTGGTCCAGGTCGTCATTCTGCAGCACCAGGCTGAAGGGCGCCCCGAATCCGCGGCTGATCGGCTTGGGGATGTTCGGAATCACCAGCGCGCCCTCGATGCCCGCCAAAAACCGCAGCCGCAATCCCTGCGGGCCGTTGACGATTTCCTGCACGCTGCGGGTGCGCTCGGGGTGCAGCCGCACAAAGGCGATGCCCTGGTTGGCCGCGCCCGGCCCGCTGAACGGCGGGGCCACGATGGTGCCGCGGGAGCGGATTTCCGGCACGGTCTCGAGCATCTGCTCCATCTGCCGCATCATCCGGTCGGTGTACTCGGCCGTCGAACCCTCCGGCGTGACCACAAAACACAAAAACGCGCCCCGGTCCTCCTCGGGCAGGAATTCTTTGTCCAGGCTTTGGTACGCCCAGACCATCAACGCCAGCGCCCCCGCCCCCACGCCCAGCATCAGGACGCGGTGCCGCAACGCCCGCTGCAGCAGCGCCCCGTAGCCCCGGGACAACGCGTCGAACCCGCGCTCGAAGGCCAGGAACAGCCGCCCGTGCTGCTCGCGCCGGACCGGCCGCAAGATGCGGGCGGCCATCATGGGCGTGAGCGAGAGCGCCACAAACGCCGAGATGACCACCGAGCCGGCCAACGCAAAGGCAAACTCGATGAACAGCCGGCCCGTGGCGGTCTTTTGAAAGGCCAGCGGGATGAACACCGCCACCAGCGAGATGGTGATGGCGATGATGGCAAAGCCGATCTCCCGCATCGCCCCAAACGCCGCCGGCATCGGCGGCTCGCCCGCCTCGATGTGCCGGTAAATGTTCTCGAGCACCACGATGGCGTCGTCCACCACGATGCCGATGGCCAGCACCAGCGCCAGCATGGTCAGGATGTTCACCGAGTACCCCATCGCGTAGAGCACGGTGAACACGCCCACGATGGACACCGGAATGACCACGCCGGGGATGACCGTCGAGCGCAGGTTGCGCAGGAACACGAAGATCACCACCACCACCAGCCCGAAGGCGATCGCCAGCGTGACCCAAACCTCTCGGATCGCCTCCTCGACAAACGTGGACGAGTCGTAGGCCGTGACCAGGTTCACGCCCAGCGGCAGCCCCGGCTGCACCCGCTCCAGCTCCGCCCGGATGCCGTGGGCCACCTCGACGGTGTTGGCCCGGGATTGCTTGACCACGCCCAGAAACACCGTGGCCCGGCCGTTGAACCGCGCCACCGCCCGCAGGTCCGCCACGCCCGCCTCGGCCCAGCCCACGTCGCGCAGGCGCACCAGCCGCAGGCCGTCCCGGGCCAGCACCAGGTTGTTGAACTCCTCGGGCGTCTTGAGCTCGCCCAGGGTCTGGATGGTCATTTCGCGGTCGAGATTCTCCACCCGGCCGCTGGGCAGCTCGACGTTTTGCTCGCGCAACGCCCGCTGCACGTCCAGCACGGTCACGCCGTGGGCGGCCATGCGCTCGGAGTCCAGCCACAGCCGCATGGCGAAACGCTTCTCGCCGCCGATGATGACCGAGGAGACGCCGGCCACGGTCTGGAGGCGGTTCTTGATCTGCAACTCGGCGATGGTGGTCAGCTCGCGCGGCGAGTGCCGGTCGCTGTTGACCGAAATCCACAGGATGGGCTGGGCGTCGGATTCCTGCTTGGCCACGACCGGCTCGCGGATGTCCTCGGGCAACTGGCCGCGCACGCGCGCCACGCGGTCGCGCACGTCCTGCGCCGCCAGGTCCACGTCCCGCGACAGGTCGAACTCGATGGTGATGTTGCTGACCTGTTCGCGGCTGGTGCTGGTGAGGGTCTTGATGCCCTCGATGTTGCTCAAGGCCTCCTCGAGCCGCTCGGTGACTTCGGTTTCCACCACGCGGGCGTTTGCCCCGGGGTACACGGTGGTCACGCTCACCACCGGCGGGTCAATGTTCGGCAGTTCCCGCACCGGCAGCCGGGTGAGACTGATCAGGCCGAAGAGCACCAGCGCCAGGCTCATCATCGAGGTGAGCACCGGCCGGCGAATGCTGAGATCGGGCAGGGTCATGGGGCGGCCTCAGGGTGCGGCGGTCCGGGCGGCAGCGGCGGGCGGAGCACCGGGAGCGCGTCCGCCAGCGGCGGCGGGCGGCCCGTTGGTGCCGGACCGCGGCGGCGCCGGGACGGGCTGGAGCGCGTCCGTGTCATAAACGGCCGCCTTTTCCGGCGGCGCCAGCGTCACCTTCATGCCCGGCCCCACCTTTTGGTGGCCCTCGACGATGACCCGTTCCCCGCCCGTGAGGCCGGCGGTGATTTCGACCCAGCGGGGCATCCGCTGCCCCACAGTGACCGGGCGCAGGGCCACCGTGTCATCGGCGCCCACCACAAACACAAAGCTCGTGTCGCCGTTGTTCATCAACGCCGCCTCGGGCACGCAGGGCGCCTCCGGCCGCAACACGAGGGTCAGCTCGAGGTTGGCCACCATGCCGGCCTTGAGCAGCCCCTCGGGGTTGGGAATACGCGCCTTGACCAGCGCGGTGCGCGTCCCCTCGTCCAGCCGCGGGGCGATGAAGTAGATTTCGCCCGCGAACTGCCGGTCCGGGTACGCCGCCACGCGGAATTGCACCTTCTGGCCCGGGCGCACCTGGCTCAGGAACCGCTCCGGGACGTTCATCTCCACTTTCATCGGGTCCAGGTCCACCAGCCAGGTGATGACCGTGTTGCGGGAGATGACCTGGCCGGGGCTGACGTTGCGCGCGCCGGTGCGCCCGCGAAACGGCGCGACCACCCGCGCGTCCCGCAACAACCGCTCGCGCAACTCGACCGTGGCCCGGCTCACCGCCAACGTGGAGACCGCCTGGTCGTAGTCCTGCTCGGAAATCAGCCGGTTCGCGCGCAACTCCCGCGCCCGGGCGTGACTGGCCTCGGCCAGTTGCAGACGCGCCCGGGCGTCGGCCAGTTCGGCCTGCAACTTGGTGTCGTCCAACTGCACCAGCAGGGCACCGGCTTCCACCACCTGGCCTTCCTCGAAAAAAACCTCCTTCACGATGCCGTCGGTCTCGGCCTTGATCTCGACCGCTTCATTCGGCGCCAGGTTGCCGACCAGCGACACCGACTCGACCACCGGCCGGCGGCGCACCTCGACCGCCACCACCGGCAATGCCATGGCCATACCGGGGCCGCCGGCACCAGGCCCAGCGGGACCGCCCGGTCCGCCGGGTCCGCCGGGCGGTCCGGCCCGGCGGCAACCGCCAGCCACCAGCGCAAGCAGACCCACACTCAACACCAACCAGCCGGGAGCTTTCATCAGGGAAAAATTCCAGCCTCTCCCCTCGCCTGGCGCCTGCTTCGCGGACGGTTGCCCGGCACGGCAAACCCGGACGCATCAAGACCACGTGCCTTTTGAGCGAAGGCGGGACGTGACCGGGCCGCAGTCGGGGGCCGCTGGCAGAGGACGGGAGAAAAGGCCCGCATGTGGGGCTGACGGTAGAAAGCCACCCCGGGGGCGTCAAGCAACGGCGCCTTCCGAAACAAAGCGGCGAGCGGGAGGTGCCGCCTGGTCTCGTGCCGCGCGCAGGCGCGCGGTAGGGCTGCGCTGCGACGCGGCCGGGGCAACTTCCGGTGGGGCGAGACTCCGTCGAGCCCGGCACGCTTACGGTCCGCGGCCGTGGAGCCGGCACCGGCCCTGCGGCGCCCTACCGCGCGGGGGCACGCACGTCAGCCGCGGGCGAGCGGTAGAGGCGCCCGAACCAGCGCGAAGCGTCTGAAGTGCGCCGGCTTGCCGGCGCTTTTGGACGCGTCCAGATGCCGGATGCCAGATGCCCGATACCGGATGCCAGAGGCGGAAGTCGGCAGCCGCGGCCGTCCCGCCGGGCCATGATCCTCGGCGGGCATCCCGGGCTGGCGCGCGGCGCGCGGGCTTGGGCAAACTCCGGTGACGCGGCGCGGCCGCCGCTCCGGGCGCATGACCAAGTACCTGCAGGTTTTCAGCCTCGGCATTCAGAACGCGCTGGTGTACCGCGTGAACTTTTTGTTCCGCGCCACCTTCGGTCTGGTGCCGCTCCTGGCCACGCTGTACCTGTGGCGGGCCATTTACGCCAGCAACCCGGACCGTCCGGACGTGGCCGGCTACACCCTCTCCGGCATGATCTCGTACTACCTGGTCATGACGGTGGTGGACGCGCTGACCGGGGTCACCGAAGACGACTGGCAAATCGCCGCGGACATCCGGGAGGGCCGCATCAGCCAGTTCCTGCTCAAGCCGGTGGACTACCTGACCTACCGGCTGAGTCTCTTCGCGGCGGGCCGGGTGGTGTACACCGCCGCGGCGCTGATCCCGGTGGGGCTGTTTGTGGCGCTCCAACACCGGCACGTGGTGGGGCCGCCGGACGCGCTTCACCTGGCGGCGTTTGTCGCCTCCGTGGCCCTGACGGCGCTGTTGCAGTTCCTGATCTCGTACACGATGGCGCTGCTGGCGTTCTGGCTGCTCGAAATCTCGACCTTCATCTTCATCCTCTTCGCCTTCGAGTACATCGCCGGCGGGCACCTGTTCCCGCTGGACATCCTGCCGCCGGGGCTGCTGGCCGTGCTGCAATTCACGCCCTTCCCCTACCAGCTTTACTTCCCGGTGGGCGTTTACCTGGGCCGCATCCAGGACGCCGAGCTGGTCCGGGGCCTGGCGGTCCAGGCCGCCTGGGTGGTCGGCGTCTATGGCCTGGCCCGCTGGGTATGGGCGCGCGGCATCAAACACTACTCAGCCGCGGGCGGATGAACTTTATGCGCGCCCCTTCCCCATCGCCCGCCTCGCACACCCCGGCATCACGCGCCGCGGGCCGCCTGGCCGCCGCCTGGCGCCGGGTGCGCCACCACGCCGGCGTGTACGCGGTGTTGTGCCGCAACTCGCTGGTGCGGGAGATGAGCTTCAAAACCAACTTCCTGCTCTGGATCGTGGTCGAGCTGCTGTGGTTCGCGCTGCAACTGGCCTTCGTGGCGGTGATCTACCAGCACACCGAGCGCATCGCCACGTGGTCGCGCTGGGAGGTCGTGCTGCTGGTCGGCGCCAGCCATTTCATCCAGCAGGTCTTCACCGCGTTCTTCCTCACCAACTGCGTCCAACTCTCCGACCACGTCCGCACCGGGCGGCTGGACTTCTTCCTGTTGCTGCCGGTGAACCCGCGGTTCCTGATCTCGCTGCGCCAGCTCGACCTGGGCGCGTTTGTGAACGCCGCCTCGGCGCTGGCGGTGATGGTCTATGCCGGCGCGCGGCTCGCGTTGCGGCCGGACCTGCTTGAACTGATCGGCTTCGGGTTGCTGTGCGCCGCGGGGGTGCTGCTGCACTACGCGCTCACGTTCATGCTGGCGGCGGTGAGTTTCTGGACCGTGCAGGCGCAAGGCCTGGTGTGGGGCTACTACAACCTCTTCAACGTGGCCCGCGTGCCCGACGCCGCCTTCCCGCCGGGCCTGTTCCGGGTGGTGTTCACCTTCGTGCTGCCCATGCTGCTGGTGGCCAATGTCCCCGCCAAACTCCTGGCCGCCAAGCTGGCCTCGCCCGCGGAAATGCTCCTGCTGCTCGCGCTGGCGGCGGCCATCTTCGCCATCTCCAGCCGCGTCTGGCGCCTCTCCCTGCGGCGCTACACCAGCGCCAGCTCCTGAGGCCGCCGGGGCAGCGGCAGGCCGGCCGCGGCCGCGCGCAGGTGCGTTTCCAAGCCCGCGCGCGCGGTGCGGTCCGCCCGCAGGTTGTTCACCGCGCACACCCCCAGCCACAGGACCGCCACGACCGACCAGTTCCACACCCCCACCACGAACAACACGCCCGCGAACGCCAGCCACGGCACGCCCAACACCCGCCCCACGGTGCGCAGCGCGGCGCGTTGCGGCTGCCGCCCGGCCAGGCTGTACCACAGCCCCACCCGCCCCAGCACCGCCAAGTCCCACAGCAACAGCCCGCCCAGGGCGGCGGCAAAGAGCACGAACCCGGGCGTGAGCCCGTAACTGGCCGCCAGCAACACCGCTTCCACACCCAGGAACCCCAGCGCCGGCCCCCAAAACAGCCGACGCAAGCCCCATTCCAACCCGCGCACGATCTCGCGTTCCCTCAGCCCGCTGGTCAGCAACAACTCCAGCGCCCCGCTGCGGCGGTCTTCCGCCAGGCGGAAGGCCGCTTCCGAGGCCGCCAGCCATTTCAACCCGGCCTGCAGCAGCCAGGCCGAAGTCAGCGTCAGCCCCGGCGTCCACCACGTCCCGCCCGTGAGCACCCGGGCCGCCACCCACGCCCCCAGCAAAAACGCCACGCCGCCCCACAGCCCCGCGCGCTTGAGCGTCTGCCGGGCGCTCAGCCAGACCAGCGGGTTGCGCTCCAACCAGCGGCGGCGCGCCTCGCGGCGCCGGGCCGGATCGCCGTGGCCGGCCCACCGTCGCCAAAAGCCGTCGCGCGCCGCGTCGCCCGTGTCGCGCCAGGCGCGGGCCGTGCCGCGCGCCGCCGACCACAACGCCAGCCAGCCCAGCAAGTGCGCCCCCGCCAGCCCGACCCAAAACGCCGGCGCCGCCGGCGCGTAAACGGGCGTGGTCACTCCCCACCAGGCGCCCAGCGGACTCAGCGCCAGGACCGCCAGGCTCTCCGGCGTCGGCCGCGCGCTCCCCCACGTCGCGTGCGCCCAGGGCAGCACCGCCGCCAGCAAGAACAGCGCAAACACCGTCAGCGCCGTCGCGCTGCGTTCCTGTTCGCAGCGGGCGGACATCGCCATGCCGAGCGTGAGGGACAGCCACAGCGTGTTGCCCAGCACCAGCGCCGCCCGCCCGAACTGGCTCAACGACACCCCGCCCAGCAACAAGCTCACCGCCAGCACCGGCAATACGGCCAGCAACGCGAAGAGCGCGGTCACCGACGCGGCCATCAACTTGCCCAGCACCACGTCCCAGGCCGTCAGATCGGTGAGGAACAACAGGCCCAGCGTGCCCTCGCGGCGCTCCTCGCACAACGTGCTCGCCGTCCACAGCGGCCCGGCCACCAGGCCGAAACCCAGCGTGAGCGTGCCCAGCAGGGCAAAGAGGCCGCTGCCCTGGCCCGCGCCGGCCCGCACGTCCTGCGCGAACCACAGTTCAAACGCCCCCGCGGCCACGGCCGCCGCCGCCGCGAGCACGCGCACCACAAACGAGCGCCGTTGCCGGGCCGCCACGCGCAGCTCCCGCGCCACGATGGGCAACACGCTCACACGCACCTCATCGCTCGTCCGGCCCCGCGGCGGCCCGGGTCAACTCCCGGCCACCGACGGCCCCGGGGTTTGTCCCGCCACGGACACCGCGGCATTGGGCACGGTGGGGGAGGCACGCCGCCGCCAGAAGCCCCGCCGCCAGTCGTCCGTCTGGGCTGCCGCCGCGCGGAAATGCCGGCGCAGCCGGGGCAGGGCCCAGAGGATGAACAGGAGATTCTTCGTCACCCAGGCGGCGGTCCGGTCCAGCGAGAAGCCGTACAGGCCGCTGGGGAAAATCTTTTGCACCCAGGGCAGGCTCTGGAGCCAGAGCGTGAACCGCCCCCCGCCCAGCCCGGAACTGCCCGGCAGGTAATAGCCCGCCACCCACGGCACGAGGATCACCAGCCCGAAGGTCAACAACAGCGCCAGGGCCGGCTTGCGCAGCGAGAGGCTCAACCACGCGCCCACCGCGCACAGCGCCAGCACGTCCGTGAGGAAGTTCACGTAGCTGCTGCAGGCCGAGGCGATGTAATAGGGCAGCAGCGACGACGCCATGAACCCGGGCCGGCCGCTGATTTGCGTCCAGTTGCCCCACACGTAACCCACGTGCAAAAGCCCGATCACCAGCACCGGCCCGGCGAAGTACGCGACCAACGCCCGCGCATGGCCGCGCAGAATCGTGCGCACCGGCAGGGGCGAGGTCAGCAACAACTCCAGCGCCCCGGTCCGCCGCGCCTCGAGGAAGAAATGGCACGCCATGACGGTGATCCAGACCCGGTTGGTGAAGATCAGCGCGTGGGCGAAGTTCGCGTGAAATTGCGCCGCCCCCGGCACCCGGCGCGACCCGATGGCAATCCAGTACACGTTCACCGCCACCAGCGCCACCAGCGACCAGAACACCCAGTGCGGCCAGCGCCGCCGCGCCGCCACGGCGAACACCGGGTTCACCTCGAGCCGGCGCCGGAACGTGCGCCGCCAGCCGGCCGTGTACCCCAGCCGGTACAACCAGCGACGCGTCACCGGCTTCTCCCCCGGGTCCTCCCGCCACACCCGCGGCACCAGCCACGCCGTGCCCAGCAGGCACGCCCAGGCGATTGCCTGCCCCAGGCCCAGCGAAATCCAGTACTGATGTGGCGCCGCGCGGTACGCCGCCTCCTGGGCCAGGAAGCCCGTGTAGGCCGGGCTCAACAACGCCAGCGGCGGGGTGCCCGTCAGCGGCCGGCCCAGAAACACCGCGCTCAGGAACACGTACAACCCCGGCACCAACCCGGAGATGCCCAGCACCACCGCCACCGCCCCCAGCGTGGCCTTGGTTTGCTCCCGGCTCAGCGCCGAGACCAGCATCCCCGCCGCCAGCGAAAAAAAGATCGCGTTGGTCACCCCCAGGGCCGTCCGGCCGTACTCGGCGGGCGTCACCCCGCCAAAAAGCAACGGCAACCCCAGCGCCGGCAGGATGGCCAGCAACCCGTACAACCCCGCCAGCGACGTGGCGATCCACTTGCCCGCCACCACGTGCCAACTGCTCAGGTCGGTCAAAAACAACAGCCCCAGCGTGCCGTCCCGTTTTTCCTCGCTGAGACAATCGGCGGTGAGGAACGGCCCCACCAGCAGACAAAAGGCGAACGCCAGGACGCTGAGATACGTGAACAGCGTGCGACCCAACTGGACGTTCGGCTGCTGGCCGCCCGCCCACAACACCACCCAGCCGCACACCAGCGCCGCCGCCAGCGCCGCCGCCACGCGCAGCCAGTACGTCTTGCCGCGTCGGGCGGCGACGCGCAGCTCCCGTTCAATGACCGGCCACAACACCATGCGCTCCGCAGTGTAGGTCCCGCCCCCCTTCGGCCAAGCGGGAACTGGGCGGTTGGAAAGAGCGGGCCGGGGTGTGCCCATGCGGCCGGGCTGGCCCGCCCCGGCTTGAGCGGCGGGGGCGGGGCGCGTACAACTCCGCCGGCCGCGACCGCGCGGCCGTTGCATGCGCTGCCTGGACCTGACCCTGCCCACACCCGCGGAGAACCTCGCCGCCGATGAAGCCCTGTGGGAGGCGGTCGAGGCCGGGGACGCCGAGGTGTTGCGCTTCTGGGAAGCGTCCGCGCCCTTTGTGGTGCTGGGTTACGCGAACCGCGCCGCGCGCGAGGCGGACCTGGCGGCTTGCCGCGCGCGCGGGGTGCCGGTGCTGCGCCGGGTGACCGGCGGCGGCACGGTGGTCCAGGGCCCCGGGTGCCTGAACTACACCTTGGCGCTGCGTCTGGACCATCACGCCGCCACGGCCAGCATTACCGGCACGAACCTCTGGATTCTCAACCGCCACGCCACCGCGCTGGGCGCCCTGCTGGGCCGGCCGGTGCGCCGGCGCGGCGACACGGACCTGGCGGTGGACGGGCGGAAGTTTTCCGGCAACGCGCAGCGGCGCGGACGCCGGGCGCTGTTGTTTCACGGCACGGTGTTGCTCGAGTTCGACCTGGCGCTGGTGGCGGCCCTGTTGCCCCTGCCTTCGCGCGAGCCCGATTACCGCGGCGGCCGGCCGCACGAGGAGTTTTTGACGAACCTGCACCTGCCGGCGGCGGCGGTGAAGGCGGCGTTGCGCGCGGTGTGGGACGCCCGCGAACCCGCGACCGAGTGGCCCGCGGCGCGCACGGCCGTGCTGGCGGCGGCGAAGTATGCCCGGCCGGAGTGGAATTTCCGGTTTTGAGACGTGGGAAGTTGGTTGGGGGCGCCCGTCGGGGCCGACAGGGTTTGGCGCGAGGGCGCGCCAAACCGCACGCGGGGCGCGTGCGCTCCCCATGCAATTCCGGCGTTTCGGTTGAACCGATGCGGCGTCGGCGCAGCGGCGCCCTGCCCAGGTGCCTGTGGTCTTCCCACGTCCGGGCCGGGCGGCGGCACGGCCGGCTGGGGCGCCGACGCGCAGGCCGAGGGGATTCAGCGGCCGATTTGGGCGCGGATGAGCGCAGCGAGGCGTTCGGACCAGAGGTCCACCAGTTCCTCGGTGCGGGCCTCGACGAGCACGCGGGCCTTGGGTTCGGTGCCCGAGTACCGCACGAACACGCGGCCGCCCTCGGCGCTGACCGCCGCTTCGGCCTCGGCCAGCAGTGCGGTAAAGCCGTCCAGGCGCTCGAAGGGGACCTTTTCCTGCACGCGGATGTTGACGAGTTTTTGGGGGAAACGGGTCCAGCAGAGGCGGAGCTGGGAGAGCAGGGCGTCCTTTTCCTTCATGATGCTCAGGACCTGGAGGGCGGCCACGAGGCCGTCACCGGTGGTGGCGTAGTCGCGGAAGATGATGTGGCCGCTTTGCTCGCCGCCCAGGGTGTAACCGCCGCGGAGCATTTCCTCGATGACGTGTTTGTCGCCCACGGGGGTGCGCACGGTGCGGCCGCCGGCGGCGGCGAGGACGGCATCGAGGCCGGCGTTGCTCATGACGGTGCAGACGACGGTGTTTTCGGGCAGGGCGCGGCGCTGGAGGAGTTCGAGGCCGCAGATGGCCAGGATGTCGTCGCCGTCCACCAGGCTGCCCTGTTCGTCGCAGAGCTGGACGCGGTCGCCGTCGCCGTCGTGGGCGATGCCGAGCTGGGCGCGGTGTTCGAGGACGCGGCGGCAGAGGTGTTCGGGGTGGGTGGCGCCGCAGTCCTTGTTGATGTTGGTGCCGTCGGGCTGGTTGCCGTACACGATGACCTCGGCGCCCAGTTCGCGCAGGACGCTGGGGGTGGTCTTGTAGGTGGCGCCGTGGGCGCAGTCCACCACGATGCGCAGGCCCTCGAGGGTCATGCCCTTGGGGAAGCTGGCCTTGGCGTATTCGATGTAGCGGCCGATGGCGTCGTCCACGCGCAGGGCCTTGCCGATTTCGCTGGCCACGGGGCGGATGTGGTTGATGGCGCCGCTGAAGACCAGTTCCTCGATGCGGGCCTCGACGGCGTCGTCGAGCTTGTAGCCGTCGGCGCGGAAGAATTTGAGGCCGTTGTCGTCGTAGGGATTGTGGGAGGCGGTGATGACGATGCCGGCGTCGGCACGCAGGCTGCGGGTGACGTAGGCCACGCCGGGGGTGGGCAGCGGGCCGATGAAGATCACGTCCACGCCCATCGAGAGGATGCCGGAGGAGAGGGCGTTTTCGAGCATGTAGCCGGAGAGCCGGGTGTCTTTGCCGATGACGATCTTGTGCCGGCCCAGGCCGCGGGCGTGGCTGGAGAGGGTCTTGAAGACGTGGGCGGCGGCGCGGCCCAGTTTGAGGGCGGTCTCGGCGGTGACCGGTTCGATGTTGGCCGTGCCGCGGACGCCGTCTGTGCCGAAGATGCGAGGAGCGGTGCTCATAGGAACTCAGGAACCGGGAGGGGTGGAAAGGGGTTCCACGCGGACTTGGATAGGGGCCAGGGAGACCACGGTCAGGCCCGGCGGGACGTGGACCTCCACGTCGGCGCGCGGGGGAAGCGGGCCCGGGGCAGTGAGGTTGACGAAGACCTGCAGCTCGGCCGGGTCGAGGGCTTCGACCACCCGGGCGGGGCCGCGCACGGTCAAGCGGGCGGTGGCCGGGTCGAGGCGGAAGGCCCGGGGGGCGCCCGGTTGGAGCAGCGCGGTGATGGGGAGGTTGTCGAAGGCGCGGCGGACCTCCGCCGGCTGGCGTTCGGTAATGTTGTAGTGCACCAGCAACCAGACCAGGGTGGCCAGGAGCACCGAAACGATCTTCCAGCCCGGGTTGGCGGTCAGATGGCGGAACAGGCTCATGGCGCGGGCGTCGGGGTTCGGACGGCGCGGCGCGGGCGCAGGCTGCGCAGCCATTCCATCCAGGAGCGCGGCCGCGGGGCCTTGACCAGTTTGCGGGTCAGGAAATCGCGCAGGTGCTCGAGCGTCACGTTGCGCACCAGTTCGCCTTGGTAGGCGTAGGAAATCGCCCCGGTCTCCTCCGAAACCACCACCACGATGGCGTCGGTCTCCTCGCTCAGGCCGATGGCCGCCCGGTGGCGCGTGCCCAGGGATTTGCTCAGGTCGGGCCGGGTGCTGAGGGGGAAGATGCAGGCCGCGTGGGTGATGCGGTCGCCGCGCACGATGACACCGCCGTCGTGGATGGCGTTGTTGGGGAAAAAGATCGTCTCGAGCATCTCGGGCGTGGCTTGGCAATCCACCTCGATGCCGGACTCGACCACGTCATGCACGGGCACGGTCTGCTCGATGGCCACCAACATGCCGATGCGCACATCCGCCAGCCGCTCGGCCGCCTGGACGATCACCTCGATGCTTTCGCGCTGCTCGCGCACGTTGACGAAGAACGGCAGGTTGCCCAGCCGGGCCAGCAAGCGGCGCAGCTCGGGCTGGAAGAGCACGATCACAATGACCGCCAGCGAGGGGAACAGGGCCAGCAGCAGCAGCTTGAGCACCTGCAGGTCCAGCAGCGTGGTCAGGAGCGTCAGCGACAGGAGCAGGATGAGGAACCCGGTCACCGCGGCGGCGGCGCGGGTGCCGCGGATGAAGGTGATGACGTAGTGGATGCCCACGGAGAGCAGGGCGATCTCCACCAACGCGCGCCAGTTCGTGTACAACCAGTTCAACATCCACCGTGTCCCATCAAGGCCTCGAGGGTCCGGACCACCTGCCGCGTGGCGGCCACGTCGTGGGTGCGCACGATCTGCACTCCCCGCAGCACCGCCCAGGCCGCGCAGGCCAGCGAGCCGGGCAGCCGCTCGGCCGCCGGCACGCCCAGCAACTGGCCCAGGAACGACTTGCGCGAAGCCCCGAGCAGAAGCGGCCGGTTGAACCGTCTAAAACAATCCACCGTGGCCAGCAACCGCAAATTGTGCTCGAGCGTTTTGCCGAAGCCGATGCCCGGGTCCAGCACCACCTGCTCGGCGCGCACCCCCGCCGCCGTCAGCCGGGCCAGTTGCCGCGCGAAGAATTCGCCCACCTCCGCGGTCACGTCCGTGTACCGGGGCGCGGTCTGCATGGTCTGCGGGGTGCCCTGCATGTGCATGCACACGTAGCCCGCGCCGGTCTCGGCCAGCAGGCGGGCCATCTCGGGGTCCTCGCGATTGGCGGCGATGTCGTTGACGATGCACGCGCCGGCGGCCAGGGCGGCCCGGGCCACGGCCGGTTTCTGGGTGTCAATGGACAGCGCAGCCGCGGTGCGCCCGGCCAGGGCCTCGAGCACGGGCCGGACGCGGCGCCATTCCTCGGCGGCGTCCACCGGCGTCGCCCCCGGGCGGGCGGACTCGCCGCCGATGTCCAGGATGTCCGCGCCCTGGCGTTCGAGCTCGAGGGCGTGGGCCACGGCGGTCTCGGGGCTGGCGTAGCGGCCGCCGTCGTAAAACGAGTCCGGCGTCACGTTCACCACCCCCATCACGAGGGTGGGACGCGGGAACTCCCAGCGTTGCGGACCGGCCTGCCAGATCATGGTTGTCTGCGTTTCAAGGTTCGGCGCGAGCTGGCAGACGGGGCGAGCCAACACCGAAACCGGCGATGCCTACTTATCCCCGGAGCCGGGCGGGGCTGTCAACGCGGGCGGGGAAGTTTTTGTCCGCGCGGGCCGCGGAAGCGGCCGAGGGCGGCGGGCGCCCCGGCGGGGGCGGCCGGCGTTACGCGCCGAAGAATTTCCGGATTTCGCCCAGCACTTCGACCAGCCGGTCCACCTCGGCGGGGGTGTTGTAGAAGTAGAAGCTGGCCCGGGCGGTGGCGGTAACGCCGAGCTTTTTCATCAGGGGCTGGTTGCAGTGGTGGCCGCCGCGCAGAGCCACGCCGAACTGGTCGGCCACGGTGACCACGTCGTGGGCGTGGATGTCGTCGAGCAGGAAGCTGAGCACGCCGGCGCGGCCGGTGCGCGGGCCGAAGAGGCGCACCCCGGGGAAGCGGCTCAGGCGCTCGTAGGCGTAGCGGGCCAGGTCCTGGTCGTGCCGCCAGATGCGGTCGCGGCCCACGGTGTCGAGGTAGTCCATGGCGGCGGCCAGGCCGATGGCGCCGGCGATGTGGGGGGTGCCGGCCTCGAACTTGTGGGGGAGCGTGTTCCAGCGGCTTTCGTGGTAGTCCACGCTCGAGATCATGTCGCCGCCGCCCTGCCAGGGGGGCATGGCTTCGAGCAGGGCGCGGCGGCCCCAGAGCACGCCGATGCCGGTGGGGCCGCAGATTTTGTGGCCGGAGAAGGCGAGGAAATCGCAGCCCAGGGCCTGGACGTCCAGCGGGCGGTGGCCGGCGCTTTGGGCGGCGTCCACCAGCGTCACGGCGCCCACGGCACGGGCGCGGGCGCAGAGTTCCTCGACGGGGTTGACAGTGCCGAGGGTGTTCGAGATGTGGGTGAAGGCGAAGAGCTTCACGCCCGGGGTGAGCAGGCGGTCCAGTTGGGCGAGGTCCAGGAGGCCTTCATCGCCGGTGACGGGCAGGAAGGTGAGGCGGGCGCCGGTGCGGGCGGCCAGCAGTTGCCAGGGCACCAGGTTGCTGTGGTGCTCCATCTCGGTGAGCAGGATGCGGTCGCCGGGCCGGAGGTGGGCCGCGCCCCAGGTATTGGCCACGAGGTTGATCCCCTCGGTGGTGCCGCGGGTGAAGATGATTTCCTCGGGGCCGGCGGCGTTCAGGAAGCGGGCGGCCCGGGCGCGCGCGCCCTCGTAAGCGACGGTGGCGCGGTGGCTCAGTTCGTGGATGCCGCGGTGGACGTTGGCGTTGTCCTGCTCGTAGTAGCGGCGCAGGGTGTCAATGACCACGCGTGGTTTCTGGCTCGTGGCGGCGTTGTCCAGATAGACCAGCGGGTGGCCGTGCACCCGTTGGTTGAGGATGGGGAAATCGGCCCGCAACGCGGCCCAATCAAGGGCGGACGCGGGCGGCGCCGGCGCGGCAGCGGGGGAAGCGGGGGCGGGGTTCATCGGTCGGGACGGGCCGGACGCGGCGCGGTTCACATCAGGCCCAGCTCGAGGCGGGCGGCCTCGGTCATCATGGACTGGTTCCAGGGCGGGTCCCAGACCAGCTCGACGTTGACCTCGCCGACGTTTTCGAGGGCGAGGATTTTGTTTTGGGCGTCCTGCTGAATCACCGGGCCCATGCCGCACCCGGGGGCGGTGAGGGTCATTTTCACGTCCACGCGGTAGGTGCCGGTGTCTGCGATGGGCGTGACCTGGCAGTCATAGACCAGGCCCAGGTCCACGATGTTGACCGGGATTTCGGGGTCGTAACAGGTCTTGAGGGCGGCCCAGACGGCCTGCTCGACCTCTTCGCGGGTTTGCGGCCGGGCGCTCGCAGGGGCGGACGCGGGGGCGGTCTCGAGACCGAGGGCGTCGGCGTCGCGCCCGTCAATGCGGAACATGTTGCCCTGGACGACGACGGTGTAGGTGCCGCCCAAGGACTGGGTGATGTAGGCGGTCTCGCCGGCCTTGAGGGTCACGGGCGTGCCGACGGGCACGAAGGTGGCCTGGACATCGCGTTTGAGGACGACTTTGTCGGGGGTTTCCATGGCGGGCGAAAGCTTCAGTCGGCCGGGTTTTCGGTGCTCACGACCCGGGCCTCGCCGGTCACCGCCGCCAGGGCGGCGTGCCAGGGCAGCATGGCGCATTTGACGCGGGCGGGGAACTTGTGGACGCCGGCCAGCGCGTCCAGCTTGCCCAGGCTGCCCGTGGCCTGGCCGGTGGTGATCAGGTGGTGGACCTTGTCGAAGAGGGCCTGGACCTCGGCGCGGGTTTTGCCCTTGAGGGTCTCGGTAAGGATCGAGGCGCTGGCTTTCGAGATGGCGCAGCCGGAGCCCTGGAAGGTCAGTTCCCGGACCACCTCGCCGTCGAGCTTGGCATAGAGGGTGTAGTTGTCGCCGCAGAGCGGGTTGTGGCCCTGGGCGGTGCGGTCGGCGTCCGGCAGGGCGCGGAAGTTCCGCGGGCTGCGGCTGTGGTCGAGGATGACCTGCTGGTAGAGGTCGGAGAGGTCGTCGGACATGGCGGGTCAGTCGCGGGCGCCCAGGCCCAGGCGTTCCTCGGTTTCGAGGCGGTCCCAGATCAACCGGTCCAGGGCCTCGCGGGCGGCGGCGCATTGCACACGGTCAATGATTTCCCCGGCGAAGGCGTGGATCAACATCTGCCGCGCGGTCTCCCGCGGAATGCCGCGGGCGCGCAGGTAGAAGATGTGCTCGGGGTGGAGCTGGCCCACGGTCGCGCCGTGGGTGCACTTGACGTCGTCGGCGTAAATCTCGAGCTGCGGCTTGGTGTCCACGACCGCGTCGTCGGAGAGCAGGAGGTTTTTGTTGGTCTGCTTGGCGTCGGTCTTTTGCGCGCCGGGCCGGACCAGGATGCGGCCGTGGAAGACGCCGCGGGCGCGGTCGGCCAGGATGCCGTTGAAGTATTCGTGGCTGGCGCAGCGCGGGCTGGCGTGTTCGACGAGCATGTGGTGGTCGGCCAGGCGCTCGCCGTTGACCAGGTACAGCCCGTTGAGCACCGCCTCGGTGTCCTCGCCGCGCAGCCCCAGGCGGATGTGATGGCGGGAGAGGCGCGCACCCAGGGCGAACGAGTGCGAAAAGAATTTCACCCGGCGGCCCAGGTGGACGTACAGGCCGGAGACCTCGAACGCGCCCGCCGGCTGGTCCTGGAACTTCAGGTGCTCGAGCTCCGCCCCGTCCTCGGCGACCAGTTCGGTGACGTGGTTGGCCACGGAACCGCGGTCGGCCAGGTCGGCGCTGTATTCGATCACGGTCAGCCGCGCGCCCGCGCCCACGTGGATGAGGTTGCGGGCAAAGCTGGCGGTCGCGTCCCGGCGGCCGGAGCCGAGAAACACCAGGTGGACGGGGGCCTCGAGGGCGCAACCGGCGGGGACGCGGAGGTAGGCGCCGTCGGTGAAGAAGGCCTGGTTCAACGCGGTGAAGGCGTGGTCGTCCGCCGGGGCGTGGCGGGTGAGCAGCGCGGCCAGGCGGTCGGGGTCGTGGGCCAGCGCGGCGCGAAGGTTCCCGATCACTGCCGCCCCGTCGCGGCCGGGCGGTTGCAAGCCGGTGGACAGTTGGGGCGCGAAGTAGCCGTCCACAAACACCAGCACCGGGCCGGGCAGGCCGTGAAAGGGCTGGCGCTCGAGGGCGGCCTCAACCGGAGTGAGCACTGCCGGCTCGGGGGCCGGTTGGAAGGGCAGTTGGGTGAGCGGCGCCAGGTTGGTGAAGCGCCAGTCTTCGTCCGTAAGCGTGGGATAGCCGGTCTGCTCGAAGCGGCGCAGCCCGGCTTCGCGGGCTTCGCGCAACCAGGCCGGTTCGGCGGCGGCGCCGGCGCGGCGCGCGGCGAAGACGGCGCGCGGGCCGGCGGGCACGGGGCGGTCCGCCGCGGGAGCAGCCGGGCGGACAGGTTCAAGCGTGGTGGGCATGGCGCGAGGGCGGTTCAGGCCGGGGTGAGCGTGCAGGGTTCGCAGAGGGTGCAGCCCTGGATCCAGTCGTAGCCCTTTTCCTCGAGTTCGAGGGCGAGGCGTTTGTCGCCGGACTTGACGATGCGGCCGTCGCAGAGCACGTGGACGTAGTCGGGCACGATGTAGTTGAGCAGGCGCTGGTAGTGGGTGATGACCAACTGGGCGTTGTCCGGGCGCCGGAGTTTGTTGACGCCGCCGGCCACCACGCGCAGGGCGTCAATGTCCAGGCCGGAGTCGGTTTCGTCGAGCACGGCCAGCTTGGGTTCGAGCACGGCCATTTGGAAAATCTCGTTGCGCTTTTTCTCGCCGCCGGAGAAGCCGACGTTGACCGGGCGTTTGAGGAGGTCCTCGTTGAGCTCGAGCAGCTTGATGCGCTCGCGCACGAACTGGAGGAACTCGACCGCGTCCAGCTCGGGCAGGCCGCGGGCCTTGCGGACCTCGTTGAGGGCGGCCTTGAGGAAGTAGGTGCTGTTGACGCCGGGAATTTCCACCGGGTACTGGAAGGCCAGGAACAGGCCGGCCCGGGCGCGGTCTTCGGGCGCCATCTCCAGCAGGTCCTGGCCGAGGTAGCGGACGGTGCCGGCGCTGACGGTGTAGCCCTCGCGGCCGGCCAGCACGGCGGCAAGGGTGCTTTTGCCGCTGCCGTTGGGGCCCATGATGGCATGGACCTCGCCGGGGCGGATGGTCAGGCTGATGCCTTTGAGGATTTCGCGACCGTCCACGCCGGCGTGGAGGTCCTGGATTTCGAGGATGGGTTCCATGTTCAAGTCAGGGGTCAAACGGGACACCGGGTCGGGCGCGAGCGCGGGGGCGCGGGGCGGGTTCAGCCCACGCTGCCCTCGAGGCTGACGCCGAGCAGTTTTTGGGCTTCGACGGCAAATTCCATGGGCAGTTCGCGGAAGACCTCTTTGCAGAAGCCGTTGACGATGAGGTTGACCGCGTCCTGCTTCGAGAGGCCGCGCTGGTTGCAGTAAAAAATCTGGTCCTCGCCGATCTTCGAGGTCGTGGCCTCGTGCTCGACCTGGGCGGTGGCGTTGCGCACCTCGAGGTACGGGAAGGTGTGCGCGCCGCAGCGGTCGCCAATGAGCAGCGAGTCGCACTGGGAGAAGTTGCGCGCGCCGGTGGCGGATTTCTGGATTTTGACCAGGCCGCGGTAGGTGTTCTGGCCGTGGCCGGCGGCGATGCCTTTGGAGACGATGGTGCTGCGGGTGTTCCGGCCCACGTGAACCATCTTGGTGCCGGTGTCGGCCTGCTGGCGGTGGTTGGTGAGGGCCACGGAGTAAAACTCGCCCACCGATTCGTCGCCGAGCAGGATGCAGCTCGGGTATTTCCAGGTGATGGCCGAGCCGGTTTCGACCTGGGTCCAGGAAATCTTCGAGCGGCGGCCCTTGCAGAGGCCGCGCTTGGTCACGAAGTTGTAAATCCCGCCGCGGCCTTCCTTGTCGCCGGGGTACCAGTTCTGGACGGTCGAGTACTTGATCTCGGCCCCTTCGAGGGCGATCAACTCGACCACGGCGGCGTGGAGCTGGTTTTCATCCCGCATCGGCGCGGTGCATCCCTCGAGGTAGCTCACGTACGCGCCCTCCTCGGCGATGATGAGCGTGCGCTCGAACTGGCCGGTCTTCGAGGCGTTGATGCGGAAGTAGGTGGACAGCTCCATCGGGCAGCGCACCCCCCGGGGCACGTAGCAGAACGAGCCGTCGCTGAACACCGCCGAGTTGAGCGCGGCGAAGAAGTTGTCGTTCGGCGGCACCACGGTGCCGAGGTACTTCTGGACGAGGTCGGGATGCTTCTGGGCCGCCTCCGAGAAGGAGCAGAAGATGATGCCGAGCTTTTCGAGGTCCTTCTGGAAAGTGGTGGCCACCGAGACGCTGTCCATGACCGCGTCCACGGCCACGCCGGCCAGGCGTTTTTGCTCATCGAGCGAGATGCCCAGTTTCTCGAAGGTGCGGCGCAGCTCGGGGTCCACCTCGTCCAGGCTGCCGAGCGGTTTGCGGGTCTTGGGCGCGGCGAAGTAGATGATGTCCTGGTAATTGATGGGCGGGTACACGGCCTTTTGCCAGCGCGGCTCGGTCATTTGCTGCCAGTGCCGGTAGGCTTTCAACCGCCACTCGAGCAGAAAGGCCGGCTCGCGCTTGCGCGCGGAGATGGCGCGGATGGTGTCCTCGTTCAGGCCGGGCGGGAGGGCCTCGGTCTCGATGTCGCTGACGAAGCCGTACTTGTACTCGGTGTTGACGAACTCTTCGAGGGTCTGGAGGGCGGTGCTCATGGGGTTAGCGGTGATTCCGGGACTTGCGGGCGGCGCACTGCGGGCACAGGCCGTTGAAGGCGATCTCGTAGCGCCGCATCTGAAAGCCGGGCGGCAGGGTCATCTCCGGATGCCCCGCCTCGGGGTCGGTGGTGATGTCAAAGGCGCCGCCGCACTCGTCGCAGTAAAAGTGGTGGTGCTCGGTCATGTTCGAGCAATAGCGCGTGGCGCCGCGGTCGTGATGGACCTGCTTGACCAGGCCGCAGCGGACCAGGGCGTCGAGGCAATTATACACCGTGGCCATCGAGATGTCCGGGATTTCCTGCTTGGCGCGCAGGAACACCTCCTCGGCGGTGGGGTGGTCCCGCTGGCGCAGCAACACGCGATACACGTGCTGGCGCTGCGCGGTGGGACGCAGCCCGGCGCGGGCCAACTGCGCCTCGAGCGCCTCGCTGCCCGGTTCCGGGGAGGACTTCCGTTTCATGGCGCGGGCAAGGTAGTGCGCGACGGGACAATGTCAAGACTTAGAACAATTCTAGTTTCAATCAGCAAACCTCCCGCCCGCCGCATTGCCTGGCCCGCCGCCGCGTGTTATCCCGGCGGCGGCGATGAAATTCCTCGTGCGATGGCTCTTCCGCCTGCTGGTGCTGGCGCTCCTGCTGGCCCTCGCCCTGGTCCTGCTCAAGGACCTCCTGCTCGAGGAATACCTCGAAACCCGGTTCCGCCGCGCCACGGGCCTGGAGCTGGAAATCGGCCGGCTCGAGGCCGCGTTGTTCGCACCCGTGCTGCGCGCCGAAAACGTCCGCCTCTACAACCCGCCCGAGTTCGGCGGCGCCCCCTGGCTGGTGGCGCAGGAGGTGCACCTCGAATACGACCGCGCCGCGCTCGGGCGCGGCGACCTGCACCTGCGTCTGCTCCGCCTGCATCTGGCCGAACTGGTGGTCGTTGAGGACGGCCGCGGCGGGCAAAACCTGCGCGCGCTGGCCGCCCGCTGGCCCGCGGACACCTCCGGCGAGCCTGCCTGGCTGCGCTTCGCCGGCGTGGACACCCTCAACCTCACCGTCGAACGCGTGCGCCGTGTCAACCTGCGCACGCCCGAGCGCAATCTCACCCTCGACCCCGCCCTGCGCGGCCAGGTCTGGCAAGGCCTCCGCACCTCGGCGGACCTGCGGCGCGTGCTGGCCGAACTGGCCGCGCGCCCGGCCTTGCAGACCGTGCTGGCGCCGCCGCCCCCGCCGGCCGCAACCCCGCCCGCACCCCGGCCCGGCGGTCCGCGCCGGTGACACTGGGGCCCCGCCCGGCGCCGGGGTTTCCGGCTTTTGCCTTCGGCACGGCGCGGGACACAATGGGCGTGTCATGCGCGCGTTGATTGTGGGTTGCGGCTATGTCGGGTTGCCGCTGGGCGCTGCCCTGGTCCGCCAGGGCCATCAGGTGGTGGGCTTGCGGCGGACGGGCGCCGCGGACGCAGAACTGCGCGCCGCCGGCATCGAGCCGCTGCGGGCGGACATCACCGAACCGGCCACGCTGGCGACCATTGCCCCGGCATTCGACTGGGTGGTGAACTGTGTGGCGGCCTCCGGCGGCAGCCCGGAAGAGTACCGTCGTACCTACCTCGAGGGCACCCGGAACCTCCTGGCCTGGCTGGGGACACGGCCGCCGCGCCGGTTCGTGTACACCAGCAGCACCGGGGTGTACGCCCAAAACGACGGCTCGGGGGTGACCGAAGACGCACCGGTGCAGGCCGCCACGCCCACGGCCGCGGCGCTCCTCGCCGCGGAACAGTTGCTCCTGGACGCCGCGCGGGAACGCGGTTTCCCGGCGGTCATCCTGCGGCTTTCGGGCATCTACGGTCCGGGCCGGGGCTACTGGCTGCGACAATTTCTCGCCGGTGAAGCCCGCCTCGAAGGGGACGGCCGCCGGGTCCTGAACATGATTCACCGCGACGATGTGGTGGGCGCCATCCTCGCCGCGCTCGAGCGCGGGCAACCCGGCCGCGTGTACAACGTGAGCGACGATGAGCCGGTCACGCAGCGCGACCTTTTCGCCTGGCTGGCGCGCGCGTTCAACCGGCCGATGCCGCCGCCGGCGCCGGTGGCGTCTTCCGGCGAGCGTCGGCGGGGGTTAACCAGCAAGCGGGTCAGCAACGCGCGGTTGCGCGCCGAGTTGGGTTGTGTGCTGCGCTACCCCACCTTCCGCGAAGGGTTCACGGCGGAACTGCGCCGGATGGCGGGTGAAGCCGGGGCGTCCTTGCCCCCGGCGGCGCGGCCTATTTCGGCTTGAGCTGGGGAAAGAGGATGACGTCGCGGATGCTCTCCTGGCCCAGCAGCAACATGCACAAGCGGTCCATGCCGATGCCGATGCCGCCGGCCGGGGGCATGCCGTGCTCGAGGGCCAGCAGGAAATCCTCGTCCAGTTTCTGGCGTTCGCCGCCGGCCTGGTGTTCGAGCCGCTCGCGTTGCTCGAGGGGGTCGTTTTGCTCGGTGTAGCCGGGGGCGATTTCCTGCCCGCCGATGCACAGCTCGAAGACCTCGACGGTGTCCGGCTCGTCGGGGGCGCGTTTGGCCAGCGGGACCAGTTCCTTGGGCAGGTGCGTGACAAAGGTCGGCTCGATCAGGGTCGGCTCGACGCGTTTCTCGAAGACCGCGCCGGTGACCTCGAAATCTTCGCAGCCCGCGGCGACGTCGCCGCCCAGGTGGAGGTCCTCGAGGGCCCGGCGCCGGCGCTCGGCCGGCGAGACGTCGAACCAATCCGCCCCCGCTACCGCACGCACCAGGTCCTTGTAGCGCGCGCGCCGCCAGGGCGGTTGCAGGTCAATCGTCCGCACCACCCGCCCCTCGGCGTCGCGCTGCTCGATCCGGCGCGTGCCCAGCACGGTGTCGGCCAGGTGGAGGATGAGGCTTTCGACCGTTTCCATCATCGTGGCGTAGTCGCCGTAGGCTTCGTAAGCCTCGAGCAGGGTGAACTCGGGGTTGTGGCGGCGCGAGAGGCCCTCGTTGCGGAAGACCCGGCCGATTTCGAAGACCTTGTCCAGGCCGCCCACCAGCAGGCGCTTGAGGTGCAGTTCGAGGGCGATGCGCAGGTAGAACTCGCACCCCAGCGCGTTGTGCCAGGTCTTGAACGGCTGCGCCGCCGCCCCGCCCGGGATGGCCTGCATCATGGGGGTCTCGACCTCGACGTAGCCCCGGGCGTGGAAGAAGGCGCGGGTCTCGCGGATGAGCGCCGAGCGCCGCAAAAAGACCTCCCGCACCGCGTCGTTGGCCATCAGGTCCAGGTAGCGCTGCCGGTAGCGAATCTCGGTGTCCTCCAGGCCGTGCCACTTGGCCGGGGGCGGCCGCAGCGCCTTGGCCAGGAGCGTGAAGCGCTCCACGCGCACGCTCGGCTCGCCGGTCTTGGTGCGAAACAACGGGCCCTCGACGCCGAGGAAGTCCGCCAGGTCCAGGTGCTTGAAAATCTCGAACGCCTCGTCCCCCAGGACCTGTTTCTGGGCGAAAACCTGGAGGCGGCCGGACTGGTCCTTGAGGTCCAGAAACTGGCTCTTGCCCATGTCCCGGTGGGCGGTGATGCGCCCGGCCACGGCCACGCGCGTGCCCTCGGGCAGGGCGCGCGGGTCGCCGGGATTTTCCACGCTCAGCAGCAACCGCTGCCGCGCCTCGCCGCAGCCGTGGGTGGGGGTGAACTTGTTCCGGAAGGGGTCAAGGCCGCGGGCGCGCAGGGCCTCGAGCTTGGCGCGGCGTTGGGCGATGAGGCTGGAGGTCTCGTCCATGCAAATCGGGCGGGCATTCAAGCACCGGGCCGGGGCGGAAGTCCACGCGCATTTGCGCGGCCCGTTACTACGGGGCGGCAGCTTCGGCCAGCGCGTTTAAGACGATGGACGGGGTCAACACCTCGGGCAGCACCAGCGGAGGCCGCCCCGGGTCCTTCGGGTACACCAAAACCAGGGGCACACCGGCCCGGCCATGTTGCTTGAGCGCGGCGGTGATCTGGGGATTGGGATTGGTGTTGTCCGCGCGCAGGGTCAGGGCCTCGAGTGCTTTGAGCCGCGCGCGGACCTCCGGCGTGTCCAGGGCAAAGCGCTTGTTGGCCTGGCAGGTCAGGCACCACTTGGCGGTAAAATCCACCACCACGATGCGGCCCGCGCGCCGGGCGTCGGCGACGCGTTCCGGACTCCAGGGCAACCAATCCAGACCGTCCGGGTGGGTGGTTTCGGCGGCCGCGCTCCCGAGCGCCGCGCGCGGCTGGCGCCACTGCAGGCGGTGTTCGAGCACCCCGAGATAATCCGCCGCCAGGAGGCCCAGGCACACCGCGGCCACCCGCGCGCGCCGCGCCCCGCCCCGCTGTGCAAATTCCCCCCAAATCCACCCGGCCAGGGCCAGGACCACCAGATGCATCCCCAACCACAGCAGCCCTTCCTCGCCGAACGACGGCGCGCTGAAATCCAGCAACCACACCGCGGTGGCCAGCATCGGGAACCCCATCGCCACCTTGAAGCGCACCATCCAAGGTCCGGGCTTGGGCAGGTAACGCAGCCAACCCGGCCGCCAGCTCAGGGCCACGTACGGCGCGGCCAGTCCCAACGCCACCGCCGTGAAAAACACCAGCAGCATCCCGGGCGGCTGGGTGAAGGCAAACCCCAGGGCCACCGCCAGAAACGGCGCCGTGCAGGGCGTGGCCAGAGCGGTCGCCAGCACCCCGTGAAAAAACGCCCCCGCCGGCCCTTGCTTCGACGCCAGACCGGCCGCCGCGTCGCTCGCCACGCCGGGGAGCAGGACCTCGAACACCCCGAACAAGTTCAGCGCCACCAGGGTCACCACCGTCAGCAGCACCACGCGGAACACCGGGTTTTGCATCTGCATTCCCCAACTGGCTTCTCCGCCGGCCTGGCGCACCAGAAAGACGGCCCCGGCCAGCGCCCAAAAAGAAACCAGCACGCCCAGCGCGTAGATCAGCCCCAAACGGCGCGCCTGCGTCGCGTCGGCCCGGCTCTGTTGCACAAAGCCCAGCACCTTCAGCGCAATGACCGGAAGCACGCACGGCATCACGTTCAGAATCAACCCGCCCAGAAACGCCAGCCCGAGCATGGCCAGGAGGGAAGTCCCACGCGGCATTTTCTGCCCCGACGGGCTCCCGGCCGTGCCGGAAGCGGCTGCCGGGGCGGCCCCGGGCGCGGCCTCGCCCGACCCGACCGCGAGGTCCACTTCCACCGCCTTGGAAATCCGGCCGCGATCCGCCACCTCAACCAGCAACCCGGAAACCCGTGTGGGCGGCTTCTCGCCGAACAGGTTCACGGCCTTGCTCAGGCGGAATTGCCCCGCGGCGGCGGGCAAGGACTTCACGGCCGGCGCCACCTCGAAATCCGCGCTTTCGTAGGCCAGGAAATCCCGCGGGGCGAAATCCGGCAGTGCGTGGCCTTCGATCACCAGCTCGGCCTTGCCGCCCGCTCCAGGCGCCACCCAGCGGGCCCGGGCTGACAAGGCCGGATTGGGCTGCGGGATTCGCTGCCGCCAGGCGGCAAACGCGGCCGCGTGCTCGGAAGCGCGCACCGTTGCCGCCAGCTCCAGCCCGGCGTTCACCCGGGCGCTGCCCGGCACGCAAGCCACTTCGCACTCCAGCCACTCCACCTCCGCCGCCAGCTCCAACCGCGCGCCCGGCCGCAGGGCCGGGTCCAGCTTCAGCGGCACCAGCAGCCACACCTCGTCGTGGTACACGTAGGTGGTCATCTCGCTGGCCACGTGGATTTCGGGCGTCGGCCACAGGATCGCCCCCGCCGTCACACCCGCGGGCAGTTTCCAAGTGATCT
>Ga0272446_1001967_pt1 | contig 28972 bp, 22 predicted proteins | sample YNPCB0061_FD_194587 | JGI IMG/M metagenome (GOLD analysis project Ga0272446, IMG submission 194587) | Hot spring microbial mat communities from Yellowstone National Park, WY, United States - YNP-CB-006-1 | ecosystem: Environmental > Aquatic > Thermal springs > Hot (42-90C) > Sediment | place...
CAGCGTCGGCCCCGGCGTCGGGACCGCCGGATTCAGCGGCGGACGAGTTGCATCGGCCCGGCCGAGCCGGTCGAGAACGCCGGTCGTGCCGGGCGCCTGGCCCGTCGGCGACTCGTCCGGACCGACCGCCGGCGAGGGCGACTCGCCCGGACCGACCGGCGACTCGCCCGGGGCCGGCGAGAGATCCGGCCCCGGCGTCTGCAGTGGCAGGGTCAGCTCGCCCGACGGGCCGGGCACCGGCTCGAGCGTCCCCCCGGTCAGCCACGACCAGGGCGCGATCACGAGCTGGCCCTCGAACGGCTGCCAGGACGAGGTCGACGCGTCGAACCCGAGCGACCCGCTCCAGTAGACGACGTACCGACCGGATGGATCGAGAACCGGGCGCCAGGCCGGAACCGGGAGCTCGACCCGCTCGCCGCTCGCCGGATCGAGGACGAACGAGACGGCCTGGCCGGTCGGGATCGGCGAGGACGAGGGCGACGGAAGCGCGCCCGGACCGGGCGAGGCGTCGAGCCCGGGCGAGTCGCCGGGCAGCCCGGGGAGGGACGGCGCGGCTGGTGTCGGGGGCGATGTCGGCCCCGGCGTCGGGATCGGCGTCGGGATCGGCGTCGCGGCGGACGTCCCGGACTCGCCCGGGGCGGGCCCCCCGGGTCCGCCCGGCGCCGTCTGACCCGGAACGAGGATCCCGCCCGGCGGCACGACGAGCGCGTCGGGCACGGCACGGCTGCCGAGGATCAGGCCCCCGAACCAGGACGAGAAGACCGAGGCATGGTCGGTCGTCACCGGGCGGGCGAGCAGATCCCCGACGTGCCAGGCGTAGATGTCGGGGCCGTGGCTGCCGTCGGCCGGACGGGCGGTAAAGGCGAACCAGGTGCCGTCGGCGGAATAGGCGGCGCTCTCGCCGACGACGATCACGTCGCGGATGATCTCGATCGGGCTGGCCGAGGCAGCCGAGGCGGTGGGGCCGGGCAGCGGCGACTCGCCCGGAGCGATCGCCGGCGACGGCGACTCGCCCGACCCGACGGGGAGCGACGCGCCCGGGCTGACCCCCGGCGACGATGCCGACGGCCGAGGCGTGACCGACGACGGAGCCGGGGGCGGGCTCGACGACCGGCCCGCCGCTGGCGAGGCGAGCGTGGACGGCGACGACAGCGATTCGACCGAGCCTCCGGCCGGCGACGCTCCAGGCGCCTCGGGCGGCGCCGGCGTCGGCGGGGCCGAGGCGATCGCGAACGGCGTCCCGCCCGGCCCGGGCGAGCCGCCGGCCGCAGCGGCCCCGTCGGGCGCAGCGACCGGGACGACGTAGACCGCGCCTCCGACCGAGGTCGTCGCCCCGTCGAGGACGACGACCTGCGCCTGGCTCGGCGAGCGCAGGACGGCCCGTGGGGCGCTCGTCAGCCGGATCAGCTGGCGTGCCGAGCCGTCGATCGGGGCACAGTCGGGCTGCGCGTCGGTCGGACAGACGCGGTCGACCGAGGCGACGTTCAGGGCATACGTGCCGTCGTCGAGAGGCGCCAGCCAGGCCACGGCCTCGGCCGCGACCGCGACCGGGGTCGGGGCGGGCGCCGCCGAGGGCGGCACGCTCTTCTCCCCGGCCGGCAGCCCCGCCCAGTCCCCGATCAGCGAGCTGGCGACCACGAGGGCGACGACGAGCGCTCCGGCCAGGGCGCCGTACGGGACGAGGCGGGCGCGCTCGCGCCCGACGGGCCACCTGCCGGCCGGCCGGCGCCCAACGCCTCGCCGGCCGTCGACCAGCCCGCGGCCCCGGGCGTCACGACGGCTCCGGCCGGCGCCCGCCGAGCGCCGCGCCTCGGCGTCGAGCGCAGCCGCCGTCCGGGCCCACAGGTCGCGCGGCGGGGTCGGCGCGGGGACAGCACCGCGCAGCGCCTGGAACGCCGCCTGCTGGGCCTCGTAGTCGGCCGCCACCGTTCGGCACGGGGGGCAGGCCTCGAGGTGGGCGGCCAGCCAGGCTGCCTCGGGTTCGGTCAGCGCCTCCGACAGCCGGATCGCGGCGAGCTGCCGGGCGCGCTCGTGGTCGGACGGCGGGCGGCCGCCCAGGCGGGCCCGGCGGAGGTGGCTCATCGAATCGGCCTCGGGTCCGAGCGGACGTCGGCGTCGGCACCCGGCCCGCCGGCGCCTTCGCGGCGCTCGTTGCCGGCGCCTTCGCGGCGCTCGTTGCCGGCGCCTTGGTGGTGCTCGTTGCCGGCGCCTTCGCGGCGCTCGTTGCCCGCCCCCCGCTCGTCGGCCCGTTCCGCGGCGAGCGCCTGGCGGAGGCTCTCGCGGGCCCGGGTAAGGAGGGCGCGGGCGGCGACGTGGCTCACCCCGAGCGCGGCCGCCAGCTCGAGGCCGGTCAGGTCGTGGAGCTCGGCGAGCAGGAGCGCGTTGCGCTGGCGCTCGGGGATCCGCTCGAGCGCCCGCTGCAGCTCGCCCGAGAGGTGGACGTCCATCACCAGGTGTTCGGCCGAGGGCGCGCTCCCCTTCGACTCCCCGGTCCAGGGCAGGAAGCGGATGATCTTCCGGCGCCGGATCTCGTCGAGCGCGACGCGGTGGGCGATCTGGTAGAGCCAGGCCCGGGCATGCGCCCGGTCCTCGAGCGAGTCCCAGGCGCGGTACGCCTTGACGAACGTGTCCTGGGTGAAATCGGCGGCCAGCTCGGGCTCGCGGAGCATCCGCAGCAGGTAGGCGTAGATCTCGCCGTGGTGCTGGGCGTAGAGCACCTCGATCGCGGCCCGGGCGGTCGTCTCCTCCTGGCTCATCGCGGACGAAGCGTCGCGCAGCCGCCCGATCCCGGCACGGACCGGGTCGAGGGCGAGGTCGCTGGTTCGGGAGGCGGCGCCGGGCGGCTCGCCGTGGAACATGCAGGCGCGGCTCGAACGAAGGATGGACTGGGAGCGCCGGACTGGAACCATCCGCTCCGCCCCCCACTGACGCGGCGGGGCGCGGCGATGTGACGCGCACCGCTCCGGCGGTCCCCGGCCATCAGTCGGGTTCCGGGCCGTCCGGGCGGACGTGGCGGAGCAGCTCCTCGACCGCCTCCTCGGGCGAGACCGGGTTCACCGGCAGCCCGGTGCCGAGTTCGAGGCCGGCGATCTCGCGCAGCCGGGGGTGGATCTCCCAGTGCCAGTGGTACGTGGCATCGACCTGCTCCCGGAGCGGCGCCGTGTGGAGGACGAGGTTGTACGGCGGCCCGCCGAGTGTCGCCAGCCGCCCGAGCACCTGGCGAAGGGCCTCGCCGCTCGAGGCGATGTCGCCGTCCGTGGCGCGCCCGAAGTCGGCCTCGTGGCGACGGGGCACGACCCACACCTCGAACGGCGAGCGCGAGGCGTACGGGGCGTAGGCGACACTCGAGTCGTCCTGCCAGACGAGGCGGTCGCCGCGCACGATCTCCTCGCGCACGGCCCGGCAGAACGGGCACTCGCCCTCGCGGATGACGAAGCGCGCCGCGCCGCCGAGCTCCTCGGCGATCCGGTGGGGTACCTGGGGGAGGTCGTACAGGTCGAGGCAGAGGTGGTTCGTCCGCGCCCCGGCCTGGGCGCCCCAGTTCTGGACAACGGCAAGGTAGTCGGTCTGGCCGGCCGCGCGGGCATCGAGGACTGCCGTCCGGCACTGCTCGAGCAGCTCGCGGATCATCCCGAGCCCGACGGCATGGAGCGGCCGATGCTCGCCCGGGGGCGCCACGACCGTCCGCCAGCTGCCCGAGGCGCGGGCCGAGGCGAGCGCGACCTGGGCGAGGCTGCGTTCGATCGCGCGCGCCTCGGCCTCGGTCCCCACGACGTGGAACGCGTAGTCCTTGAGGACCCGCAGGCGGACACCCTCGCCGGGCGGCTGGACGCAGTTCTGGCAGGCCCCGCCGTCGTCGACCTGGTCGGCGGTCCGCTCGAAGCGGTCGCGGTGGAAGGCGCGGTCGACGACCGTGGCGACCCACCAGCCGGTGATCGCGTCGCGCCGGAGCTCGAACAGCCCGGCCGCCATCAGCCGGCCCCCCGCGCGGCCGGTTCGGGAACGGGCTCGAGCCCCGCCTCGGACGCCGTCCTGCCCCCGGCGGACCGTTCGGCCTCGGCGAGCAGCGCCTCGAGCTCGGCCCGGACGAGGGCCGGGTCGGCCGCCGGCGGGAGCAGGCCCTCCAGGCGCGCCCCGATGGCCCGAGCCAGGGCCGGGGCGAAGACCGCCGCCGCCCGGTCGACGTCCTCGGTCGAGGGTCCGGCGTCCGGCCAGCCGGCCTCGCGGGCGATCGAGGTCGAGCGGACGCCGGGCATCCCGCACGGATCGATCAGGTCGAAGTCCGCCAGCTCGACCGAGACGTTGAGCGCGATCCCGTGGTAGCTGATCCCGCGCTCGACCCGGATGCCGAGCGCCCCGATCTTGCGCGGCGCAGGGCCGTCCGGATCGCACCAGCAGCCCGGGTGGCCGTCGCGCCGGGCGGCCGCGACCCCGAGGGCGGCGCACGTCTCGACCATCGCCGCCTCGAGGGCGCGGACGAGTGGTCGGAGGAGGAGACCGCGCCGCTCGAGGGCGAGGATCGGGTAGGCCACGAGCTGGCCCGGGCCGTGGTACGTCACCTCGCCGCCGCGCTCGACACGGAGGAGCTCGATCCCGCGCCGGGCGAGCTCGGCGGGCGAGGCGAGGACGTGCGACTCGTCGGCATGACGGCCGAGCGTGAGGACGGGGTCGTGCTCGAGGAGCAGGAGCTGGTCGCCGACTGCACCGGCGGCTCGGGCGGCGACGAGGCGGTGCTGGAGCTGCCAGGCGTCGCGGTAGGCGATCCGCCCGAGCCAGCGGACCGCGAGACGGCCCGGCGCGACGGGCCGCCCTCCTGGTCGCTCGATCATGTCCGGCAGGCTCGCTCTGTCCACGAGGGCACGATAGCAGGGCGGGGGCAGCCGGCTCGAACCCGGGGGGATCCCCGGCCCCGATCTCGACAAGGCCGGGGCGATGGCGCACGATGATGCCCATGGGGGGTGGGTGCCCCCTCGAGCACGAGGAGGACGAACCATGGACCAGGGATCAACCGGTCAGCCGACGGAGGGGTCGCCAGGAACCGGCAGCGCGCTCAGCGAGGAACTCTCGCGGCAGGTTGCGGACCTGCGAGAGGGGTTCAACCTGGTTGATTTTCTGACCTTCCGCTACATGATCACGCCACCGCTGATCACGGTGCTCTACATCGTCGCAGTCATCGTGATCACGCTCGCCGCCCTCGCCACGCTCAATGCCAACGTTCTCGCAGCTCTGTTCGGATGGGTCCTGGCAATGCTCTGGGTCCGGGTCGTCTTCGAGGTGATGATCGTCCTGTTCCGGATCAACGACGGGATCCAGACGATCGCCCGACGGCGCTAGCCCGCTGGCCGTGAGCTGACGACCGGACGGCCGCCGTCACGCCAGGGGGGCCGGGCCGTCTTCATGGCGACCCGAACCGGCAGGTGACATCGGACCGACCCATGACCAGCGACCAGCTCATCGCCCGCGATCCGGAGGCCGCGCCGCCCGCGGCCTCGTCGGCGTCCCGCCGTGAGATTTTGCCCCACCTCGAGGGGCTTCGGGGGGTCGCGGTCCTCGGCGTCCTGCTGTTCCACCTCGGCCTGTCGAGCGTGCAGGGCGGCTTTACCGGCGTCGACGTCTTCTTCGTCCTGTCCGGGTTCCTGATCACCGGCCTGCTCCTCCGGGAGCGCGAGCTGACCGGGCGGATCGACCTGGCCGCGTTCTACGCTCGCCGGGCGCGGCGGATCCTGCCGGCGGCGGTCGTGGTGATCGCGGTCACGGTCGTCGCAGCGGCGGCCGCGCTCGCCCCGCTCGACGTCCCCCGGGTCGCGCTCGACGGTGCGGCCTCCGCGCTCTCGATCGGCAACATCCGGTTTGCGATCGAGTCGACCGACTACTTCGCCGAGACGACCCCGTCCCCGTTCAGCCACTACTGGTCGCTCGGGGTCGAGGAGCAGTTCTACCTCTTCTGGCCCGCCCTGGTCATCCTCGCCCTGCGTGCCCGCCCGGGCCGCCCGCTCCCCTCGCGGCGCCGGATCGGCCTCGTCGTCGGGCTCGTCGTGATCGCCTCGCTCGCCGGTTCGGTGGCACTCACGGCGGTGAACGGTCCGTGGGCCTTCTACTCGTTCCCGACCCGGGCCTGGCAGCTCGGGCTGGGCGGGCTGCTCGCCGTCGGCGGGGCCTGGATCGACCGGCGCTCGACGCGGCTCCTGGCCGCCCTCGCAACGCTCGGCCTGGCCGGGGTCGTCGGCTCGTTCGTCATCCTGGACGGCTCGATCCCGTACCCGGGCGTCGCCGCCCTCCTGCCCTCGCTCGCCGGCGCGGCGGTGATCGCCGGCGGCGGCCGGCCCGGACCGGCCGCCACTCTCCTCGGCCTGGCGCCGCTGCGCTGGCTGGGCCGGATCTCGTACTCGCTCTACCTGTGGCACTGGCCGATCCTGATCCTGCCCGTGCTCGCCCTCGGCCGACCCCTCGCGCCGGAGGAGTCCGTCGCCCTCGGCGTCGGCTCGATCGTCGCCGGCGCCCTGAGCTGGCGGTTCGTCGAGGAGCCGTTCCGGCGTGGCTGGTCGGCGGCGCGACCGAAGCGGCGGACGCTCCTGGCGGCGGCGACGGCGATGCTCGTCACCGCCCTGGCGAGCGTGACGGTCGGCAACGCGGTCCTCTGGCAGCTCGACATCGCGGCCGCGTCGGCGTCCGCCCCTGCGTCCGCAGCCGACGCGTCGGCACCGTCCCCCGGGTCGCCGACCTCGACGGCGTCCGCGGGCACCGTCGACACGGCCCCTGCGGGCGGCTCCCTCGGCGGGCCCGGCGACGGGTCGAGCCCCTCCGGCGGCACGACCGAGCCGGCGCCGGACACGCCGGCCGGGACCACGGCCCCGCCGATGGCCGGCGAACCGGCCCCGCCGACCGCCGACCCGGGCTCGGCCACCGAACCGGCAGGCGCGATCGAGCCGGCCGGCACCCCCACCCCGTCGACGTCCGTCCCGACGAGCGCGAGCGGGCCGATCCCGCTCCCGCCCGACGTCCGCCCCTCGCTGACCCGGGCCCGCGACGACGCCGACTCGCTCGTCCGCGACCGGTGCGGGCTGGGCCTGAGCGGGAGCAACCCGCCGGCCTGTGTCTACGGGCAGAAGGACGGGGCGATCACCGTCGCCCTCGTCGGCGACTCGCATGCCGAGCAGTGGTTCCCGGCCCTCGAGCGCCTGGCCGAGGAGCGCGGCTGGCGTCTCCTGCCGTTCACGAAGTACTCCTGCCCGTTCGTCGACCTGCCGCTCTTCTCGACCTACCTCGACCGCGAGTACACCGAGTGCGAGGCGTGGCGGCCGCGGGTCGTCGCCGCCCTCCAGGCCGCCCGGCCCGATCTCGTCGTCGTCGCCTCGCATCGCTGGTTCCCGCCGATCGTCGCCGGCGACACCGACCGGACCCGCCAGGGCGAGGCGATGGCCCGGCTCGTCGCCCAGCTCCCCGGCCAGGTCGCCCTCCTCGTCGACACGCCGCTCTCGAAGTTCGACGTCCCGGCCTGCCTGTCGCGCCACCTGCGCGACATCACCGCCTGCGAGACGGACCGCCGGTCCGCCTTCGGCTGGGGTCCGGGCGTGCGCGAGCGGGTCGCCGCGCGCCTGACCGGGGCGACGGTCGTCGACCTGTCCGACGTCCTCTGCCCGGGCAGCTCGTGCCCGGTCGTGATCGACCGGATGATCGTCTACCGCGACGACCACCACCTGACCGCGACGTTCGCGGCCTCGCTGGCCGACGTCCTCGGGGCCCGGCTGCCGCCGATCCGCACCGCCGGCGCGGGTTCCTGACGGGGACGACCTCGGAGGCCCTCGGGGTCTCGCGGCCGGGGCCAGGCGGGGCCGTCCGGAGCCCCGCCGTCGGCCAGAGCCGGCCGGAGCGCCACCTCCGACGCCGGTGCCCGGCTCGATCGGCTCAGGCGCCGGGAACGCGCGTCTCGAGCGCGAGTGCGACCGCCGCCTCGGTCGTCAGGGCGCGACCCTCGGCCCGCAGCCGGGCGACCTCGTCGGGAGCAAGATCCCCGGTCGGGAGGCTCGAGCGGTTCATGACCGCGTTGGCGAAGCCCGCCAGGCCGGTCCCCGTCTCGTCCTGGAGCGTCCGGGCCGCCCCCTCGAGCCGGAGCGAGCGCGGCACGTCGCCGATCGCGGCCGCGAGCTCGGCAAAGTCGTCGAGGACGAGCACGATCCCGGTCGTCTCGCGGTCGGTGACCATCGCCCGGAGCGCCTCGGCCAGGTGCGCGTAGGCCGGGCCGAAGCGGCCGAGCTTCACCTCGGCCGAGCCGAGCATGTGCAGCGCCCAGCCGGCGATGAACGCGTTCCCTGTCCGGCGGGCCCTGTCGAGCGTCTCGGCATGGACCTCGACCGCGCGCTCCCAGTTGCCACTGAAGTAGTGGACGGTTCCGATCCCCCAGAGCGCGTTCACCAGGCCGCGCTCGTCGCCCAGCTCGCGGTAGATCGCGGCCGCCTCCTCGACCGTGCGCAACCCCTCGGGCAGGTCGTTCCGGGGCATGATGTACGTGAAGCCGAGGTTGTAGAGCTGGTCGGCGATCATCTGCCGGTCGCCGACCTGGCGGGCGAGGGCGAGCGCCTGCTGGTAGGCCTCGTTCGAGCGCTCCATGTCGCCCATCCAGTAGGCCAGCCCGCCCAGGGCATCGAAGCCCCGGGCGCGGACGGCGGGGTCGACCTCGTCGGCCGGCAGGGCGAGGACGGCTGCCGCCCGGGCCGCCCCCTCGACCAGGTAGGCCCGGCTCTGCCAGAAGCGCCACAGGGCGGCGACGAGGCGCAGGCCGGTCGTCGCGTCGCCGGCCTCGATCGCGCGGCCGATCGCAGCCCGGAGGTTGTCGTGCTCGTGCTGGACGAGGTCGAGCCAGGTCGCCCGGTCGGCCCCGGTCAGGTTCGGGGCCGCCCGCTCGGCGAGCTCGGTGAAGTAGACGGCGTGCCGGCGCCGGATCTCCTCGGCCTCCCCGCTCGCGGCGAGCTTCTCGGCGGCGAACTCGCGGATCGTCTCGAGCATGTCGAACCGGACGTGGTCGTGCTCGTCGACGCGCCGGATCAGGCTCTGGTCGGCCAGGTCGGAGAGCCCGGCCAGGACGTCGACCGCTCCGTGACCGGGGGTCGGCGGTCCGCAGATCGCCTCGGCGGCCTCGAGGTCGAAGCCGCCGACGAAGGTCGAGACCCGGGCGAACAGGCAGCGCCCGGTCTCGTCGAGCAGGTCGAAGCTCCAGGCGATCGCGCCGCGCAGGGTCTGCTGGCGGGCCGGCAGGTCGCGCGCGCCCCCGCCGCCGAGGAGAGCGAGGCGGCTCTCGAGCCGGGGGAGCATCGCCTGCGGGCTGAGCAGCTTCGTGCGCGCCGCGGCAAGCTCGATCGCCAGGGGCAGGCCGTCGAGGCGGGCGGTGATCTGGGCGACCGCCGGAGCGTTCTCGTTCGTGACCGCGAAGTCGGGCCGGGCGGCCATCGCCCGGGCGATGAACAGGGCGACCGCCTCGTACTGGGCAAGCGCCTCGAGCGGCGGCAGGTGGGCCGGGTCGGGGATCCCGAGTGGCGGGACGGGGTACTCCTGCTCGCCGTAGAGGTGGAGGACGGCCCGGCTGGTGACGACCACCCGCAGCTCCGGGGCGGCCTTGAGCAGGTCGCTGACAAGGCCCGCCCCCTCGGTCACCTGCTCGAAGTTGTCGAGCACGAGCAGGAGCCGACGCGGACGCAGGAAATCCGCCAGCCGGCGCTCGACCGGCTCGCCGCCGACCTCCTGGACCCCGAGCACACCGGCGATCGTTGGCGGCACGAGGGTCGGGTCGGTGATCGGCTCGAGGGGCACGAAGAAGACGCCGTCGGGGAAGGCCTCGATCGACTCGGCCGCGAGCTGCAGGGCGAGCCGGGTCTTGCCCGTCCCGCCCGGCCCGGTCAGGGTCAGCAGGCGCGCCGTTTCGAGCAGTCGGCGGGCGGCTGCCACCTCGCGCATCCGGCCGACGAAGCTCGTCGCCAGGACCGGCAGGTTGTTCGGCGTGGCGTCGAGCGTCCGGAGCGGCGGGAAGTGGTCGACGAGCCCGCTGATCACGAGCTGGGCGAGCCGCTCGGAGCGGGAGAGGTCCTTGAGCCGGTGCTCGCCCAGGTCGCGCAGGGTCACCCCGGCCGGCAGGGCGCCCTCGACGAGGCCGCGGGTCGTCTCGGACACGACGACCTGGCCGCCGTGGCCGACCGCGGCGATCCGGGCGGCGCGGTGGACGTCGAGCCCGACGTAGTCCGAGTCCGGGGCGAGGATGCCCTCGCCCGTGTGGAGGCCCATCCTGACCCGGAGGTCCACCCCCTCGGGCCAGCGCTCCGCGGCCAGCCCGCGCTGGGCGGCCGCCGCCGCCGCAACCGCGGCCGGGGCGCTGCGGAAGACGACGAAGAACGCGTCGCCCTCGGTCTTCACCTCGACCCCGCCGGCGGCCTCGACCGCCTGGCGGATGTGGCGCTGGTGGCGCGCGAGGACGTCCGCATACTCGGCCGTACCGAGCCGCTCGAGAAGCTTCGTCGAGCCCTCGATGTCGGTGAACAGGAACGTGACCGTTCCGGTCGGGAGGGCCTGGCTCGGGGAAGGCCGGGTCGGGGGTGCCTGGCCGCTGGACATCGATCTTAACCTGGGGACGCGCTCCAACGCCCCGATCGTGGACCAGCGGGGGCGGCGCGTCAACAGGCGGATCGCGGGCGGGCGGCGTGCGCGCGGCGCGGGCGGGCGGGCCGGGGCGTGGGGGGCGGGGGCCGGCCTGGCCTCGCGGCCCGAGCGCGCATGGGCACCGCCGTCGGAACCCTCGTCAATGCTCGTGCCCAGAGCACTACGCAGATCAGACGGTTGGCAACCCACGCCCTCGGCGCCGCTCAGGCCCCGCGCCAGCGCTCAAGCCTCGCCAATGCCGGTCACGGCGAGCAATAGCGAGACTCAGAGCGCGCCACCGGCCGGGCCGAGCCCGCCACCGGCCGGGCCGAGCGCGCCACCGGCCGGGCCGAGCCCACGGACCGGGTCGGGCCTCTCCGTACTGCTCGGCACGGAAGCATTAACGAGGATGCCGGCCGGCTGGCAGCCAGACCGGCCGGCCGGCAGCCAGACCGGCCGGGCGGCAGCCAGACCGGCCGTGCGGCGGCGGCTGGCGAGCCGCTGGCAGCCGGACCGGTGAGCGGACTCGCGCCAGGCCGGGCGCACCATCGACCAGGATCCAGGCCCCGCTGCCGGGCCGGGGAGCCACCTGCGAACGGCGCGCGCCGCATGAATCGCCTCGATCACGGCCTCGCCGGCTTCGCCCGAGGTCCGATCGACGAGCCCCTCGAGGGCGTGGAGCTGGTCGCCGAGTGCGCGCCTGACCCCGACCGCCCGCTCCGGGTGCTGGCGAACGAGGCCGGGCAGATCGTCCAGCGTCTCGCGGTAGGCCCGGGCGGCGGCCGCGGCCGCGCCTCCGTCGCCGTCGCGAACCGCGTCGGTCACCTCGGCCACCCGCCGCGCCAGGCGGGCCAGCTGGGCATCGATCCTCGAAGGAGCCGCCCTGCCCGGCAGAAGTACCGACTCGAGCGCCAGGCGAGCGCCGAAGAGCGGCCGGCCGGGACTCGTCTGGGCGGCCATCGTGACGCTCGTGGTCATGACCGCGAGCGCGGCGGCGAGGACGAGCACCCGCCAGCGCGGGGAGGCGCGGAAGCGAGTCGCAACGGCTGTCTGCCGGGCCGGCGCCGGCTCCGAGGCGACCGGGGGCAGGCGCTCGACGGCGGCCTGAAAGGCGGAGACGACCTGGCGTTCGACCCGGGCAACGGTTCCTGGCGGCGGATCGAAGCCGGACCGGATCCGCGCCCGCAGGTCGCGGTCGAAGGCTCCGAGCTCGGATGGCTCGTCTGGATCGGCGGAGTTGCAGATGCGCCGGATCATCGCTTGACCCCGCCCTCGAGAGCCGCCAGCTCGCGCCGGAGCGCGGCCAGGGCCCGGGCCTGCAGGCCGCGCACCGTCGCCTCGCCGCGACCCATCAGGCGACCGGTCTCGCGCGCCGAGAGGTCGGCGAAGAACCGGTAGGCGAGCACCTCGCGCTGGTCGGGTGTCAACCGGGCGATCGCGCCGAGGAGCGCCGCCCGGTCGGCCAGGCTGCCCATTCCGTCCTCGGTCGCGGGTTCGGCGCCGGCGTGAACGAGCTCGTCCAGGTCGAGCGCGGCACGGCGCGTCCGCTCGTGATCGATGACCACGTTCCGGGCGATCCGGAAGAGCCAGGCGCCGAACGGCAGGCCCCGCTCCTCGTAGCGGGGCAGCGCCTCGATCGCGCGCAGGAACGTCTGCTGCATCAGGTCCTCCGCGTCTGCCGGGCGCCGGACGCGGAACAGGCAAAACCGGTAGACGCGGTCCGCGTAGCGGCGATAGAGCTCGGTGAACGCGGCCTCATCGCCCCGCCGGGCGGCCGCCACGAGCCTGGCGATGTCTGGCTCGACGGGCTGGCCGCGGAGAGCGGCCTCGAGCGCGGCGCGGACGGCGACCGGCCCAGGCACAGCTGCGCGGCGGGCCATTCGCTCGCTGCCGGTCGCAGCCCGGAGCCCGACGGCCAGGGAATCGAGCACCCGACCGCCGAGGGTCTGGCCTTCGGCGGTCGGGCTCGCGAGCATCTCGGTCGGCTCGATCAGCTTGCCGATCAGCTCCTGACGAACATCCCCGAGGCGGAGATCCGTCCGTCGGCGAAGTCGAGAACGAGCTTGTCACCGGCCTTGAGGGCCGCCTCGATCGCCCGCGCCTGGGCCCGGCTGAGGCGGAAACTGAAGGCGAGCTTGCCGCTGGCGGCGGTGACGGTCCGGTGCTGGGTCACGATCGTCCGGGTCGGGGTCTTGCCCTGGGCAACCAGTGCGACCGAGACCTTGTCGCCCTTCTTCAGGCCGGAGAGGCTGACGTAGAGAGCGCCGGAGTTGTACGTCGAGGCGACCGTCAGGCGGGCGATGTCGTGTGCCTTGGCGGCCGTGAACGTCGTCTTCCAGTGGTGGCTCGCGGGGGCCGTGACCTTCGTCGCCGGGGTGGTGACCTTCGGGGCGGGCGAAGACGAGGGTGTCGGGCTGGCCGCGAAGACGGCCTGCGAGCCGACGAGCGACAGGACGAAGGCGAGAACGCCGACGGTAGCGAGCTTGCGCATCGATTTCCTCCATGGTGGTCCGGGTCCGGACGGCCCCGCCGTACCGGTTCACCGCGCTGACGGCGATGACACCAGGAGCAACGCAACCACGACCTCGAATGTGGGGGGCTGTCGGCCAATCTCCGGCTGCGGTTCGATGATGATTCCGCAACCGACCGCGCTGGCGCCTGTCGCCGCCGCCGCGGTGCCCTTCGGGCCGCCGAACACGCGTCATTCGGCACTCGCGCGCCCGTCCGGCGCATCGTTCAATCGCGGCGGAAGGAGCAGGCCGATGAGCGGAACACTCGAGGTCCAGGAACGCCCGAAGGATTCGACGGCGACCACCCAGGCGACCGAGGTGGTCGAGCCGATCGAGGACAACCTGATCCTTGGCCGGCCGGTCGAGGATCGCGGTTTCGAGGCGGTCGAGGCCGGCCTCGGTGCGCTGGCCGGGATCGCCGTCGGCGCGGCGATCGCCGGGCCGGTGGGCGCCGCCGTGGGCGGGATCGTCGGCGTCGCTGCCGGCGTCGCGGCCGGTGAGGCGGTCGAGCGCCAGGTCGGGCGGGCCGCCGAGACGACCTGCGCCGTCGACGAGGAGCCGACGGAGCCCGGCCCGCGCGCCGGCGGATAGGGCGCGGGCGCCGGACGGAGCCGCGGTCACGGGGCGCCGGACGACGGCCGCCCCACGGGAGCCGAGGGGAGCGGGGCGTCGAACGAGAGGCCTGATCAGCGCCGCCGGCCAAGCCGCCGGCCGAACCGCCCGTCGAGCCGCCGGCCAAGCCGCCGGCCGAGCCGGGGGGCCTTGACGAGCCCGGCTCGATGCTAGAATGTGGCCCCGCCGGGCGGGAGTAACTCAGTTGGCAGAGTGTCTGCTTCCCAAGCAGAATGTCGCGGGTTCGAGTCCCGTCTCCCGCTCCAGCTTCCCCCCTTGATCGTGCCCGCGATCTCGCCCGCCCGCCGGCCACCGCCCGCCCGCCGGCCACCAGCCGCCGGCCGACTTCGGCCGCCTCACGGCCCCGGGGTCCGACCAGGAGCGTGACCGATGACCTCCGTCATCGAGACCGAGAAGCTGACGAAGTTCTACGGCAGCCAGCGCGGGATCATCGAGGTCGACCTCGTCGTCCGCGAGGGCGAGATCTTCGGCTTCCTCGGCCCGAACGGGGCGGGCAAGACGACGACGATCCGGATCCTCCTCGACCTGATCCGCCCGACCTCGGGCGTGGCCAGGGTGTTCGGAATCGAGACCTCGGTCGACCCGGTCGCGATCCATCGCCGGGTCGGCTACCTGCCCGGCGAATTCACCCTCTACGACCGGCTGACCGAGGCCCAGCACCTCGAGTACTTCGCCAACCTGCGCGGCGGGGTCGACCCGGCCTACCAGGCGATGCTGATCGAACGCCTCGACCTCGACCCCTCGCGCCGGTTCCGGGAGTACAGCAAGGGGAACAAGCAGAAGGTCGGGCTCGTGATCGCGCTCCAGCATCGCCCCGAGCTGCTCCTCCTCGACGAGCCGACGGCCGGCCTCGACCCGATCATCCAGCAGCGCTTCTTCGAGATCCTGCGCGAGGCGGTCGCCGACGGGGCGACTGCGTTCCTCTCGATCGCGATCGGCGGCGTGGCGCTCGGAGCCTAGGGGATGGCCCGCCGCGACGTCGGCTGAACGGCCGCCCCGGCCGGCCCGGTGTCGGCCCGTCGGCTCCCTACTTCGGCTCGACGACCGCCAGCACGTTCCGGTCCGGGTCGAGGAACCAGGCCGCCCACGAATGGCCCATGTCGGCGATCCCGTCGACGGTCTGCGGTGCCGGCGGCTCGTAGTCCTCGATGTGGACGCCGCGGGCCCGGAGATCGGCGAGCGCCGCACGCAGGTCGGGCACCCTCCAGGCCGCCTGGGTCTGGGTGTCCGAGGTCCCGGTCGTGCTCGCCGAGATCACGAGCTGCGCGCCGCCCGAGCGAAAGACGAGCCGGTCCTCGTCCTCGCGGACGAGCTCGAGGCCGAGCGTGTCGCGGTAGAAGGCGCGGCTCACCTCGAGGTTGGTCGAGAGCAGGATCGGGAAGACGGGATGGTCGCTGAGCACGGAGACACCCTCCTCGGCGTAATCGTCAGCTCGGCGTCACGCCGACCGGGTACCGACGGCGTCGAAGGCCATCGCCCGCTGGAGCGCCGCCGCCCGGAGGTCGGCCGGGATCGGCACCGGCCCGCCGACGAGCGAGGCGTTGATCGCCGCCTGGGCGGCCTCCTCGACAACCCCGCCGACGAGCACCGCCAGGTCGACGGTGCGGTGGAAGACGAGGACTCCATGGTTGGCGAGCAGGACGGCCGGCACGCCGGGCCGGAGCGCCGCCCGGATGTTCGCGACCGCCTGCTCCGAGCCGCGCGGGCCGTAGGCCGCCACCGGGACGCCGTCCGCCAGGCCGAACATCGCCAGGGCCTCGATCCAGCAGTCGATCGCACGGTTGGCGACGGCGAAGGCGGTGGCGTACGGCGAATGGGTATGGACGACGCAGCCGACGTCGGGGCGGTCCCGGTACAGGCTCGTGTGCATCGCGACCACGGCCCCCTGGATCGGAGGCAGAGTGCCCTCGAGGAGCCGCCCGTCCAACCCCACCCGGGCGATCCCGTCCGGCCCGAGTCCGCGCAGCGAGGGCGCGGACGTGAAGTACATCTCCTCGGCACCCGGCACGCGCAGGCTGACGTTCCCGTGCCCGTTGGCCGAGATCGCGCCGCCGGCCACGATCCTGGCCGCCGCACCCAGCACCTCGTCGACGAGGGCCCCGTCCATCGCTCCTCCTTGGCTTCGATGACCGCTCGACGTACGCCGTCAGCGGTCCAGAGCAGATGGGCGAGTATGCGCGCGACCCCGACGGTGACAAGCATGTCCCGCAGCGGCTGTCCCGCAGCGGCTGTCCCGCAGCGGCTGTCCCGCAGCGGCTGTCCCGCCAGGCCGGCTCGCGCCCCTTGCGGCGGCCCGGCCGGCGTGGGACGATCACCGCCGACGCAGCTCCCGCTCGTCCCCAGCGGAGGAAGGTCGTGACCCGTCTCCAGCGGCGCCGGTTCAGCCAGCCGGCAGAGGTCCGGGTGATTCCGCGGGGCCGGATCGACGTCGTCGAGCTCGACGACTGGGTCGTCGGGCGATTCGCCTTCGACCCCGGCTGGCGCTGGTCGCGCGACGTCGGCCCGATCGCGGGGACGGCCACCTGCCAGTACCACCACCTGGGGGCCGTCCTGTCGGGCACGCTCCTGGTCGAGATGGACGACGGGACCGAGCTCCGGCTCGAGCCGGGCGACGTGTTCGAGATCCCGCCCGGCCACGACTCCGAGGTCGTCAGCGACGAGCCGTGGATCGCGCTCGACTTCGCCAGTTCGCGCACGTTCGCCCAGGCGGCCGAGCTGCGCGCCGAGCGCACCCTCGCCTCGATCCTGTTCACCGACATCGTCGACTCGACCCGCCATGCCGAGCGCCTGGGTGACCATGCCTGGGCCGAGCTCCTCGCGCGGCACAACGAGATCGCCACGCGCGAGCTCGACCGCTTCCGGGGCCGGACGATCAAGTCGACCGGCGACGGCGTCCTCGCCCTGTTCGACAGCGCCGAGCGCGCCGTCCGATGTGCCGCTGCCGTGTGCCTGGCCAGCCAGTCGATCGGCCTCGCCATCCGGGCCGGGATCCACACCGGCGAGGTCGAGATCGGGGGCGGAGACGTCCGGGGCGTCGCCGTCCACCACGCGGCGCGGATCATGAGTCTCGCCGGGCCGAGCGAGGTCTACCTCTCGGCCACGACCCACGACCTCCTCGCCGGCTCCGAGCTCGTCTTCGCCGACGCGGGGATGCACGAGCTCAAGGGCCTGACCGGGAAGCGCCAGGTGTTCCGGCTGTCGGCCGCGCCGGCCTGAGCGGGCGATCGCGCAGGGACCGCCGCCGAGGCCGGCCGGAAGGAGGAAGCGATGGAGCCATGGGTGCTCCAGCACGACGTTCGGGGCGACGGCGAGCCGGTCGTCCTCGTCCCCGGTGGCCTGACCGGATGGCTGTCCTGGATCCCTCACCAGGATCGGCTCGCCGGCCGGTACCGGGTGGTCCGCGTCCAGCCGATCCACAACGAGCTCGGCTCGGCCGGCCTGCCCGGTGATCCGGGCTACACCGCCGAGGTCGAACGCGAGGCACTGCGCCTGACGCTCGACGCGCTCGAGCTCGAACGCCCGCACCTCGTCGGCTGGTCGGGCGGTGGCAAGGCGGCGCTCGAGTTCGCCACCGAGTACCCCGCCCGGGTCCGCTCGCTCGCCCTCGTCGAACCGGCCGCCTACTGGGTCCTCGAGCAGCTCGGCGACCGGCTCGACGACGTCCGGCGCGCGAACTCGCTCGTCCACGGACTGTTCGGCCGCCCGGTGAGCGAGGACGACCTTGCCCGCTTCCTCGAGCTGGCAGGCTTCGTCGGCCGGGCCGAGGACGCGCCGGCGCACCCGAACTGGACCCGCTGGCTCGGCCACCGGATGGCGCTCTCCTGGCAGGGCGAGGAGCTCGACCATCCGAAGCGCTCGGTCGACGAGCTGGCGCGGGTCGCCTGCCCGGTCCTCCTGACCAAGGGGACTCGCACCTCGGACTGGCTGAAGCGGGTGGTCGACGTCCTCGGCGAGCGGCTGCCGGACGCGTCGGTCGCGGAGTTCGAGGGCGATCACGCCCACCACATCCAGAGCATCGACCCGTTCCTGGCGGCGCTCGAGGCGCACCTGGCGCGGGCGGGGCAAGCCCGGGTGGGGTAAGCCCGGGCTCAGTCCCGGCTCGGCCGCCCCAGCCGGGCGCGAACCGTTGCCCGCTCCAGGTGGATCGACCGACCCCCCGGCACATGACCCTGCCGACCGGCGCGCGGCCCAACCGGTCCCCGGCGCGCGGCCAGGCCGGTCCCCGGCGGGCAGCCGAGCCGGTCCCCGGCGCATGACCGCGCCTGGAGACTGGTACGGGGCAGCCCGGGCCCGCAGGGTGCGGAGATCGGCCCGGTTCGCGCTCAGCCGGGTCGGACATCCGCCCGGCGCACGCTCAGCGCGGGTCGGAAGGCCGGCCGACCGGACCTGCTTCCGGGCCGACGCTCTCCGTACCAGTCCGCTCGTGCGGTGATGCGCCGATCGGCGGATGGTCGGCCAGGCCGTCCTGGATCCGGTGGAGCAGCTCGATGTACGTCCGCAGCTCCGCTTCCGAGAGGACACTCATCCAGGCCTTCTCGGCGCGGTGGACGGTCGTCCGGACCTGCTGGAGGACGTCGCGCCCGGCCGGCGTGATCTCGACGAGCAGGCTCCGCCGGTCGGCCGGGTTCGGTGCCCGGCGGACGAACCCCCGGCGCTCGAGCGAGTCGAGCAGCCCGGTCACCGTCGCCCGGGTGACGATCAGCCGCTGGCCGAGCTCCGAGGGCGACATCGGCCCCCGATCGCGCAGGACCCCGAGCACGAGCCCGCCCGCCGCGCTGACGTTGAGCGGGCGGAGGAGCCGCCCGATCCGGTCGAAGAGCAGGTCGGCGGTCCGGACCGTGTTCATCACCGCCTCGGTGGCGAGGATGCTCGCGTCGGGGGTCTGGTCGTAGAAGTCGCCGGGCATCTCGATCGTCGCCATGAGACCATGATAAGGGTATTGACAATCAGGTGCCTCACGATATTGTTAGGCGCCTAACGACCGACCAGACGGCCGGTCCCGGGCAAGAAGGAGCGTCCCATGGCGAAGGTGATCGTCCAGCACCACGTGGCCGACTACGACCGCTGGTTCCCCGTCTTCATCGAGCACGGCGAGGTTCGCCGCCGACACGGCGTGACCGGCCACAGCGTCAACCGCGCCGTGGCGGACCCGAACACGCTCGTGATCGTGAACGACTTCGCGACCCTCGCCGGCGCCCAGGCGTTCGCCCAGGACCCGTCCCTGCCGGCCGCGATGGCCCAGAGCGGCGTCGACGGCGCGCCCCAGGTCTGGATCGTCGACGAGGCCGACGCAGCGACGTACTGAACTCCCGCCGATCGGGCGACCTCGCACGACGGGGCGCCCGATCGGCCGTCCCCACGCTTGCGGAGACGGGACCCGCCGGGCGCTCGTTGTCAGCTACGAGCCGTTCGACCCCCGCCACTGTTCCGCGGTCCGCAGACACGCGCCGCTGGTGCGCCGATCGGCATCAGACTCGCGTGTGCCAGACCTAGCTTGCCCGCAGGCGCTGGTCGGCGAGCCGAGCGATCCGCTGGACGCGCTCGTCGTCGAACACGACAGACCGGTCGGCGAGGAGGCGGGCAAGGTGCTTTCCGTCGGTGACCCGGACTCCCGCGACGGTCCGCTCGAACCAGGCGACCCCACCGATGGCGCAGATGACCGGTGTCACGGTCACGCGCTCGGCCGTCAACTCGTCGCCGAGCGCCACCTGGACCGCGAGCGCCTCGCGGTACACCTGCTCGACGACCCACGTCCGATCCTGGTTGCCCACGAACAAGCGGTCGTTGCGGACCTCGACCCGTCCCGACCAGTTCTTCGTCTCGATCGCGAAGACCCCGGTGGGCCCGACGACGAGATGGTCGATGTCCCCCCGGGCGCCCGGGATCCGGCGGTTGTGGAGGACGACGAAGCCGGCGTCGAGGAGCGGCTCGAGATACCGGGCTGTCCGGCGTTCACCCTCGACACCCTTGGTCCAGGCGAGCGAATCGAACGGAAGCCGAAGCATCAGAAGAAAGAACACGGAACCAGCGATGACCACCCCTGTCGCGGCCACCGGCAGGCCGAGCGGCTGGGCGCTGTAGAAGATCATCGTCATCACGATGACCGCGGTCGCCACGAAAAGCGGGAGCGCCGCGCGCCGCTTCAGGCGGGCGCGTTCACGCTCGCGCTCAAGCCGTGCCTGGGCGTAGGCACCGGGGGCACCCGGACGAAGTGGCTCCATCGCGTTGGGTGCCCCACGGGTGGTTCCCGAGACTGGCTCCGGATCGATGTTGATCGCGCCGCGGCAGTCCGGCCAGCGCGTGCAACTCCACATCTCCAGGCCGGCGCGGGGGCCGCGACGGACGGGCTTCCGGACCATCGTCGCGCCGCAGCGCGGGCAGGAGGGTGATGGCGCCGTCGTCACGATCTCAGGGTAGCGCAGGGATCGGGCTGCCCGCGATGCGCACGCAGCGCCACCCGGGCGCCACCCGGGCGCCACCCGGGCGCCACTCGCCTTATCGCGGTCCGCTCGAGTCAGGCACGCCCGGGCCGAGATGACCGCTCCGGAGGACACCAAGCGGGACCGCTCCGCGCGGGGCGATCGGCCGGCGGGGGCGGGCGACGAGGCGGAGTGCCGGCCGGCGTCCGCAGGCGGCAAGGGCGGACGGTTCGACGGCCGGCCAGGCCGGGCCGGGCCGGGCGATCGCATAGCCCTGGGCCAGGAGCGGCTGGCCAGTCCGGGCGAGGAGGGCGAGGTCGCCGGGCGCCTCGACGCCCTCGGCGACGGTCGCGGCGCCGATCGCGCCGGTGAAGGCGACGAGAGCTTCGAGAAGCGCCTGGCGCGCCGTATCGTCACGAAGACCGGCCATGAGCGCGGCGTCGAGCTTCACGAAGGCCGGGCGCAGCTCGGTCACGTGGCGCAGCGATGCGTAGCCAGCCCCGGCATCGTCGACCGCGAAGCGGGCGCCCCGGGCCAGGTGGCGCGCCATCGCCTCGCGCAGGGCGACGTAGTCGGCGACGGCCTCCTCCTCGGTCACCTCGATCACGAGCCGCCCGAGCGACCGGCCGCGCAGGGCGCCGATGACCGGTTCGGCGGCCAGGTAGCGCGGGCTGACGTTGACCGAGAGGAAGGCACCTGCCGGGAGGCCGGCCGCATGGGCGACGGTCCGGGCGCGCTCGACCGCAAGCGCCTGGAGCTCGGCGCCGAGCCCGACCTCGGAGGCGTGGGCGAACCAGGCGTCGGGCGGCTGGAGGGGCTCGAGGCGGAAGCGCGCGAGCGCCTCGTAGCCGACGACCCTGGCCTCGCTGATCGAGAGGATCGGCTGGTAATGGGGGGTGAGGAGCGCCGGCTCGGCGAGGATGGCGGCGACCTGGTCTCGGAGGTGGAGCCGGCTCGCCTCCTCGTCGCCGACGGCGCGGCGGACGATCCCGGTCGCGAGCCGGCCGATCGCGCGCAGGTACTCCTCCTCGTCAGGGCTGAGAGGCTCGGGCGGCTGTCGATCACCGGCCAGGAGCGCCCCGACGAGGGTGTCGCCTTCGACGAGCGGCAGGACGAGGAGCGAGCGGGCGCCGCGCTCGGCGAGGAGGGCCGGACCCTCGGCCAGGCCCGGCAGGCGTCCGAGCTCGGTCCGGGTCGGACCGGAGGCGGTGAGCGCCCGGAGCTCCTCGATCCGGATCGAGGGGACGAGTCGCGGCATCGGGGGCCCCGCTTCGGCCGGTGACCAGACCGCCAGGCGCTCGGTCCGGCCGGCATCGAAGAGGTAGATCGCGGCGGCCGCGACCGGCCAGGCGCGGGCGAACTGACCGAGGAGCGCCTCCCCGGCGGCCCCGGCCGTGGGTGCGCCGAGGGCGACCTCGGCGACCGCCCGGAGCTCGGCGATGTGGGCGGCGCGCTCGCGGGCGACGGCGCGCTCGTCGGTCACGTCCCGAAGCGTGACGACCTGGCCGTCGGCCGGTGCGCCGGGATCGAGCGGGCCGACGCTCAGGCGGACGTGGCGCTGGCTCCGGTCGGCGCGCTCGAGGGCAAGCTCGATCGGAACTGTCGACTCGGTCGCGAGCGCCGCCCCCGCCTCCGCCCGCCCGCGCAGGATGTCGGGCTGGTCGAGACCGAGGCGGGCCGCGAGCTCGCGGTACGACACCCCGAGGAGCTCCCCGCGCCCGACGCCGACGATCCGCTCGGCCGCGGCGTTGGCGAGCACGAGCAGGCCGGCGCCGTCGACCACGATGATCCCGTCGGCGGTGCCTTCGACCGTCGCCCGCAGGCGCGCCTCCGAGGCGCGCAGGAGCTCCTGGGCGCGTTCGTCGCCGGCCCGTCGGGCGTTCACCGCGGCGAGTCGCCGGGAACGCTCCCAGAACCAGCCGATCAGGACGCCCGCGCCGAGGTAGGCGGCCAGGCGGATCGCCCAGCCCCACCGGCCGAGGACGGTCAGCGAGTCGGCGGTGCTGTCGGGCATGAGCGGACCGAGGAGGAGCCCGGCCGCCAGCCCGGCCGCCAGGCCGCCGCGCCAGCCCGCGCTCAGAGCGGCGAGGGCGATCGCGACGTAGGCGAAGTGGACGAGCGGGTTCGGGGCGCCACCGGTGACGCGCACCGCGACGTACACGACGACGAGCAGCAGCGTCGCCGCGCCGAGCGCGAGCGCAGCGTGGTGCCGGCCGCCCGCCGTCGGGGCGCGGACGGTCGGTCGCGAGGGGTCGATTGCCATGGCCAGACCAGCCTACTCGGCCGACGGCCCGTGGCTATAGCCCGGCTGGACGTGAGCGCTGGTCCACTCGTACTAGACTCAGAGCGGCGATCTCGAGCGAGCGATTTGAGCGCGGTCCGCACATTGCCGGCCCCTCGCACGGCCCTGCGACAGGCAAGGTGTCACAAATACCCGCCAGATTCATCCGCGTCGCCGGCCGCGATGCGTACACTTCATCGCTGCGCGGCGGCGAGCTGATCGCTGCGGTGTCGAGTGCCGCCGGGACGAGCTGCTCGCGAGAGAGGGAGGGGACCCGAAATCGCCCGCCTCGAGGAACTGACCAAGGGCGCCCTCGTCGGCGGCGTCGTCGCGGATCGCGCCGTGACCGTGGTCGACGTGACCTGGCACGGCTCGGAGGTCGTGACCCTGACCTACCGGACCGCCGACGGCGCAGTCGCCGAGCGCCTCGTCTACCGCGAAGACGAGCCGCGCCTGGCGATCCTCGAGGAAGGCACGCCCTGGGCGTTCGACGGCGACGGCGAGGCGTTCAAGCTCGCCAGCGAGGCAAAGCGGATCGACCTTGCCTACCTGTTCGACCCGTACGTCGCGGTCAGCACGAGCCTGGTCGAGCCGCTCCCCCACCAGATCACCGCGGTCTACGAGGAGATGCTCCCGCGCCAGCCGCTCAGCTTCCTGCTCGCCGACGACCCGGGCGCGGGCAAGACGATCATGACCGGCCTGCTCATCCGCGAGCTGATCGTCCGGGGCGACCTCCGCCGCTGCCTCGTCGTCGCGCCGGGCTCGCTCGTCGAGCAGTGGCAGACCGAGCTGGCCGAGAAGTTCCACCTCGACTTCACGCTCCTGACCCGCGACCGGATCGAGGGCTCGGCGTCGGGCAACCCGTTCGCTGACGCCGACCTCCTGATCGCCCGGCTCGACAAGCTCAGCCGCGACGAGGACCTCCAGCTCCTCCTCGAGAACGCGCCCGACTGGGACCTCGTCGTCTTCGACGAGGCGCACAAGCTCTCGGCCCAGCTCTTCTCGGGCGAGATCAAGAAGACGAAGCGGCGCCAGTTCGCCGAGCGGGTCCGGCCTCACACCCGCCACTTCCTGCTCCTGACCGCGACGCCCCACAACGGCAAGGAGGAGGACTTCGAGCTGTTCATGAGCCTGCTCGACCCCGACCGCTTCGCGGGCCACAAGCGCAAGGCCTCCGATCCCGCCCCGCCGGCCTCGGACCCGGGCGAGCTGATGCGCCGGCTGATGAAGGAGCAGCTCGTCCACGTCGACGGCACGCCGCTTTTCCCGCCCCGCTTCGCCTCGGTCGTGCCCTACGAGCTCTCCGAGCCCGAGGCCGCGCTCTACGAGCAGGTGACCAGATACGTCCGCGAGGAGATGAACCGGGCCGAGGGCCTGAAGGCCGAGGGCGAGGGCAAGCGCGGCCTGCTCGTCGGCTTCGCGCTCATGGTCCTCCAGCGCCGGCTCGCGAGCTCGCCGGCGGCGATCCACATGTCGCTCCGGCGCCGGCTCGCCCGCCTCGAGCGGACGCTCGCCGAGGCTGAGCTCCAGCGCGCCGGCGAACAGGCGAGGCTCGCCGCCCCCGAGCTCGCGGCGCTCACGATCGCCGAGCTCGAGGCGATCGAGGACGACGAGGCGACAGCCGAGGAGACCGAGGCGGCCGAGGAGACCGCGGTCGACCTCGCGACCGCCGCCCGCACGATCGCCGAGCTCCGCCGCGAGATCGAGCGGCTCCGCGAGCTCGAGGCGCTCGCGGCCCACGTCCGCCGGCTCGGCACGGACACGAAGTGGACCGAGCTCTCGACCCTCCTCCAGGACGCGCCCGAGATGCGCGACGCCGGCGGCGGCCGGCGCAAGCTCGTCGTCTTCACCGAGCACCGCGACACCCTCGACTACCTCGTCGAGCGGATCGGCACGTTCCTCGGCCGGCCCGAGGCGATCGTGGCGATCCACGGCGGCCTGCCCCGCGACCAGCGCCGCGCCGCCGAGGCGCGCTTCAAGAGCGATCCCGCGGTCGTCGTCCTCGTCGCGACCGACGCGGCGGGCGAAGGGATCAACCTCCAGCGCGCCCACCTGATGGTCAACTACGACCTGCCCTGGAACCCGAACCGGCTCGAGCAGCGCTTCGGGCGGATCCACCGGATCGGCCAGACCGAGCCGTGCCATCTCTGGAACCTCGTCGCCCACAGAACCCGCGAGGGCGACGTCTACGCCCGCCTGCTCGAGAAGATCGCGACCGAGGCCGACGCGCTCGGAGGGACCGTCTTCGACGTCCTCGGCGAGCTCACGTTCGAGGGCAAGCCGCTCCGCCAGCTCCTGATCGAGGCGATCCGCCTCGCGGACAGCCCCGAGGTCCGCGACCGGATGGCCCGGGTCGTCGACGAGGCGCTCGATGTCGGGCGCCTGCGCGAGCTGCTCGCGACCAGGGCGCTCGGCGCCGGCGTCCTCGACACGACGAAGGTCGCCCTCGTGCGCGACGAGCTCGAGCGAGCCGAGGCGAACCGGCTCCAGCCCCACTACGTGCGCGACTTCTTCCTCCAGGCGTTCCGCCGACTCGGCGGCGCGGTCCGCGAGCGCGAGCCGGGGCGCTACGAGCTGACGAAGGTCCCGGGGCGGATCCGCGAGCGCGCCCGCGAGGCGGCGCTCCGGCCGGGGGTCCTGCCCGCCTACGAGCGGATCGCCTTCGAGAAGGACCGGATCGCGCTCCCGGGGTACCCGCTCGCCGAGTTCGTCTGCCCCGGTCACCCGCTCCTCGAGGCGACGATCGACCTCGTCCTCGGCGACCACCGCGAGCTCCTCCGCCGGGGTGCCCTCCTCGTCGACGAGACCGACCCCTCCGACGCGCTCCGCGCCCTCGTCTACCTCGAGCACGCGGTCGTCGACGGCCGCCCGAGCCGCGACGGCGGCCCGACGGTCGTCAGTCGCCGGCTCGAGTTCGTCGAGCTCCGCCCCGACGGGGCCGCCGGCGCGGGCGCCGCGCCGTACCTCGACTACCGCCCGGCGACCGACGAGGAGCGCGGCCTGCTCGTCCCGGTGATCGGGGACGCGGCCTGGCTGGCCGGGACGACCCTCGAGGCGCGCGCGACCGACTACGCGATCGAGCGCCTGTCGCGCTCCCACCTCGCCGAGGTCCGCGAGCGGACGCTCGACCGGGTCGAGCGGACCCGCCGCGAGGTCCACGCCCGCCTGACCTACGAGATCAACTACTGGGACGGCCAGGCCGCGCGCCTCCGCGAGCAGGAGCGGGCGGGCAAGCCGACCCGCCTCGCGAGCAGCGTCGCCCGCGGGCGGGCCGACGAGCTCGGCCACCGCCTCCGGGCCCGGATGCGCGAGCTCGAGCTCGAGGCCCAGGTCCAGGCCCTCCCGCCGGTCGTCGTCGGGGGCGCGATCGTCGTCCCCCAGGGCCTGCTCGATCGACTCGCCGGCCGGGCGCCGACCGACCCGGACGCGTTCGCCCGCGAGACCCGCCGGATCGAGCAGCTCGCGATGGCCGCGGTCATCGCCGCCGAGCGCGCCGCCGGCCGGATGCCCGAAGATGTGTCCGACCGCAAGTACGGCTGGGACATCGAGTCCCGCGAGCCGGACGGCCGCCTGCGGCTGATCGAGGTCAAGGGCCGGGCCGAGGGGGCGACGACGGTGACCGTGACACGAAACGAGATCGCGAAGAGCCTGAACGTGCCCGAGCGCTGGTACCTCGCGATCGTCTCGGTCGACGGCGAGCGCGCCGGCGCCCCGATCTACCTCCGCCGCCCGTTCGCCTTCGCCCCCGATCCGGCGGCGACCTCGGTCAACTACTCGATCAGGGACCTGCTGGCGCAGGGGGAGGTTGTGGGGAGGGACGCGTGAGTGGCGGTCGGGTACGGTCCATTTTGTTGACGGAAACGAACTCGAGGACCACACTTGGGTACGGTCCATTTACTCCAGCGAGACGTACCCAATGGTGATCACGAAGGCGACGCGAGGCCGCCCGTCACGGGTCTCGATCTACCAGGCCGTGGATGACGGCATCGCCGAACTGCGGCGGATCGGCGGTCTGCCGGGTCCCGAGGCAGCAGCCGACATCTGGCGCGGCATCTGGTTCGAGGAAACGCACAACTCCACGGCCATCGAGGGCAACACCCTCATCCTCAAGGAGGTTCAGGCCCTCCTGGCCGAGGGACGCGCGGTCGGCGACAAGGAGCTCAAGGAATACCTCGAGGTCAAGGGCTACGCCGACGCGGCGGAGTGGGTTTACTCACAGGCCAGCTCTGATGATGCCGAGCGGGACGAGCCGTACCTCATCCTGGCCGAGGTGCGCGAGATCCACCGTCGCGTCGTCGCGGCTGCCTGGGACGTGGCGCCGCCAACGGGTTTCCTCCCGGGCGAGGGTCCCGGGAGCTTCCGTCTCCACGACATCCATCCGTTCCCGGGGGGAATGACGCCGACGCCTTTCACGGAGATCCATCCGGCGGTGACGGACTGGCTCCAGCTGGCGAACGACGAGCCAGCCGAGGGCATCCACCTCATGGAGCACCTCGCCGCGGTCCACGCCGGGTTCGAGCGGATCCATCCCTTCCGTGACGGCAACGGGCGGACCGGCCGGCTCATCCTCAACCTGATCCTCGTCCGGCGCGGCTATGCGCCCGCGATCATCTACAAGCGGGATCGCCCGCGCTACCTCGCGGCTCTCGAGCGCAGCGATCTTGGAGAATACGGCCCGCTCGCGGAGCTCATCGCGCGCGCCGTCAAGGACAGCCTTGACCGGTTCCTTCTGCCCGCGCTTGCCGGGCCACTTCAGATCCTCCCGTTGTCCGCGCTGGCGCGGCCCGGTCTGACGGCGTTGGCGCTGCGCCGAGCGGCGGAGAAGGGGCGCCTCAAAGCAGTGCGCCGATCTGGTGGCTGGTACAGCACCAAGCGGTGGGTGAGCGCGTACGCGAGATCCAGGCGTCGTTCGAAGGTGAGTCGAGTACCGGGAGAACGCGCGTGACGAAGCCCCTCAAGCGCAAGCTGATCGAGGTCGCCCTGCCACTCGAGGCGATCAACGTCGCCTCGGCGCGCGAGAAGAGCATCCGCCACGGGCACCCGAGCACCCTCCACCTCTGGTGGGCCCGCCGCCCGCTCGCCGCCTGCCGGGCGGTCCTGTTCGCGAGCCTCGTCGACGACCCCAGCTCGGACCCCGAGCGCTTCCCGACCGAGAAGGCGGTCGAGGACGAGCGGAGCCGCCTGTTCGGGATCATCGAGCGGCTCGTCCTCTGGGAGAACACAACGAACGAGGCGATCCTCGAGGAGGCCCGGGCGGAGATCCGCCGCTCGACCGGCGGGAACCCGCCGCCAGTCCTCGACCCGTTCTGCGGCGGCGGCTCGATTCCCCTCGAGGCGCAGCGTCTCGGCCTGGAGGCGCACGCGTCCGACCTCAACCCGGTCGCGGTCCTGATCACGAAGGCGCTGATCGAGATCCCGCCGCGGTTCCGCGACCGTCCGCCGGTCCACCCCGACGCCCGGCGCGGGGTGGGATCGAGCGGCTCCTGGCGGGGCGCGGCAGGGCTCGCCGAGGACGTCCGCCGCTACGGCGCCTGGATGCGCGACGAGGCCGAGCGCCGGATCGGCCACCTCTACCCGAAGGTCCGCCTGCCGCGGGAGCACGGTGGTGGCGAGGCGACGGTGATCGCCTGGCTCTGGGCCCGCACGGTCAGCTGCCCGAACCCGGCCTGCGGGGCCCGGATGCCGCTCGTGCGCTCGTTCGCGCTCTCGACGAATAAGGGCAAGGAGGCCTGGGTCGAGCCGCTCGTCGACCGGGCGGCGAAGACGGTCCGCTTCGAGGTGCGGACAGGACGAGGAACGCCGCCGGATCCGCCGAAGACCGGCCGGGGGGCGAACTTCCGCTGTCTCGTCTGCGAGCAGGTCTCACCCGACGAGCACATCAAGGCGGAGGGTCGCGCCGGTCGGATGGGCACCCAGCTGATGGCGATCGTCGCCGAGGGCCAGCGCGGGCGGATCTACCTTGCGCCGGACGAGGAGCATGAACGGATCGCGCGGTCGGCCGAGCCGGCGTGGGCGCCGGACGGCGAGCTTCCCGGCAACGCTCGGTGGTTCTCGCCGCCGCTGTTCGGCCTGACGCGGTTCCGTGACCTGTTCACCCCGCGGCAGCTCGTCGCGCTCACGACTTTCTCCGACCTCGTCGGCGAGGCGCGCGAACGAGTCCTGCGCGACGCCCGCGCCGCCGGCCTTCCCGACGACGGCCTCCGCCTCGCCGCCGGCGGCACCGGCGCCCCCGCCTACGCCGACGCCGTCGCGACGTACCTCGCGTTCGCCATGGACAAGGGCGCGAATTACTGGTCCACCATTTGTGCCTGGCATGCCGGACGGGACATCATCGTCAGCACGTTCGCGCGGCAGGCGATCCCGATGGTCTGGGACTTTGCCGAGGGGAACCCTCTAAGGGCCTGTGTATGAAATCCGCGCTCTCCATGGGCCGGCAGCCGGCCGCGGCGGGGCACGCTCGGTGACGCCAGTGCTTCGCGGACGGCTTCGGGCCGGGAGGGCCGGCC
>Ga0272446_1001968_pt1 | contig 28940 bp, 29 predicted proteins | sample YNPCB0061_FD_194587 | JGI IMG/M metagenome (GOLD analysis project Ga0272446, IMG submission 194587) | Hot spring microbial mat communities from Yellowstone National Park, WY, United States - YNP-CB-006-1 | ecosystem: Environmental > Aquatic > Thermal springs > Hot (42-90C) > Sediment | place...
GGTGTCGGCGTTGACGCTGCCTTTCGCGTCGGTCGCGCTGCGCGAACCGGGTATCGTCGTGCTCGACGGCATCACGGTCGCGAGCCTCACCTTTCAGAGCGTGGTCGTCGCGTTCGCGAGTTACCTAGCGTGGTTCTGGCTGCTGACGCGGTATCTGGCGGCGCGGCTTGCGGTGTTCTCCTTCCTCGCGCCGCTATTCGGCGTTGCTTTCGGCGTGCTGATCCTCGGCGAGCGCCTGAGCGCCTCGTTCGGGGTCGCGGCGGTGCTGGTCGGCGCCGGCATCGCGCTGGTGAACCTGCGGCGCGCCTAGCGCTCGAAGCGGCATGGACCGCCGATCGTTCGTCGCCGCTGCATCCGCCCTGCTGACGGCACCGGCGCTGCGCGCGCAGCCGGCGACGCTCGTGCGCGCGATCCCGCGCACGGGCGAGCGGGTTCCCGCGGTCGGCATGGGCACATGGCTCACCTTCGACGTTGGCGAGGTGCCCGCCGAACGCGCGCAGCGTCGCCGCGTGCTCGAAGCGTTCTTTGCGGCCGGCGGCGGAGTGATCGACTCGTCGCCGATGTACGGCCGTGCGGAGAAGGTCGTGGGCGACCTTTTGAAGCAGGTGCCGCACGCGGGCAAGCTCTTCACCGCAACCAAGGTGTGGACTCCGTTCGATCGCGTCGGCCGCGTGCAGATGGACGAGTCGCTGAAACTGTGGGGGCTCGCGCGCTTCGACCTGCAGCAGATCCACAACCTGCTGAACTGGCGCGGCCACCTCAAGTCGATGCGCGAGTGGAAGGAGCAGGGGCGCGTGCGCTACATCGGCATCACGACCTCGCACGGCCGCGCGCACGACGAGCTCGAAGCGATACTGAGGCGCGAGCCTTTCGACTTCGTGCAGTTCACTTACAGCCTCGCCGACCGCAGCGTCGAGCAGCGGCTGCTGCCGCTTGCGGCCGAACGCGGCATCGCGGTGATCGCCAACCGCCCGTTCGACGGGGGCGCGTTGCTCGACCGCCTGAAGCGCAAGCCCCTGCCGCCGTGGGCGCGCGAGATCGACTGCGACAACTGGGCGCAGTTCTGCCTGAAGTGGATCGTCGCGCACCCGGCCATCACCTGCGCGATTCCGGCGACGACGAACCCTGGGCACATGGCCGAGAACATGGGCGCGCTGCGCGGCCGGCAGCCCGACGCCGGCACGCGCCGGCGGATGCTGGAATACGTCGAACGCGCATAGGTCAACCGGCATTCCGGGCTCCGTTCGCGCCGCACCCGCCGCCGGCGGCAGCGCTGCCAGAACCACTCCGACCGCGGCCCGACCGCGGCATGCGGCGAAGGGCATCGCTCGCGCGAAAGGCAAACGGATGACGGTCGAGGCTCGGCGCTTCGCGTCTCGGCGCGCGTCCGGTTCGCATCGGCGCAGTTGCGCCGATCCGCACGCAAGGCATCATTCGGTCATGTTCAACGTCCCCAACGCCATCACCGTCGCGCGCATCCTGCTGGTGCCGTGGATCGCGTGGTTCGCGCATGAGCGCGACTACGAAGCGGCGCTGTGGCTGTTCATGGCGGCTGCCGTGAGCGATCTCGCCGACGGACTGATCGCGCGCCGTTTCAATCTGCGCACGCGCTTCGGCGCGATCGCCGATCCGCTCGCCGACAAGATGGCGATGCTGACGGTGACGCTGCTGCTGGCATGGCAGGGCTGGATGCCGTGGTGGCTCGCCGCCGCGATCGTCGCGCGCGACGTCGTGATCGTCGGCGGCGCGGCCGCCTATCACCTGCTGGTCGGGCAGCTCGAAATCGCGCCGACCTGGCTGTCGAAGATCAACACGGTGATCGAGTTCGCGCTGCTCGCCACGTTGCTCGCCACCGGCGCCGGCTTCGTCGACGCCGAACCCTGGCTGCCCGTGCTGATGTGGGTCGTGCTTGCGACCGTGCTCGCCTCCGGCGCACAGTACGTGTGGATCTGGGGCAGCAGGGCCGCGGCGCGGGCAGGGCGGCGCGCAACGTAAGCGCCGCGGACTGCGGCTACCGCAACGGCTCCGGCAAGGTCCCCGCCGCCTTGCGCCGCTCGTACTCGGCGTCCAGTTCGGCGTCGGTTTTGTAGTGCGGCACCCTGAACAGGTAGCGCTTGTAGTTCTGGATGCGGTGCGGCACGTCCTTCGTTTCCTCTTCCCAGTACCGGTCGCCGAGCGCGACGTTGTTCTGCGCGTCGAGCAGCCATCCGCGCTTCGAGCGTTCGCTGCCGAACAGGTACAGCCGCCCCTCGTAGATCGTGAAGACGTCCGCTCCGATGTTGGCCTTCAGCGCGTACGGGGCACCGCTCGCGCAGAAGCCGGCGTAGGCGGGCTCGTAGCGCGCGGGGTTCCTCAGGAACTCGGCGCGGTGTTCGGCCGAGGCGAAGCGGTAGGTAACGCCGTTGAAGTCGGCCTTGAGGTCCGGGCTGCCCTTCACCGGCTTGCCCTGCGTGAAGTATGCGACCGGATCGTTCCCGCGCAGCATCAGCTTCGCGTCGGCGCCGTCGCTGACGGTGTTCTTCACGGTGCCGCAGCCGGCGAGCAAGGCGGCGACGAAAACGAAGATCGGTCCAAGCGCGCGCATGTGACGACTCTGCCGTTCGTAGTGCCTGGGAGTTACGGAATACTCGGCCGCGCGGATGTCGGCGGTTTGGCTACGCCGCCGTCTTCGCAGCAATGGCATTGCCCGCCCGCGAAAAGGCCTTGCGGCCGAGCACGCCGCTGATCCACTGGCCGATGGCGACGACTTTCGCCAGGTCGATCCCGGTGTCGATGCCGAGGCCGTTGAGCATGTACAGCACGTCCTCGGTGGCGACGTTACCGGTCGCCCCCTTTGCATACGGGCAGCCGCCGAGCCCGGCCACACTGGTGTCGAAGGTCGAGATGCCCATCTCCAGGCACGCGTAGATGTTGGCGAGCGCCTGGCCGTAGGTGTCGTGGAAGTGCCCCGATACGTCGGCGATGTCGTAGACGCCAAGCGCGGCTTCCATTGCCGCCTGCGTGGCGCGCGGCGTGCCCACGCCGATCGTGTCGGCCACACCGACGTGCTCGACACCGATCGCCTTCATCAGCCGCGCGACGTACGCAACCGCCTCGGGCTTGACCTCGCCCTGGTACGGGCAGCCGAGCGCGCAGGAGATCGCGCCGCGCACGCGCATGCCATGCTCGCGCGCGGCGGCCGCCACGGGACCGAAGCGCTCGATCGACTCGGCAATCGAGCAATTGATGTTCTTCTGCGAGAACGCCTCGCTCGCGGCGCCGAAGACGACCACTTCGTCGGCTTTCGCGGCGAGCGCGCCTTCGAACCCCTTCATGTTCGGCACGAGCACCGAGTACACGACGCCGGGCTTGCGCCGGATGCGCGCCATCACGGAGGCCGCATCGGCCATCTGCGGCACCCACTTCGGCGAGACGAACGAGGTGACCTCGATCGCGCGCAAGCCCGCGTCGGTCAGGCGGTCGACCAGCTCCACCTTCACGTCGGTCGGGATCGTCTGCTTCTCGTTCTGCAGCCCGTCGCGCGGGCCGACGTCGACGAGCATGACTTTGCTGGGCAGCGGGCTCATGGGGCGGTCGTGAACGCGTTCGAAGGACGCGCCTGCGGCGCATGTTACCCGCGCGCGGCGGTCGTGCCGCGCGGCACGGGGGCCGAGGGCGGAAGCTGGCACACGCTAACGTCTGCGGCCCGGTGCCGTTGACCGAAACGGGTTAGCCAATTGTCGGGAAAACTTCCCTTTCATTTCGTCCTCTGCTCGGCCATAGTGTGTGGTGACTCGGCCGCGATCCGGGATGAACTCGGTTGCGGCCGTACCGACTCGAAGCGAAGGGATGGAACCATGTCGAATCTCATCCGCCTGTTGACGTATGGCGCGATGGCCGTCGTTCTTGCCGCGTGCGGCGGCGGACAAACGATCGAGGCGCCCGCAACCGATCAGGTGACGGTCAGCGGTACGGTGACCGGCTTGGGCACGACGGCCATCGACGGTGTGGCCTATGGCGACGGCCAAGCGGTCGTCGCACTCGACGTCGATCCGCGCGCGGAGACGCCCGGCACGCTCGCCGATCTGAAGGTCGGCATGCAGGTCGAGGCATCGGTCCGCGACGGCAGCCTGACGAAGCTGCTGGTCCGCGCGACCGTGATCGGCCCGGTGCAGTCGATCGATCTGGCGGCGAGCAGTTTCACGGTCGTCGGACAGACGGTAAAAGTCGTCGCCACCGGCGACGGCAAGACGATGTTCGAGGGCGCCTCGGGACTTGCCGGCCTGAAGGTCGGCGACTGGGTCGAGGTGCACGGCACGATCGACGCGGACAAGAACGTCGCCGCCACGCGCGTCGAGGTCAAGGACGCGGCCGGCGCGATCCGGGTGCGTGTCGGCGGTATCGCGACCGCTTTGGACGACGCGGCGAAGACGTTCCGGATCGGCGACCTGACGGTCGACTTCAAGGACGCCGTCATCAAGCCCGACGGCGCGAAGATCGAAAACGACGTCCTCGTATTCGTCTATAGCGATCAGCTGCCGGCCGGCAATACGCTCGTGGCCAAGGCCGTGCGGGTCGCGAAGCCCTTGCTCGACGGGCGCCGCTTCGTCGTCGGCGGGCTTGTCACCGATGCCAGCGCCGACGGCAAGACCTTCAAGGTCAACGGCATCGCGGTTGACGCGGCGAACGCCGAGCTGAAGGGCGGGCAGAACCCGACTTTCGCCGACATCCGGAACATGGCGCTGGTGCGTGTCGAAGGCACGCTGTCCGGATCGGCGGGCGCAGTCGTGCTCAAAGCCTCGCGCGTGTGGATCATTCCCGCAGCGGAGGCGCGCCGCATCGTCCTGGCGGGGCAGGTCACGGACTTCGTCTCTGCCGCGAGCTTCAAGGTGCGCGCAACGCCGGTCAACGCCGAAACGGCGCGCTTCCGCAACGGCGCCAAGGACGACCTCAAGGATGGCGCGTTCGTGCTCATCAAGGGCCGTATCGACGGCGACGTCGTTCGCGCCGACGAAGTGATCTTCGGTGTGCCGCCGAAAGACGTGCCGTTCCGTCTGCTCGGCGTCGTGAAGGACTTCGATCCGGCTGCCAGGACGTTTACGCTGCTCGGCATTCCGATGCGGCTCGCCGGCACGGCGACGTTCGACGGCGGCACGCTTGCCGACTTCGGCAATGGCGATCTGGTGGAGGTCAAGGGCGCGTTCGACGGCACTGCGTTCGTCGTCACCGAAGTCCGGTTCATGACCGGGATGCCGCCCGTGATTCACGCGGAGGGCGTGATCGCCAGCGTGACCCCGACGAGCTTCGCGTTGAACGGCGCGACGTTCAAGCTCACGCCGACCACGCAGATCGTCAACGGCCCGCTCGCCGGCGGCCAGCGCGTCGAGGTCGTCGCGCATTGGGCCGGGGGCGAAGTCGTCGCCGACCGCGTCGAAGTGCTCACGCCCGGCGCGTTCGCGCGGCTGATGGGACCGATCGCCGACTTCGTGTCGAAGGCCGACTTCAAGGTGCAGGCGGTGGCGGTCGACGCGAGCGCCGCGACGTTCGAAGGCGGCACCGAAGCCGATCTGGCCAACGGCAGGTTCGTGCGCGTCGTCGGTACGCTCGACGCCGGCAAGGTCAAGGCCGCCAGCGTGAAGTTCCTGCGCTGAGCGTCGGCTGCCCCGTCGGGCGGCGCCGTCGGGTTGCAATCGGATGGTGCGGGCGCCGCACTTGGCGCCGCGCGCCGCCGCGGGCTACGACGGTGCGCGAACGCCGCGCCCACGCAGCACGATGGGCCTCGGCCCGCCCTACTGCGCGCGCGAAAACGCCACCAGCGCCGCGCCTTCGGCCACCTGTTCGCCGACGCCGTAGAAGAAGTCGTCGACCGTGCCGTCGGCGGGCGCGACGATCGTGTGCTCCATTTTCATCGCCTCCATCACGAGCAGCGGCGTGCCTTTCGTCACGCGCGCGCCGCGCGCGACGTGGATGGCGATCACACGCCCCGGCATCGGCGCCGTGAGCCCGCCGTCTTCCAGCTCGCCTTCGCCGGCGTGCGCGATCACGTCGACCAGCGTGACGACGCGATGGCGGCCGTTGGCGAACACGTGCAGGTCGTCACCATCGCGGACGACATCGGCGGCAAAAGCGCGATCGGCAAAGCGGACCGCGAGCCGGGTGCCGCGTGCGGCGACGATCGCGAGCGGCGCGCGCAGCGCGCCGTGCCGGAAGACGTAAGCGTCGCGGGTGTACTCGAGTTCGACTTCGTGCACGCCGCGCACGGACTTGAAGATGATGTCGCGGGTGTAGGTCGTATTCAGCCGCCAGCCGCGCGCGAGCGACCACGGGTCGTTCGTCTCCGCGGCCGCTTCGTCGACGACCAGCCGCGCGCAGGCGAGCGCGAGAACGTCGTTCGGAACCGCCGCCTCCACCGCGAACAGCCGCGCGCTCTCGTGCTCGATCAGCCCTGTGTCGAGCTGCGCCCGTGCGAAGCGCGGGTTCTCGACGAGCCGCGTCAAGAAGTCGACGTTGTTCGCCACGCCGACGATGTGTACGTCCGCCAGCGCCGCCGCGAGCCGCGCCAACGCCTGCGGGCGATCCTCACCCCAGACGATCAGCTTGGCGATCATCGGATCGTAATGCGGCGAGATCGCGTCGCCGGAGCGCACGCCGCTGTCGATTCGCACCGGCGCCGGTTCGTGTGCGCGCACGCCGTCCGCGTTGCGCATGAACGCGACGTGGTCCGGAAGCGCCAGGTGCGACAGCCGACCGATCGCCGGCAGGAAGCCCTTGTCCGGGTTCTCCGCGTAGATGCGCACTTCGATCGCGTGGCCGTGGATCGCCAGATCGTTCTGCAGTGCGGGCAGCCGCTCGCCGCAGGCCACGCGAAGCTGCCACTCGACGAGGTCGAAGCCGGTGATCATTTCGGTCACCGGATGCTCGACCTGCAGCCGCGTGTTCATCTCCATGAAGTAGAAGGCCCCGGCATTGCCGTGCTCGTCGGCTTCGGCGATGAACTCGACCGTGCCCGCGCCGACGTAACCGACCGCTTTCGCCGCGGCGACCGCGGCCTCGCCCATCGCGCGGCGGCGCGCCGCGGTCATGCCGGGCGCGGGGGCCTCCTCGATCACCTTCTGATGGCGCCGCTGCACCGAGCAGTCGCGCTCGAACAGGTACACGCAGTTGCCGTGCGTGTCCGCGAAGACCTGGATCTCGATGTGCCGCGGCCGCTGCAGGTATTTTTCGACCAGCACGCGGTCGTCGCCGAACGAGGCCGCCGCCTCGCGCCGGCACGAGGCGAGCGCCGCGTCGAAGTCCTCGGCGCGCGCAACGATTCGCATGCCCTTGCCGCCGCCGCCGGCGCTCGCCTTGATCAGCACCGGATACCCGATCCGATCGGCATGCGCCTTCAGCAGCGCCGTCGACTGGTCCGCACCGTGATAGCCGGGCACCAGCGGCACGTGCGCCTGCTCCATCAGCGCCTTCGCTTCGCTCTTGCTGCCCATCGCGCGGATCGCCGACGGTGGCGGGCCGATGAAGACGATGCCCGCATCGGCGCAGGCCTGCGCGAAGTCCTCGTTCTCCGACAGGAAGCCGTAACCGGGATGGATCGCCTGCGCGCCGGTCGCTTTCGCCGCGGCGATGATCAGCTCGCCGCGCAGATAGCTTTCGCGCGCCGGCGCCGGCCCCAGCCGAACCGCTTCGTCGCACGCGGCGACGTGTTTGGCCGCGGCGTCCGCGTCCGAATACACCGCGACCGTTCGCACGCCCAGGCGTCGCGCAGTGGCGGCGACGCGACAGGCGATTTCTCCGCGGTTGGCAATCAGAATCTTGCTGAACATGGTCGGTCGTCTCCGCGGCTCAGTCGGCCCGCGCTGCGCCGGCCGGGCGGCCCGCAAGCCGCCGCGCGCGCTGCGAGGCAGCGGTCATGGCGTTCGAAGTGTCGCCCATGGGTCGACGCTCGCAAGTTCTGAAGCTTTCGACTGCACGGTTCGCCGGCGACGGCATCTTCACGATTTGTCGGTCCCCGGCAGTCGCGCCTCGACCGTGCGCGGGCGGATCAGCGTGACGTAGTCCTCGTCCGCACGCAGCCGCAGGTCGACGCGCAACGGAAAGCGGGCGCGCAGCGCGGCCGGCACCCCGCCGTGAATGGCTTCGATGAGCAGTCTGAGTGCGCTGCCCTTCGGCACGGCGCCGAGGTTGCGCGCCATCCGCCGGAAGCCCTCGTGGCTGTCCGAAGCCAGCCCGAAGACCCGCGCCGGCGCATCGGCTTCGGGTCCGCGCTCGCGCAACGCGCGCAGACCCAGGCCGAAAGCTTTCGGCTGCGCCGAGGGCGGCGCCAGGTGCACGTCGATGCGCGCGCCGCGCAGCTCGACGCGCTGGTCCAGCCACAGCGCCAGCCGCAACGCGCTCGGGTCGAGTGCGGCCGCACCCTCACGCCACAGCCGGCGCAGCCGCCACAGCAGCGGCAGGTCGAACGCGATGCGCCGCTCGATGAAACAGCGGCCCACTGCCGCGAGCACGAAGGCCCGGCTGTCGCCCTCGTGCCACACCTGCCAGCCCGCCACGCCGATCGTGTGCGTCAGCGTCAGGGTTTCGCGCGCGACGCCGGCGCGCCGGCGGGCCGGCGTCGCTGCAGAATCTGCGCGGGCAGGCGTTCCAGTGTCGGGCATCGCGTCGGGTCGCGCGCTTGCGTGGCTCACATTTCCTCGTCGTCGCCCTGCTCGGCGGCCATCTCGGCCTCGTACTCGGCGAGCCAGCGCGGCTTGCGCTTGTCGAGGAAGGCGCGCACCCCCTCGCGCCCGTCTTCCGAGGCACGGATCGCGGCGATGCGCTCCGCGGTTTCCGCTACCAACGCATCGTCGACCGGACGGCCCGCGAGATCGCGGACGAGCTTCTTCGCCTCGCCGACCGCGTGGATGCTCGTGTGCATCAGCGTGCCGAGCAGTTCGTTGATCGTCGCGTCGAGCTGATCGGGCGGCGTGATGTTGTGGATCAATCCGAGCCGGAATGCCTCGCCGGAATCGAAGCGCTCGGCCGTCAGGAAGTAGCGCCGCGCGGCGCGCGCGCCGATCGCGCGGATCACGTACGGGCCGATCGTCGCCGGGATCAGCCCGAGCTTCGTTTCGCTCAGACAGAAGTTCGCGGGCAGCGCGGCGATCGCCACGTCGGCGACCGCGACCAGCCCCATGCCGCCCGCATACGCGTCGCCGTGCACGCGCGCGATGACGGGCTTGGGGCACGAATCGATCGTGCGCAGCATGTTCGCGAGCGCGAGCGCGTCGCGCCGGTTGTCCTCGTGCGAATAGCCGGCCATCCGGCGCATCCAGTCCAGATCCGCGCCGGCGCAGAAGGCCGGGCCCTTCGCGGCGAGCACGATCGCGCGCACGCCGGCGTCGGCGCCGAGCGTCGAAAACACGCGCGTGAGCTCGGCGATCATCGTTTCGTTGAAGGCGTTGCGCACTTTCTCGCGCGCGAGCCAGATGACCGCGACGCGGTGGTTGATGCTGAGTTCGAGCGTTTCGTAGTCCATCACTGCCTCTGTTTCTCGTTGATCCCGGCCCGGGCGTTCAGTCCGCTTCGCCCAGCCGCTTGGCCACTTCTTCGAGCATCACTTCGGTCGCGCCGCCGCCGATCGCGAGGATGCGTGCGTCGCGCACGAGCCGCTCGATCGCGGCTTCGCGCATGTAGCCGAAGCCGCCGTGGAACTGCTGGCACGTATACACGACTTCGTTGACGAGCTCGCCCGTCAGGGCTTTCAGCATCGACACCTCGCGCACCGCGTCGCGCCCCTGGTCCATCAACCACGCGCAGTGATACAGGAACGCGCGCGCCGCTGCGGTCTTCGCCGCCAGCATCGACAGGCGCTGGCGGATCGCCTGCCTGTCCCACAACGGCGCGCCGAACGCCTGGCGCGTCCGAACGTAGCGCAGCGTGAGGTCGAGCGCGGTTGCGCAGTGGCCGACCGCCATCGCCGCCAGCGCGATGCGTTCGGTCTGGAAGTTGCGCATGATCGCGTAGAAGCCGGCGTTCTCCTCGCCGAGCCGGTTCGCGACGGGAACGCGGCAATTCTCGAAAACCAGCTCCGCCGTGTCGGACGCGAGCCAGCCCTGCTTCTTCAGCGCGCGGCCGACGCGAAAACCCGGCGTGCCGCGCTCGACCGCGAGGATCGAGATGCCGCGCGAGCCTTTCGCATCCGGGTCGGTGCGCGCGGCGACGAACACCAGGCCCGCGTGAACGCCGTTGGTGATGAACATCTTTGCGCCGTCGAGCACGTAGTGATCGCCGACGCGCACCGCACGCGTGCGGATCGCGGCGACGTCGGAACCGGCGTCGGCCTCGGTCACCGCGATCGCGGTGATCAGCTCACCCGACAGCATGCCCGGCAGCCAGCGGCGCTTCTGCGCATCGCTTCCGGCGCGCACGAGGTGCGGGCCCGCCATGTCGGTGTGCACGAGCACGGTGACGACGAAGCCGCCCGACGTGCAGCGCGCAAGGGCCTCCTGGAACACGACGTTGGTCACGCAATCCGCGCCCGCCCCGCCGTCGGCTGCCGGCACGGTCAGTCCCAGCCAGCCGAGCGCGCCCATCCTGCGCAGCACCTCGCGCGGAACGAATCCCGCCTCGTCCCACGCAGCCGCGTTCGGCTCGACCTCGCGCTCGACGAAACGCGCGACCTGGCGGCGCAGTTCGGCGTGTTCGGGCCTCGTGTAGACGATGTCGGTCACGCGGTCCCCTACATTCTGAAAACGCCGAACCGCGTCTCCGCAATCGGCGCGTTCAGCGCGGCCGACAGCGCGAGCGCGAGCGTCATGCGCGTGTCGAGCGGGTCGATCACGCCGTCGTCCCACAGCCGCGCGCTCGCATAGTACGGGTGGCCCTGCTGCTCGTACTGCGCGAGGATCGGCGCCTTGAACTTGGCTTCCTCCTCGGCGCTCCAGGTGCCGCCCTTGGCTTCGATGGCGTCGCGCCGCACCGTCGCAAGCACGCTCGCCGCCTGTTCGCCGCCCATCACGCTGATACGCGCGTTCGGCCACATCCAGAGGAAGCGGGGGCCGAACGCGCGCCCGCACATGCCGTAGTTGCCGGCGCCGAAGCTGCCGCCGATGATCAGCGTGAACTTGGGCACGTTCGCGCACGCGACCGCGGTGACCATCTTGGCGCCGTGGCGCGCGATGCCTTCGTTCTCGTACTTCTTGCCGACCATGAATCCGCTGATGTTCTGCAGGAACACGAGCGGCACCTTGCGCTGGCAGGCGAGCTCGATGAAGTGCGCGCCCTTTTGCGCGCTTTCGGAAAAAAGGATCCCGTTGTTCGCGACGATACCGACGGGGATGCCGTGGATCCAGGCGAAGCCGGTGACGAGCGTCGTGCCGAATCTGGCCTTCCATTCGTCGAACTCGCTCGCGTCGACGATGCGCGCGATGACCTCGTGCACGTCGTAGGGCTTGCGCACGTCGGTCGGGATGATTCCGTACAGCTCGGCGGGGTCGTACTTCGGCTCGCGCGGCTCGCGCAACGCGAGCGGCGCCGGCTTGACGTAGTTGGTCGTCGCGACGATCCGGCGCGCGAGCGCCAGCGCATGCGCGTCGTTGACCGCGAGGTGGTCGGCCACACCCGACAGCCGCGTGTGCACGTCGCCGCCGCCGAGCGCCTCGGCGCTGACGACTTCGCCCGTGGCTGCCTTCACCAGCGGCGGGCCACCGAGGAAGATCGTGCCCTGGTTCTTCACGATGATCGACTCGTCGCTCATCGCCGGCACGTAGGCGCCGCCCGCGGTGCACGAGCCCATGACGACCGCGATCTGCGGGATGCCCGCGGCGGAAAGCGTGGCCTGGTTGTAGAAGATGCGGCCGAAGTGCTCGCGGTCCGGAAACACCTCGTCCTGGTTCGGCAGGTTGGCGCCGCCCGAGTCGACCAGATAGATGCACGGCAGGCGGTTTTCGCGCGCGATCTCCTGCGCACGCAGGTGCTTCTTCACCGTCATCGGGAAGTAGGTGCCGCCCTTGACGGTGGCGTCGTTGCACACGATCACGCACTCGCGTCCCGATACGCGCCCCACGCCGGTGATGATCCCCGCGCAAGGCGCCTCGTCCTTGTACATCCCGTAGGCGGCCAGCGGCGACAGCTCGAGGAACGGCGTTCCCGGATCGAGCAGCAGCGTTACGCGGTCGCGCGGCAGCAGCTTGCCGCGCGCCAGGTGTTTGGCGCGCGCCTCCTCGCCTCCGCCAGCCGCCGCTTTCGCGATCTTGTCCCTCAGATCGGCGACGAGTCCGCTCATCGCCTCGGCGGCGGCGCGGAATTCGGGCGAACGCGTGTTCAGCTTGCTGTCGAGGACGGTCATCGGAGTGCGGCGGGTGCGAGGTTGACGTTTGCGTCAAGCAGGGCGAATGGTAGAGCCAAGTCGCCCGCGGCGGGGCGCTGCGCAGATATGCGGACCAAGCACGCGCGATTGTCGTTCGCGTGCCCGCAGCGTATATCCGACCACGGAACCGGTCGTGCGCCGCGCGATCGAGTGGCGATCGGATACGACTGGAGGCCCATGATGCGTCACGCGTTCCGCAATTCGCTCGGCCCGTTTGCGCTTGCCGTGGGGCTGCTGTTTGCGCCGCCGCTCGCCGCGGACGAAGCGCTCGAAACCCCCGGCGTGCCGCCGGGCAACACGCTGCCGCCGCAGGCGCAGGGCAAGGGACCGCCGTCGTGGACCGGCAAGGCGGCGCGGCAGGGCGTGATCGCCGTATCGCATCCGCTCGCTGCCGAAGCCGGCGCCAGGATGCTCGAGGCAGGCGGCAACGCGATCGACGCCGCGGCGGCAATCCAGTTCGCGCTGAACGTCGTCGAACCCCAGTTCTCGGGCATCGGCGGCGGCGGCTTCATGATGATCCACCTCGCCAAGACCGGAGAAACCTTCGTCGTCGATTCGCGCGAGCGCGCGCCGGCCGCGGCGACACCCGACATGTTTGCGCCGGGCGGCACGGCGCTTTCGTTCGCGATCGCGTCGACCAGCGGGCTTTCGGTCGGCGTGCCGGGCACCTTGCTCGGCGTGGACACCGCGCTGCGCAGCTGGGGCACGATGACGCTCGCGCAAACGCTCGCGCCGGCGATCGAACTGGCCGAGAAGGGTTTCCGCATCAACCGCTTTCTCGCCGCCAACATCGCGGGCGACGGCGGCCGCACCGCGCTGCAGCCCGAAACGGCGGCGATCTTCCGCCCCGGCGGCGTGCCGCTCGCCGAAGGCGACCTGCTCGTGCAGCCGGATCTGGCCAAGACCTTCAAGCTGATCGCCGCGCACGGCCCCGACGTGTTCTATCGCGGCGAGATCGCGGCCGCGATCGTCGAGGCGCAGAAGCGCTCGCGCACGACGCCCGCGTCGGTCGGCGTCGGCCGCATGACGCTGGCGGACCTCGACCAGTACCGCGTCGCGATCCGCCAGCCGGTCGTCGGCACGTATCGCGGCTGGACGATGGCGGGCATGCCGCCGCCGTCTTCTGGCGGGCTGACGGTGATCCAGATGCTGAAGATGCTCGAAGGCTTTCCGATCGATTCGGGCGGACTCGGCTTCGGCTTCGGCGGACCGAACACGCTGCACGTGATGATCGAGGCGATGCGGCTCGCGTTCGCCGACCGCGCCGTCTGGATGGGCGACGAGGACTTCGTGCACGTGCCCAAGCGCGGTCTGCTGCATCCGTCGTACGTCGCGACGCGCGCGGGGCTGATCAACCTCGGCAGCCGGCTGGCTACGCCGGCTGCCGGCAACCCGCTGCCCTTCGATGTCGCGGGCCTGGACACGCGCGTGCAGCTCGCGGCGATTCCGTTCGAGCCGGAAAAGGGCGTGCACACGACGCATTTTTCGGTCGTCGACCAGCACGGCAACGTCGTCTCCTACACGACGACGATCGAAAACACCTGGGGCACCGGCATCACCGTGCCAGGCTACGGCTTCCTGCTGAACAACGAGCTCACGGACTTCAACTTCGTGCCGGCGTTCAACCCGGCGACCGGCAACCCGGGGGCCAACGACGTGGCGCCCTTCAAGCGGCCGCGCTCGAGCATGTCGCCGACGATCCTGTTCAAGGGCGACGAGCCGTTCGCCGCGTTCGGCTCGCCGGGCGGTGCGACGATCATCAATTCCGTGCTCAACGTGACGCTGAACCTGATCGACCACGGCATGACGATCCAGCAGGCGATCGATGCGCCGCGGCTTTCGGTGACGTCTGCGCTGGGTACCGTGTCGTGCGAAGGCACGGCCGACTTCATGCAGCCGCGCTTTTCGATCGCGACGCAGGACCACCTGCGCGCGCTCGGTCATCTGGGCCTGGGCGCGGCCGGCGCCAACGGCTGCACCGCGACGATCGGTTCGGTGCAGGGCGTGGTCGTCGACCTGCAGACCGGCAAGCAGTACGGCGGCGCGGATCAGCGGCGCGAAGGCACCGTGATCGGGCTGCCGCGGCCGCGCGGCAACTAGGGCGAAGCGACCGCTCGTGCGGTCGCTTCAACCGCGAAACAGATCCGCCTCGCGCCAGCCGAGCGCGGCGAGATCGCTGGCGCGGAACTTCGCGTCCGACGGCATCACGAATTCGTCGAGCTGAGGCGGCTCGATGCGCGTGCCGGCGAGCATCGCGTGCGCCTGGCCGCGGTGGTGGATCTGGTGCGTCAGCAGATGCATCAGCACGTGGCGCGCAAGGTCGCGCTGCACGTGATCGCCGCGGTCCATCTCGACCTCGGCCTGAAGCCGCGCTTCGCCGGCGGCATCGCACCACGCGATCAGCCGCTCGTCCGAAATGCGCTGCGCGTCGGCCAGATCGGCCATGCGGTCGAACGGCGTCTCCGAAGTGAACGCCTTGCGCATGTCCGGCTCGCGGTGCAGCGCGGCGATGTAGTACCAGTCGACGATCAGGATGTGATTGAGCGTGGCCCACAGGCTCGGAAAGAAGCTCGTGCGCGGCGCCTTGAACGCTTCGTCCGTCAACTGCAGGCAGGCCGCGTGCAGGCGCCGGTTCGCGAGTCGGTTGGCGCGCGCGAGGTTGCGGAAGTGTTCGAGCAGTGCGCTCATTCGTGATCCCGTACCGGCGGGCGGCGTCACCGGGGCGAAGGCATCGCCGTCACGCCCGGCTGCGCGAGGCAGCGGTCGATCCACGCGCGCACCGCCGGATACGCGCCCAGATCGAAGCCCGCTTCGTCGGCGCGGTGCGTGTACGCGAACAATGCGATGTCGGCGATCGTCAGCCGGCCGGCGACGAAGAAGTCGTTGCGCGCGAGGTGACCTTCCATCAGGCCGAGCGCCTGATGGCCGCGCCTTTCCAGCTCGGGCAGGCGCGGATCGTCGGGCTTGTTCAGAAATCGGCGGACGAAGCGCGCGACCGCGATGTACGGCTCGTGGCTGTACTGTTCGAAGAACATCCACTGCAGCGCCTGCGCGCGAGCGAGCCGGTCGCCCGGCCACAGATCCGTACCGTCGGCGAGGTAACACAGGATCGCGTTCGACTCCGCGAGCCACGTGCGATCGTCGATCTGCAGCAGCGGCACCTTGCCGTTCGGATTCATCGCCAGGAACTCCGGGGTGCGCGTCTCGCCTTTGACGATGTCGACCTCGTGCCAGCGGTACGGGATGCGCAGCACGTCCAGCGCCAGTCTGACCTTGTGGCAGTTGCCGCTCGCCGCGGCGCCGTAGACGCGGAACGGTGCAAGGTGGGCGAACTGCGTCCTCATGGTCAACCGCCTTCGCCGGGGATCACGGCCCGCGACCACCGTTGAATCAGAACGACGCCCGCCAGGATCAGCGCGACGCCGACGAGCTGACCCGCGTTCAGATGCTGCCCGAAGGCGCCCCACCCGATCGCGGTGACCAGCGTGATGCCCAGACCGGACCAGACCGCATAGGCCGTGCCGATCGGGATGACCTTCAGCGCCCGCGTCAGCGCGACAAAGCAGACCAGATAGCAGCCCGCCATCACGAGCACGGGGCCGAAGCGTTGCAGGCCGTGACTGGCCGACAGCGAAGCCGTGCCGCCGGCGCCGGCGAAGATCGCGGCAAACAGCGCCAACCAGGCGGCCCAGCGGCGGCGCACACGCGGCCGCGGGTGCAGTTGCGCGCCTGCGGCGGCGGCCAGGTCGGCGATCGGCTCGTGCGCACCCGGCGCGACGTCGAAGACTTCGCCAAACCGAGCCCGGCGAGCGGTGTTCTCGTCGTCGGACACTCGAATCACTCCGGAGCGCGGCTTCGTCTCATACGATCGCGGGCTCTGTCAGGCCTGCGCACGGGAAAAAACCTGGATCACGACCACGCCCGCAACGATCAGCGCGATTCCGGCCAGCGCCGCCGCGTCGAGACGCTGCCTGAACACGATCCACCCGATCAGCGTGATCAACGCCACGCCGACACCCGACCAGATCGCATAGGCCACGCCGACCGGGATCGACTTCAATGCGAGCGAAAGGAAGTAGAACGCCGCGGCATAGCCGATCGCCACCACCAGCGACGGCAGCGGCCGCGTGAAACCCGCAGCCGCCTTCAGCGCGGAAGTGCCGACCACCTCCGCAACGATGGCGATCGCCAGATACAGATACGGCAGCGTGTTCAAGGCGGCGATGTGGTTGCCTCAGAACGGACCGTAGGCGAGCCAGCGCTCGATCTGCGGCAGGCGGTCGTTGCCCCAGAACATCTCGCCGTCGACGAAGATCGTCGGCGCGCCGAAGACACCGCGCGCGATCGCTTCGTCGACGAGCGCCTTCAGCCTGTCCTTGATCGCGGGCTCCTGCACGCCGGCAGTGAGTGCGGCCTTGTCGATGCCCAGCTCGTCGGCGATCTCCGTGAGCACCGCCGGGTCGCTGATGTCGCGGTCCTCGGCGAAGTACGCGCGGAAGACCTTGTGCACGAACAGCGGCGCCTTGGCCGAGCCCTGCGATTGCAGCCACAGCACCGCGCGCGCCGCGGTGACGGTGGCGATCGGAAACTGGCTCGGATACCTGAACTTCACGCCCGCGAAGCGCGCGCTGCGTTCGAAGTCGTGCTTCGCGTAGTTCGCTTTCGAGGGGTGTGCCTCCGTCAGTGGCGCGCCGCCGGTGACCTTGAAGATCGCGCCGAGCAGGATCGGCTTGAACGCGACCGTGCGGCCGTACTTGGCGGCGAGCGCCTCGATCTGCTCGGAGGCGAGGTACGAGTACGGCGAAGAGAAGTCGAAATAGAACTCGATCGGTTTCATCGGTCGTCACCTCTGTCCTTGCGGGCGAGGGCGCAGGCGGGAATTCGCGAAGCATAGCTTCGCGCCGGCGATTCCGGGTCCGCAACCCGGCCGCTGCGGCGTCATGGCGCCTGCCGGTCCATCGCGCCGAAGAACACCCGCGTGTCGTACTCCATCAGGATCCGCCCGTCGCGTTGGCCCGCGTCGAACAGCTCGCGCAGCCGATCGAGCATCGGCGCGTACGCCGGCGCATCGGGCCTCGGCACGTACGAGGCGGAATTGAGCCGCTCGACGAGCGTGTCCCAGTCCAATTCGGTCGGATTCGCGAAACGCCGCTCGCGCCAGACGCGGCCGCCGAAGAACTCGGTCACCGATTCCTCGTGCGCGTGGCGGTGCCTGATCTTCGCGTAGTCGATGCCGAAATCGAGCAGCAGTCGTTCGTAGCCTTCGGCGAACGGCGAGCCGGTCGCGATGCGGTCGTTCCAGATCAACGCTGCGCGCGCGGGGCGCTTCAGGATCCGCAGCGCCTCGGCGCGGGCGCGCGGCACGTCGAACCAGTGCAACGCCTGCGCGGCGATCACGAGATCGACGCTCGCCTCCGGCAGCGCGGTCGCCTCCGCGGCGCCGGCCACGCTGCGAAAGCGCGGATACGCGGCGAGCCGACGGTCGCCGGCGGCGCGCATCGCGTCGTTGGGTTCCACGCCGATCACCTCGAAGCCCGCGCGCAGAAACGGTTCGCACGCGAGCCCGGTGCCGCTGCCCAGATCCGCGACGACGGCGCCGGCGGGCAACGCGAGTTCGCGCGCGAGCAGCGGCACGATCGCATCCGGATAGCCCGGCCGCGCGCGCGCGTAGCTCGCCGCGCGGTCGGTGAAGCGTTCGGTCGGCGCGGGGCCGGCGATCACCATGTCATCACCGAATCGAGCCCGCGATGCACGCCGACGAGTTTGCCGACCTCGCGGATCGCGAGCAGCGCGCCGTCGACGTAGGGCTCGGCGCTTTCGCCGGAATCGTGCCGGATGTGCAGCCGCTGTCCAGGCGCGCCGAAGATCGCCTCGACCGACAGCACGTAGCCCGGCGCGCGTACCGAATGGACCTGCACGCCGGCCAGCGTCGCGCCGCGCGTCTCGCGCGGGCCGCGCACTTGGTCGAGCGGCACGTCGAGCTTCGGCGGTTTCACGCGACCGAGCCGGAACGCCAGTTCGCGCGCGGTGCCGCTCGGCGCGTCGACCTTGCCGGCGTGCGCGTAGTCGATGACCTCGAATCGATCGACGTAGCGTGCGGCGATCTCGGCAAACTTCATCGCCAGCACCGCGGTGATCGCGAAATTGCCGCACGCGAGCACGCCGCGGCCGCGCTCGCGCGCGGCGGCGTCGATCTGCGCGTAGTCGTCGTCGGTCAGGCCCGACGTGCCGACCACCACGTGCGCGCCGGCCGCGAGCGCGGCCAGCACGTTGCCCTTGGCGACGTCGGGTTTCGTGTATTCGACGAACACGTCGCATCCGGCGGCGAGTGCGGCCGCCGCGCTCGACTCGATCGGCGCATCGAGCCGCGGCTCGCCCAGCACGTCGCCGAGGTTCAGCCCCGCATGGCTGCGCGAAACCGCCGCGACGAGCTTGATGTCATCGCATCGCGCGATCCCCCGCGCCAGCGCCGATCCCGCCCAGCCGGTTGCCCCCGCGACGATCACCCGCAGGCTCATCGCTCACCCCCCTTTCGTAAAGGGGGGCAGGGGGGATTTCTCGGCCTCTCGCAAACGACTCGGTGAATCCGCTCCAGCACAGCCTCCATCTCGGTCAGCACCTGCCGGTTGTCGAAGCGAAGCACGCACAGCCCGCGCGCCCGCAGCGCTTTATCGCGTTGAGCGTCGCGTGCTTGCGTGTCCCCTTCGAAGTGCTGCCCGCCGTCGAGTTCAACCACGAGTCGAGCCGCGGGCGCGTAGAAGTCGACGATGTATTGACCGATCGGGCGCTGGCGATAGAACTGAACGCCTTCGATCTGTTTGCCGCGCAGCTTCTGCCAGAGCGCGCGTTCGGCGTCGGTCATGTTCGAGCGGAGTTGTCGAGCAAGGGGTTTGAGGTCGCTCCGGTAGCGCAGGCCGCGAAATCCCCCCTGACCCCCCTTTTTCAAAGGGGGGCTCGGGCCCTCGTCTTGCCGAGGTTGTCCCGGTGGCAACACCTCAGCCCCCTTTCGCAAAGGGGGCCGCGCACGCAGTGCGCGGGGGGATTTTTCGGCATCGCGCACGCGTACCAAGGTGCCTAAGCCAACGCCCGCCCGATCAGCATGCGCTGGATGTCGCTGGTGCCTTCGTAGATCTGGCACACCCGTACGTCGCGGTAGATGCGTTCGACCGGGAAGTCGCTGACATAGCCGTAGCCGCCGTGGATCTGGATCGCGTCGGAACACACGCGCTCGGCCATCTCGGAGGCGAACAGCTTCGCCATCGCGGCTTCCTTCAGGCACGGGGCGCCCGCGTCGCGCAGCGCCGCCGCGTGCAGCACGAGGCAGCGCGCCGCCTCGATCTGGGTGGCCATGTCGGCGAGCCGGAAGTTCACCGCCTGGTGCTCGAAGATCGGCTGGCCGAACGAGGTGCGCTCCTTCGCGTACTTCAGCGCGGCCTCGAATGCCGCGCGCGCCATTCCGATCGACTGCGCGGCGATACCGATGCGCCCGCCTTCGAGGGAGGACAGCGCGATCTTGTAGCCCTCGCCTTCCTCGCCGATCCGATTCTCGGCCGGCACGCGGCAGCTCTCGAAGACGATCTGCGCCGTGTCCGACGAGCGCTGCCCCATTTTTTCCTCGAGTCGCGCAACGACGTAGCCGGGCGTATCGGTCGGCACCACGAACATGCTCATGCCGCGTTTGCCGGCCGCGCGGTCGGTGACGGCGACGACCATCGCGTAGTCCGCGTTCTTGCCCGACGTGATGAACTGCTTCACACCGTTGAGCACGTAGTGGTCGCCGTCGCGCACGGCCGTCGTCTTCAGTGCCGCGGCGTTGCTGCCGACGTGCGGCTCGGTGAGACAAAACGCGCCGAGCGCGCGGCCGGAGGCGAGCGGCTTCAGGAACCGCTCCTTCTGCTCCGGCGACGCGTAGCCCATCAGGATCGCGCACACCGGACAGTTGTTGACGCTCACGATCGTCGAGACGCCGCCGTCGCCGGCAGCGATTTCCTCGAGCGCGATCGCAAGCGCCGTGTAATCCATTCCGGCGCCGCCCCATTCCTGCGGCACCGCGATGCCGAAGGCGCCGAGCTGCGCCAGCTCGTGCAGCGCGTCCTGCGGGAACAGGTGTTTGCGGTCCCATTCGGCGGCGAACGGCGCGAGCCGCGCCTGCGCGAAGTCCCGCATCGTCTCGCGCAGCAGTCGATGTTCTTCCTTGAGCACTCTGTCAGTCCTGCATGATCCAGCCGAGCTTGCGCTGCTTGATCAGCCAGCCGACCAGCCAGCCGGCGACGAGCGCGGCGGCGAGCATCGGACCGCCGCCGATGATGCCCGACAGCAGCAGCACGTTGGAGAAGTAGGGCATGAAATCGGTCGGACCCCAGGCCCAGGTCGCAAGCGCGGAGAACGATATCCAGGTCAGCAGCGCGACCAGAATGCCGCGCGAGATCGACTGGCTGACGCGCGTGATCCGTTTGTCGGCGTTCTGGTACACGATCAACGCGAACATCATCGCGAACAGCCCGGGCACCGCGACGAAGATCAGCGGATTGACGCCGCTTTCCTCGGCGAAGCGGCGCAGCGCCCAACCGACCGTGCTCGCGGCGAGCATCGCGCAAATGCCGAAGACGAACGCGGCGAACAGCGGGATCGTGATCCACTGCACCGACGACACCAGCCGCGAGATGAGCCCTTCGGACGGCTCGTCCGGGACGGTCTCGATGCGCGCCGCCGGCGCACGTCGCGGTGGCGCGTCCTCGTCGTCCAGCCCGTCGTCGTACCTGCGGTTCATCGGGGCAGCCTGGCGGTGACTTCGATCTCGATTTTCATCCGCGCGTCGACCAGCCCGCAGACGATCGCGGTCGCCGCCGGCCGGGCACGGCCCAGATATTCGCCGAAAACCGGCGCGAGCGGCTCGAACAGCGCCGCGTCGGCGAGGTAATAGCGCACGCGCACGACGTCGTCGAGCGTGCAGCCGGCTTCGGCCAGCGCGGCGGCGATGTTGCGGAAACTCTGCCGGCATTGCGCGATCGGGTCTTCGTCGATACGCATCTGTGCGTAGTCGAAGCCGGTCGTGCCGGCGACGTGCACGTAATCGCCGTCGACGACCGCACGGCTGTAGCCGGCCACGGCCTCGAAGGTCGAGCCCGACGAGATCAGTCGTTTGGCCATCGGCACGTGCGCGCTACCAGGGCAGTTGTTCGCCGTTGTAGTCGAGGAATTTACCGTTGTGCGAGTCGTTCGCGGCGGCGATCACGTACCGCATGCGGGTCACGCTGTCGGCCGGGTCCAGATCGGCGCCGGCGCCGCCCATGTCGGTGCGCACCCAGCCTGGATGAATCGCGATGCAGATGATCCCGCGCGGCCCCAGTTCGAGGCTCGCACCTTTCAGCACATTGTTCAGCGCGGCCTTGCTCGCGCGATACAGCCAGCCGTTGGCGTGCGCCATCGTGCTTGTCGCGCCCATGCGGCTCGAGAGCACGACGAGCTTGCCGCGCACCGAAGCGAGCTGCGGCGCAAGCGCCGGGATCAGCACCATCGGCGCGCGCACGTTGGTATGCATCACCGCGTCGAAGTCGGCGGGCGCCGGAGGCACGAGCCCCGTCGTCCGCGGCCCGTAGACGCCGGCGGCGATGATCGCCAAGTCGATGCGCTCGGCCGCGAGCCGCGCGCCGAAATCGGCGAGTGCGGCCGTATCGAGGACGTCGAGCGCGACCGGCCGGGCCCCGAGCGCGCGCAGCCGTTCGGCGTCCTGCGGCCGGCGATGCGTCGCGATGACGCGCGCGCCATCGGCCGCGTACTGTCGCGCGAACTCGTAGCCGATTCCGCGTGAAGCACCGACGACGAGGACCGTGGACATGGACGGGTTGCGGACCGCGGTACGTGGCACGCGCAGCGTCGCCGCGGCGCCGGATCAGCGCCCGCCGGGGCGGGCCGCAGCCGGCGCCGCCATCGCGCCTACACCATCTCCAGCGCCAGTGCGGTCGCTTCGCCGCCGCCGATGCACAGCGCGGCGATGCCGCGCTTGCCGCCGGTCTTCCTGAGGGCGCCCAGCAGCGTGACGACGATGCGCGCGCCCGAGGCGCCGATCGGATGCCCCAGCGCGCACGCGCCGCCGTGGATGTTGATTTTCTCGTGCGGGATCTTGTGCTCGCGCATTGCGGCCATCGTCACCGCGGCGAAGGCCTCGTTGACTTCCCACAGGTCGACCTGCGTGGCGGCCCAGCCGGTCTTCTTCAGCACCTTGTCGATCGCGCCGACCGGCGCCGTGGTGAACCACTCGGGCGCCTGCGCGTGCACCGCGTGCGCGACGATGCGCGCGATCGGCTTGCAGCCGAGGCGGTCGGCGGTCGACGCCCGCATCATCACCAGCGCCGCGGCGCCGTCCGAAATCGACGAGGCATTGGCCGCGGTGATCGTGCCGTCCTTCTTGAACGCGGGCTTCAGTTGCGGAATCTTGTCGAGCTTCGCCTTGAACGGCTGCTCGTCCTTGTCGATCTTCACCTCGCCGCCCTTGCCGGGCACGGCGACCGGGGCGATCTCCCACGCGAAACTGCCGTCGGTGTTGGCCTTCAGCGCCCGTTCGGTCGAGGCGATCGCGAACCTGTCCTGCTCCTCGCGCGAGAACTGGTACTTCGCGACGCACTGTTCGGCGAACACACCCATCGCCTTGCCGCGGTCGTACGCGTCCTCCAGGCCGTCGAGCGCCATGTGGTCGTACGTCGTCACCGCGCCGTAGCGGTAGCCCTTGCGCGCGCCGACCAGCAGGTGCGGCGCGTTGGTCATGCTCTCCATTCCGCCGGCGACGAGCACGCTGGCGGAGCCCGCGGCGAGCATGTCGTGCGCGAACATCATCGCGCGCATGCCCGAGCCGCACATCTTCGACAAGGTGACGGCGCCGGCCGACTGCGGCAGCCCGGCGGCGAGCGTGGCTTGCCGCGCCGGCGCCTGGCCCTGACCGGCCATCAGGCAGTTGCCGAACAGCACTTCGTCGACGGCTTCGCCCTGGATGCCGGCGCGTTCGACCGCGGCCTTGATCGCGACCGCGCCAAGCTGCCAGGCCTGCAGCGAAGAAAAGTCGCCGAGCATGCCGCCGATCGGGGTACGGGCGGCGGAAACGATGACGATGGGGTCGTTCATGGTGGCTCTCCTACGTCGAAAAACGGATGGATCGGGATCCGGCGCGGCGCCTCATGCCTGCTCCGCGCGGACGCGCGTTGCGTAACGGTTCACGAAACGCTTGGACTCCGGATACGGGAAAACGTCCTCAAGATACCCCTGCTGGATGTGCTCCTTGCGGCTCTGCCAGAACTCGGGCGTCAGCAGGTCGGCATGATGCTTCAGAAACGCGGCGCGAATGCGCGGATCGCCGAGCAGGAAGGGGGCCCACTGCTCCGGGAAAACGTCGTGCTTGCCGACGTGGTACCACGGTTCGCCCGACAGCTCGTCTTCCTCGTTGCGCGGCGGCGGCACGCGGCGGAAGTTGCAGTCGGTCATGTACTCGATTTCGTCGTAGTCGTAGAAGACCACGCGCTCCAGCCGCGTCACGCCGAAATTCTTGTACAGCATGTCGCCGGGGAAGATGTTGGCCGCGGCGAGATCCTTGATCGCCTGGCCGTATTCGCGGATCGCGTGGTCGACCTCCGCGTCGGTCGCGTGCTGCAGGTAGATGTTCAGCGGCGTCATGCGCCGCTCGATGTAGACGTGCTTGATCAGCACCGCGTCGTCGCTCAGTTCGATCTGGCTCGGGCAGAAGGCGAGCAGCTCGCGCAGCAGCTCGGCCGAAAAGCGCGCGCGCGGCAGCGTGACCAGCGAGTATTCCCAGGTGTCGGCCATGCGGCCGACGCGGTCGTGCATCTTGACGAGCCTGTACTTCGCGATGATCTGGTCGCGGTCCGTCTCCTTCGGATACGGGATCACGTCCTTGATCATCTTGAACACGTACGGGTACGAAGGCAGCGTAAACACCACCATCACCAGCCCCTTGATACCGGGCGCGACGACGAACTGGTCGCTCGAATGCCGCAGGTGATGCAGGAAGTCGCGGTAAAAGAGCGTCTTGCCCTGCTTCTGCAGGCCGACCATCGTATACAGCTCGGAGGCCGGCTTGTGCGGCAGGATCGAGCGCAGGAACTCCACGTACGCGGCGGGCGCCTCCATGTCGACCAGGAAGTAGGCGCGCGTGAAGGAGAACAGTGTGGCGATGTGGTCGACCGACAGCAGCACCGTGTCGATGTAGATGCGGCCGCGCTCGTCGCGCAGGATCGGCACCGCGAACGGTGTGACCCGCGTGCCGTTGATCACGCGACCGATGATGTACGCGCCCTTGTTGCGGAAGAACAGGTTCGACAGCACCTGGATCTGCAGATCCGGCTCCGCATGGAACGGCCTTGTCAGCGCGTGCGGCGCGCGTCCTTCGCGATGCGCCTCGCACACCGCGCGCATCACCCAGCGCAGGTCGCGCTCGACGTCGACGAAGGGGCAGGCCAGGCCGAAGTCGATGACGATCTTGCGGAAGGTGTTGCGCCAGCCGTCGGTGGCCGGGTAATAGCTTCGATACGACGGCGGGTCGGCGTCCATGTACTCGGTCGACACGCCCGGCCGCACGAAAATGAACTGGTTGCGGAAGTAGTCGCGATGCAGCAGCTTCGTGCAGACCGAGTTGAAGAAGGTCTCCGCGCACTCGGGCTGCCGGTGCTCGGCGAGCAGCGCGACGTAATTGGCCTTGACCGCCTGCCATAGCGCGTCGCGCTCGTCGTCGGCGAGCGACGCGAGGTCGAACTCGCGCTCGATCCGCGCCACCGCCTCGAGCACGCGCTGGTCGTAGAAGTCGATCCGCTCGCGCGCCGAGCGACGCATGCCGTGCCAGTCGCCGCGTTCGTAGCGGCCCTTGGCCTGCTGCGCGACGTAGCGGAAGAGCCGATAGTGCCGGTCGAAGCCGTCCAGGATCGCGCGCGCGATCTTCGCCGGCTGCGGCATCGACCGGTCGAAGCGCTTTTCGAGGACGGCGCTCATCTCAACTCGTCGTGGCGGTCTGCCGCGGCGTCAGCGCGAGCCATACGGCCAGCGCGCCGAAAGCCGAACCGAGGAACCAGCGCTGCACGCGCAGCCACAACGGCCGGCCGGCGAACCACGCTGCCAGAAGGCCGGCCACTGTGACCAAGGATAGATCGACGACGGCCGCGGTCGCCAGTTGGATCGCGCCCAGCGCGAGGCTTTGCGCCAGCACCGAACCGTGCGCCGGGTCGATGAACTGCGGGAAAAGCGACAGATAGAACACCGCCACCTTGGGGTTCAATAGCGCGGCGACGAACGCCTGCCGCAACAGATCGCGCGGCGCCGCCGGCGGCAGCGGGCTCGTCTCGAACACGCCGCCGCTGCGCACGGTGGCGAGCGCCAGCCATAGCAGGTACGCGGCGCCGGCGATGCGAATCGCGTCGAACGCGAACGGGATCGCCAGCAACACGACGGTCAGCCCGAAGGCGGCGAGCAGCACGTGCACCGCCAGCCCCGCGGCCACGCCGAACATCGAGAAATAGCCGGCGCGCCGGCCCTGCGCCAGCGTACGCGAGATCAGGTACAGCCACACCGGTCCGGGGGTCAGCGCGAGCAGCAGCGCGGCCAGCGTGAACAACGAGAGCCGTTCGCCGGTCAGGCCAAAGACGTTCATGCACACGCTTTCGTCGGCCGCCGGCCGGATCGAATCGTCGGTTCGAAGGTATCCATGCAGACCGGATTGTGCCGAGTCAGGCGGCGGCGCGCTGCCGCCGGTCCGGACTCACGGTGTCCACTCGAAACGCTGCTCGCGCATCGTTCGCCCCCAGCTTTCGCCTTCGATCTCGTCGACGAGGTGAAAGCCCGCGCGCTCGTACAGGGCCCGCGCGGCGTCGAGCCCGGCGAAGGTGTTCAGATACACGAGCCGGAATCCGGCGCGCCGGCGTATCGCCGAAGTACCACGCCTGATACGGCGTCGCTTCGGGCACGCTCGCCGCGCGGCAGAACTCGGCCCAATACGCGGCGACCGCAGCGTCCTGCGGCACGGTGTCGTCGAGGGCTTTGGCCATCGGCGAGCAGAGCACCTGCGACGAGGCGGGGCGGGTGATGCCCACCTTCGGCCTTCCGGTCACATCGTTTCTGCGAACAGCTCGCGGCCGATCAGCATACGGCGGATCTCGCTCGTCCCCGCACCGATCTCGTACAGCTTCGCGTCGCGCCACAGCCGTCCGGTCGGGTAGTCGTTGATGTAGCCGTTGCCCCCGAGGATCTGGATCGCCTCGCCCGCCATCCAGGTCGCGCGCTCCGCGGTGTACAGGATCACGCCGGCGCAGTCCTTGCGCACCCGCCGCACGTGCTCGCTGCCCAGCGCATCGAGGTTCTTGCCGACCGTGTAGCAGTACGCGCGGCAGGCGGCGAGCGTCGTGTACATGTCGGCGATCTTGCCCTGGATCAGTTGGAACTCGCCGATCGGCTGGCCGAACTGCTTGCGGTCGTGGATGTAGGGCACGACGACGTCCATGCACGCCTGCATGATGCCGATCGGGCCAGCGGCGAGCACCGCGCGCTCGTAGTCGAGCCCGCTCATCAGCACGCGCACGCCCTTGTTGACCTCGCCGAGCACGTTCTCGTACGGCACCTCGACGTTGTCGAACACGAGTTCGCCCGTGTGCGACCCGCGCATGCCGAGCTTGTCGAGCTTCTGCGCGACCGAAAAGCCCTTCATGCCCTTCTCGATCAGGAACGCGGTGATGCCGGAGGCGCCGAGCTCCGGTTCGGTCTTGCCGTAGACGACCAGCGTGTCCGCGTCCGGCCCGTTGGTGATCCACATCTTGGTGCCGTTCAGCACGTAGTAGCCGCCGCGATCTTCCGCGCGCAGCTTCATGCTGACGACGTCGCTGCCGGCGCCGGGTTCGCTCATCGCCAGCGCGCCGACGTGTTCGCCCGAGATCAGCTTCGGCAGGTACTTCTTGCGCTGCGCGGGCGTGCCGTTGCGCCGGATCTGGTTGACGCACAGGTTCGAGTGCGCGCCGTAGGACAGCCCGACCGAGGCGCTCGCGCGGCTGATCTCCTCCATCGCGATCATGTGCGCGAGATAGCCCATGTTCGCGCCGCCGTATTCCTCCTCGACGGTGATGCCGAGCACGCCGAGCGCGCCCATCTTGCGCCACAGGTCCATCGGAAACTGGTCGCTGCGGTCGATCTCAGCCGCGCGCGGCGCGATCTCCTTTTCCGCGAACGCGCGCACCGCGTCGCGCAGCGCGTCGATGTCTTCGCCAAGCGCGAAGTTCAGACCGGGAAGCTGCATCGGTGTCCTCCTAGACTCGTTCGTCGCTCGCGCCGTGCATCACCATCAGCGTCTGCTGCATCGCTGCGATCAGCTTCTCGCCGCCGGCATCGATCGCGAACACGTCGGCGCGGACGATCGACAGCGTGCGGCCGGGCTTCAGCACGGAGCCCACGGCGACGAGCCGCTCGCCTTTCGCCGGCGCCAGCATGTTGATCTTGTACTCGACCGTCAGCACCGAAGCGTCCGCGGGCATCAGCGTAAACGCCGCATAACCGCCCGCGCTGTCGGCGATCATGCCGACGATACCGCCGTGGACGAAACCGTGCTGCTGCGTCAGGTCGTCGCGCACCGGCAGCTCGATCGCGCAACGGCCGGGCTCGACCGCGGTTATCGTTGCCCCGATCAGGCCCATCGCTGCCTGCCGCGCGAAGGAGGCGCGCACGCGGCGCTCGAAGTTCGGATCGGGCGGGGAAAATTTCATCGACGCGCCTCCTGTGCGGGAAACGGACCCGGCGCCGGTGGAAAGCGTCAAATCTAAGTAACGTTGACGTTAACGTCAACTTCGCGCGCGATCTCGGTCGCGCGGCCCATCGGCAGTGCGCGGCCTGACGGTTTCACGGCACCGGCCGCGCCTCCTGCAGGCGCAGCCCGCCGCGAACGAGGCGATAGATCACCCAGACCCAGACGGCGAAGACGCCGAGTGCGCCGGCCGTTGCGCCGCCAATCGTTGCGATGAGTGCGTCCCAGTCAAGCGACAGCGCGCCGCGCGTGGCGGCGCTGCGGATCGCGGCGGCGACCACCGGCCAGGCCGACGCGACGATCACGCCGAAAGCGAGCGCGTACCACAGCAGCGCGAACCAGAACGTGCGGATCAGCCAGCGGTGGTGCGAGTCGACAAACGACGCCGAATCGCCGCGCTTTGCGTAGTTGATTACCAGTCCGACGATCGCCGGCCAGATCAGCATCGGCACGAAGCCGATCGCGTGCAGGCCGTAGGCGATCCACGCCGCGGTGATTTCGCGGGTCGGCGGTACCGAATCGACGGTCGCGGGGTCGTTCGCGCTCATTGTGGGCTGCGGATCCGGGCGATGCGGCCATCGTAACGCCGTCCGCACGGACTTCGCTACGCTTGCGCCGATGCGCACGCGCGACGCTTCGTCGATCCTCAAGGACGTCTTCGGTTATTCGAGCTTTCGCGGCTTCCAGCGCGAGGTGATCGACCACGTCGCCGCCGGCGGCGATGCGCTCGTGCTGATGCCCACCGGCGGCGGCAAGTCGCTGACCTACCAGATCCCGGCGCTGCTGCGCGACGGCGTGGGCATCGTCGTCTCGCCGCTGATCGCGCTGATGCAGGAC